>R28__coassemble_17_pt1 | contig 125622 bp, 156 predicted proteins | sample R28__metabat2_low_PE_026 | metagenome-assembled genome bin R28
TCGCCCTCTGGACTGCTTCGGATCCCCACTTTTGTAGGTCATTTCTATTTGAGAACAGTATTATTAGAGATAAGTGGCCTTCCTCAAAACGGCGGCTGATCATGCCGTTTCAGATGCTCGTACTTCGCGTGGCCATAGAAGAGCTTCTTGTCGGCATACATGCGGACCTCGGCATTGCGGACGGCCTCCATGATATCTGCGCCGTGGTCCCAGCCGACAGCCGCGATCGGCGGATCCATCATCCAGGTGGCGGCATGGAAGCGTGAGGCACGGGCGTTGAAGACCGTGGCATCGGGCTGGGGGATCAGGATCACGAACTCATCGCCGCTGATGCGGAAGCAGTCAGAGCTGCGGAAATGGGTGCGCAGGAGCTCGGCCATGTCGGTCAGAAGCTCATCTCCGGAAGCGTGGCCCAGGTGATCGTTACGATATTTCAGGCCGTTCACATCACAGAAGATGGCGCCGCCGGTACGGCCCTCTTCATGCAGACGAGCGAGCGTATGCTCATAGGCGCTGCGGTTGCCGAGGTGGGTGAGAGGATCCTGCTCCACATCGCTCGACAGCGTCTCGATGGTCGACTGCTGTCGGTCCAGCCGGACCAGAGCATCCTCGTAGCTGCGGGTGATCTGCTCATAAAGGCGGGAAGAGACCCACGCTCCGGCGAAGCAGAAGATCAGGACCGCCAGCTGGATCTAGATGTCCTTGCTGTTGGAGAGCGTGATCTCTCCGGCGTGATAGCGGACCGCGACGGAGATCACGTTCAAGGCCAGGGCCGCGCCGCCGCACCAGGCGATCAGCCGCGGGCGATGGCAGAGCACCAGGAAGCTGAGCATCGGAAGGATGTAGCTGAAGACCATCACGGTATGGCCCGTGAGCAGACAGAAGGCATACATCAGAAGATAGCCGACCGTCACATAGACCGCGAAATTCGGATCCTCTGGTGCTTTAAGATAACGGAACGCGCAGAAGCCATAAGGGACCACCGCGGTCACAGCGAACTGCGCGAAATAGAGCGGCGTACGTTCGCCCTTGAGCACCTCGCCAAGATAGGAGAGGAGGAAAGCACACACGATGACGCCCCAGCCGATCAGGATCGTCCGGTCGATCTTCCTGCGATGCCCGTCCATCTCTTCCACCTCCTTGCGCTTCTTTATGTATCATATCCTGCCTATAGGATAGCCTGTCATGACCGGATCGTCAAGGTATACAGAGGCAACACCAATATAGAAGAGAAGATCCATGGCCGAAAAAGTTCATCTTCAGTTCAACCTGATGCCACGATGAGTTCACAGACGGAGGCTAATCTATGATCGTCCCGCAGGACACTGCGGTATATATAGATGGTGATCAGAGTACCCCCCTTCCTTCCTTTCCCTTCCCCCTTTCCTTCCTTCCCTTTCTTCCTCCGGAAACGGAGAGAGCTCCCCGGATCAGATCGCTCACAGAAGCGGGTCCGGGGAGCTTTTAGTATGCCGTCATTCCTCCGGCACGATGACTGAGACCGAGCAGGGCGGGATCGTAAGATAAGCAAGGTCGGAGACACGCGTCTCTCGGATCGTGACCGTGTCAGGCTTTTCGATAGTATTGCAGCTGTCCGGACCGCCGCAGATGGTATAGACCCGGGCACCGTGGTAGGGGCGTCGGCTCTCGATGCGCAGGGAGATGCTGCGCTCGGGATCTCGCCCGATGACACAGATGGCCGAGCGTCCGGCGCTGTCGAGCGTGGCTGCGGCATCCAGAGCGGGCACATCCTGACTGTCGGCGTCGCAGGTCTCCATATCGGTGAAGTAGCTGTCGGCCAGCCTGTCTCCGAGCCGCTCGCGCAGCAGACGGAAGACATGGTAAGTGGGCCGCAGGACCAGTGTGTCGTCCTTCACACCGATCATCCCGCGGCCGCACACGGCAGGTGAAAAGTTCGCCATCCGGACCATATCCCCATGGCGCATGCAGGTGCAGAGGAAGGTGGCGGCGAACACGGCGTCCGCCATGGTATACCGGCTGTCGTCCTCGGCCTTCTCGCGCAGGGACGCGGCGTGATCGTGATCGGGATCGAGCATGGAGAAGTCGCAGATGCCGGGATGATACCAGCCGCGCAGGTTCCACTCATCGAAGGCGATCTTGACCCGGTCCTGCAGCCCGAGCGAGCGCAGGATGCTCTCGGTCCTTGTGATGTCCCGCTCGAAGGCTGCGCCGGCCTGCAGGCTCTTGCGGTAGCCGGACAGGATGCCTGTCTGCCAGCACGGGTCGAAGTAACCGTGGATGCTGATGTAGTCCAGCAGATCGCCGGCAGAGCGGAGCAGAGCCAGATCCCAGTCAAGATCGGGCACGGCGGCGGCGAAGAGGCGGATCGTGGGATCGACGCGGCGCATCATCTTGGCACACTCGCGCACATAGGGACCCCATTCAGCGACCGTCTTCGCGCCGAGCTCCCCGCCCGTATAGTTCTCGTTGCCGATGGACCAGTACCGCACGCTCCAGGGCCGCTCGTGACCGTTCCGGGTGCGCGCCCGGGCCCAGCGTCCCTTGCGCGGCTCGTTGCAGTATTCCACCCAATCGGCCATCTCCTCGGGCGTACCGGTGCCGGCATTCGTGCACAGATAGGGCTCGGCCTCCAGCTTTCGGCAAAGGAGCATGAACTCATCCGTGCCGAAGGTGTTCGGCTCCTCCACACACCAGGCCTTGTCGTAGACCGGCTCCCGCACGGGGCCGATGCCGTCCTTCCAGTGATAGGCCGAGGCGAAGCAGCCGCCCGGCCAGCGGATGACGGGTACGCGGAGCGCCCGCAGCGCCTGCAGCACGTCGCTCCGGAAGCCGTCCTCATCCGAGAGCGGATGGCCCGGATCGAAGAGGCCGCCATAGACCAGCCGACCGAAGTGCTCGATGAACTGGCCATAGATCATGGGATCGATGGGATGAAGGACGCGCTCCTCGTCGATACGCAGCGTGATGCTCACAGACGCTCCCGCCTTTCAAAGATCCGGCAGGCACAGTGGGTGCCTGCCGGAGATCGAGATCAGCCCTTGACGGCGCCTGCCGTCAGGCCCTTGATGATATGCTTCTGCATGAAGCAATAGAACACGAACACGGGGAAGATGGTGATGACCGACTGGGTCATGAAGATGGGCCAGTTGGTGGTGAACTGCCCCTTGGCGCGGAAGATCTACAGCACCAGGGTCGTGTTCGCGCGGGAATTGAGGAAGATGTTCGGCGCGATGAAATCGTTCCAGATCCACATGGTCTGGAAGATGATGGTGGTGATCGTGATGGGCTTCATCAGCGGCAGCACGATCTGGAAGAAGATGCGGGCCGGGCTGGCGCCGTCCACGATGGCGGCTTCGTTGAGCTATCCTGGGATCGATCGCATATAGCCCGTGGCCAGGAAGACCGTGAGGGCCGAGCCGTTGGCGTAATAGATGACCATGCCCACCAGGCTGTCGAGCAGCCCCAGCGCCTGCATGACCTCGAAGAGCGAGAGCAGGATGGCCTGGAAGGGGATCAGGAAGCCGAGCATCAGGTAGACCATGACGCCCTTGTTGAACTTGTTGTCGTTGAAGACGATGGGGTAGGCCGCCATCTCGCCGATCATCACGATGAGGAACACGGAGCACACCGTGAGGAACGCCGTGTTGCGGAAGGCGGTGAGGATAGGCGTCTTGTTGAAGACCTCAGCATAGTTGCCCAGATAGAAGCTGGTGGGGAAGGCCGTGGGACTGTAGGAGACCTCGCGCAGCGTCTTGAAGGTGCTGATCACGAGGAAGTAGAACGGATACAGGAACAGGACGCAGATGGGTAGGATGAACAGGTCGGAAAGCGTGAAATGCCGCTTGAGGAACTTCTTCATCACACCTCCACCTCCCTCTTGCTCATCGTGGTGAACTGCACCACAGAGATGACCATGACCAGCAGGATGAAGATGGCTGCCAGCGCGGTGGACACGCCGTATTGCCGCTCGGAGATGCCACGCTGGATGATGATCTGCGTCACGGTGTAGTTGGCATAGCCGGGGCCGCCCTTGGTGATGGCGTAGGGCAGATCATACACCTTGAGGCCGTTGGTCAGCAGCAGCAGCGTGTTGACCGTGAGGGCCGGGGCCAGCAGCGGGATGGTGATCGCGCGGAACTGCTGGAAGCGGGTGGCGCCGTCGATGGCCGCGGCTTCATAGTAGGTGGGATCGATGGCCTGGAGGTAGGCGATATAGATGGTGGTGTGCCAGCCGGTGTTCGCCCACAGGGCCACAAAGATGATCGAGAACTTGGCAGACCAGCTGCCGGAGGTGAAGCCGATCGGGCCGATGCCGAACAGGCCGAGCAGCGAGTTCAGCGCGCCGGTCTTGAGGGGCGACAGGATGTAGGTCCAGATATAGCCAAGCAGCAGGGCACTGATGACGGAGGGGAAGAAGAATACCGCGCGCTCGAAGGTCTTGATGCGCTGGGTCTTATCCAGGCAGACCGCCAGCGGGATCGCGATGCAGTTGATCATGATCACCGTGAAGAAGGTATAGAACAATGTATTGAAGAGGGCCTGCTTCATGACATCGTCCTTGAAGACGGCCGCGTAATTGCGAAGTCCGACGAAGTTGTAGGTATGGGAGATGCCATCGAAATCGGTCACGCTGTAGAGCAGCGTCTTGACGAGGGGATAGAAGGTGAAGAGGGTGAAGGCCAACACCGCGGGCAGCAGGAAGACCTCATACTGGAGATGATGGAGGATCCGGCGCTTTCTTCTCATAGGTCATATGCTCCGATCGTGAGAGGCTGGCTTTCGGCCGCAGAGATGATCTTTATGAAGACCGGGGGACGGAAAGCTCCGTCCCCCGGTGATGGGTATGGGACTTACTGAGCGGAGACTTCAGCCAGCTTATCGTCCAGACGGGCAGCCGCCTCGGCGGGCGTGCAGTTGCCGACCAGGACGTCCTGCAGAGAGGCCAGGAAGGTCAGGCGCAGGGACTCGGTGTTGGTGACCCACTCGCTCATGGGGATGTGATACTGACCGGCCTGCACGGCGGCCACGGCATCGGTGATGGCGGGGCTCAGCTCGGGGGTATAGCCCTGGGCCACGGTGAAGCCGCCGTAAGCCTGATACTGGGCAGCCAGGCCTTCGGGAGACACGGTGAACTCGATGAAGGCCTTCGCGACCTCAGGATCCTTGGCGTTCTTGTTGATGCAGGGACCCACGTTGATGCAGCCGCAGTAGTAGACCTCTTCGGTGCCGGGGATGCCCATGATCTCGTAGTCGAGGTCGGGGTTGATGGAGGCGATGGTGCTGCAGTTCCAGGAGCCGGTCATGATCATCGCGACCTGCTCGGTGGCGAACTGCACGACCATGTCATCGCTGGAGATGCCGACCATGTCAGCGGTCAGGTAGCCCAGGTCCACCAGCTCCTTGAACATCTCGAAGGGCTTGGTCCAGCCATCGGCGAACTTGGCCTCACCGGCGAACACCTTGGCGGTGAAGTCGGGATCCTTGGCCTTGGTCTCGGAGCCGAACAGAGGCGCCACGAAGTTGACGGCGGCGTCCTGGCAGTTGTCCATCAGGGGCACATAGCCGTTGTCCTTCAGGGTCTGGCACACGGACTTGAACTCTTCCCAGGTCTGGGGCTCATGATCGATGCCGCAGGCCGCGAAGATCGCCTTGTTGTAGAACAGGCCGCCGACCCAGCAGTCGACCGCGGCGCAGTTCTCATACATTTCCTTCACGGAGTCCGGGATGGTGCCGTCCTGCATGTAGGTCTCGCCGGACAGGTCCATCAGGTAGTCGCCCATGGTCAGCAGCTCGCGGTTCTCCAGCGCCATGTACAGGATGTCGGGCGCGGTGCCGGCATAGAGCAGGGTGGACATCTTCTCGATGTAGTCGGCCACGGGCGGAGCGTAGGTGTAATCGACGGTGACGTTGGGATACTTGGCCTTGAAGGCGTCGATGACGGGCGCGCTCTTGGACTCGTCATACCAGGACAGGATGGACAGCGTGCCGGTCAGGGACTCATCCGCCGCGAACGCGGTGGAGATGCCCAGAGAGGCCAGCATGGTCACAGCCAGGACCAGAGCCAGGAACTTCTTCATAGGGGTCTCCTCCTTTTTTCGATGCGATCCAACGCGTGGATCTGTTAACGACAGTATAGCATCTCCAAGCTCCGCAAAAAATAGAAGATGTTGCGTTTTTCTTCGACTTTGTTGCATAATTTTCGCGTGATCCTCGCCATATCACACAGGAACGGATATGATACCGTATAGTGAAGAAAGACAGATGAAGGAGGCTCCGGCCGATGGGACGCAGACCGCCGAGGCTCGTGAAGAGGCTGATCATGGTGAGCGTGAGCATCAACTGCCTGCTGCTGGTGGTGCTGGGGCTGACGGTCACCGGCACCTCCAGGCGTTCGCTCACGGAACAGGCTGTGGAGGCGTCCTCCCAGCTGCTCTCACAGGCGGGCCAGCTGATGGACAGCTATCTCGAGACCGCGGTCACCCGTCTGGCCAATCTCTCAGGCCAGTCCAGCGTGAAGGCCTGCCTGGGTATGACCTCACCGACCTACAAGGATACGCTGGTCTATGAGAGGACCATGGACGAGCTGATGAAGGACGAGGACCTCTACGCGCCTGTTCGTGATGTGCTCATCGTGGGCCGGAACGGCTATGTCTATGACATGGAGGGCAGGAAGCACCTCGACAGCACCTATGACATCGCCGGAGCCGACTGGATGCAGAACGCCTATTCCGCCGAGAACGGCATCCGCATCCACCTGCTGCCCCTGCACGATCAGACCTACTATTCGCGCTATTCCGGCACGAACGACAGGGAGCAGCTCACGCTCTCCATCGCCATGAGCGTGCTCGACAACGACCGCAGACCCATGGGCGCTGTGGTCTATTGCTTCGACATGAGCGATCTGACCGCCAGGCTGGGGACGATGGCCTCGTCGAGCGGGACGGTCCTTTGCCTGACCGACGCGGACGGTACCGTTTGCCTGCGCACCGATGGGGAGGCTGTGGGGACGAGCCTGACCTTCGGCGAGGAGGAGACATCGCGCCTGCGGGAGGGCGGCTCTGTGACCGCGCAGATCGAAGGCTCACGCCGCCTGGTGCTCCAGCGCGAGCTGCTGGTGTGCGGCCTGCGGCTGGATTCGATGGTCGCGACCGATAAGCTGTATGCTCCCGCGACCCAGACTGCCCTGATCTGCGCGGGCGTGCTCGTCCTGGGTCTCCTGCTGAACATCCTGCTGGCGGTCCTTTATTCACGCTCGGTGCGGCGGCCGGTCGACGCCTTGCTTTCATCCATCTCCGAGGCGGACCTGCACCGGCAGACGCAGATCCCTGTGCGGACGGAGTACGATGAGCTCGAGCAGATCTCTCTTCGCTTCAATGAGCTGCTGGCTCATATCGACACGCTGGTCAAGAAGGAATATGACGCGCAGCTGCAGCTGAGCCGTGCCCAGCTCGCTTCGCTGAAGGCGCAGATCGATCCGCATTTCCTTTTCAACACGCTCCAGCTGCTGCAGACGCAGATCCTCTATGGCAACACTGAGCGGTCGGACAGGATCATCGTGACGCTCAGCCAGCTGCTGCGCTATGCCATGAGCTCCGGCTCGGGGATGGTGTCGCTCGGGGAGGAGCTCGACTATCTGGAACGCTATCTCTCCCTGTTCATGGAGAAATATGAAGGCAGGCTCACGGCGCAGATCGCGCCGGTGCCGGAGCTGCGGGGGATCCCTGTGCCGCGTCTGCTGGTGCAGCCGGTGGCGGAAAACTCGATCCGCTATGCCGCGGAGGCCACGCATGGGCCGTGCCATATCATGGTCGACGCGGCCGTGAAGGAGAGCGTGCTGTCGATCGCCGTGAGAGACGATGGTCCCGGCATCAGCGAGGAAAGGCTCCTGCAGGTGCGGCAGAGCCTGGACTGCCCGATCGAGCCGGGACATGGCGGGGTCGGGCTGGCGAACGTGCATCAACGGTTGAAGACGCTCTATGGTCCGGCCTATGGGCTCACGATCGACAGTTCACCTCGGGGGACCACGGTCATATTGACCCTGCCTATCCCAGACGCGCTGACAGGAGGTAAAGATGAGAGCACTGATCGTGGATGACCAGCCCTCGGTGTTCCAGTATATCCGGCGTGCCATCCCGATGGAGGAGCTGGGCTTTGAGGAGGCGGTCTACGCGGAGGACGGGGTCCGGGCGCTCGAGCTCATCGAACGGCAGCCACCGGATGTGATGCTGCTGGATATCCGTATGCCGCGCCTGGATGGCCTCGGCTTGCTGGCCGCGCTGAAGGAGCGGGGCCTGCCGCAGCCGATGACCATCATCCTGTCCGCCTATGATGACTTCCGTTTTGCCCAAAGGGCGATCGATTATGGCGTGATGCGCTATCTGCTCAAGCCCATCGATCCGGAGGAGATGACCCGGGCCCTGCGTGACGCGGCGGAACGGACGGCCGTACGTCTGGAGCCGGCGGCCACGGAGGAGACGGTGGAGGAGCCTTCGACACAGAGCACGATGGAGCGCGTGCGGGCATGGATCGAAGGGCATTATGCCGAGGATCTGTCCCTCACCTCGATGGCCACCCGCTTCTATATCGACCGCTTCCAGCTGAGCCGCCTCTTCAAGAAGGCGTTCGGCATCAATTATCAGGACTATATCCTGCGGGTCCGGATGGAGCAGGCGGTGCGGCTGATGGCGCGTCCGGAGCTCGATCTGGCGCAGATCGCCAGGGCCGTGGGCTATGACGACCCGGGCTACTTCAGCAGTGTGTTCCGCAAATACCACGGTGTGAGCCCGCGGAGCTACCGCAAAAGCATGGAAAGGGGCGGCAAGGGATGACAGAGCCCATGCGGATCTTCCTCGACACGGACTTCGGCCCGGACTGTGATGATACGGCCGCGCTGGCGATCCTGCTGCAGCTCGGCCGCGAGGGCCGGGCGATGCCGATCGGCATATCTCACGCGACAGGCAGCCCTTACGGTCTGGCCGCGATCGACACCGTCTGCCGCCTGTTCGATGTCCGGTCACCTATGGGGACGCTGGCGGACAGGGGCTTCCTGACAGAGAAGGCCCTGCGCTTTGCTCCCGCGATGGCAGCGAGCTTCCCGCATGGCTATCCACCGGAGGCGCCACAGCCCGACGCGGTGGAGGCGCTCGACACGGCCTTGAAGGACGTGCCGGATGGGAGCGTGACGGTCATCGGCATCGGGCCGATGGGCAACATGGCACGCTTCGTCACGGAGCCGGAGGCAGCCGGGCTGATGGCCAGGAAGGTGGAGCGGATCGTGCTGATGGCGGGCACCTTCGTGGGCGATGGCGTCGAATGGAACGTGGAGATGGACGTCCGCGCCATGCAGGCAGTGGTGCGCCGCTGGGCGGGCAGGCTCGACCTCTGCCCCTTCGAGGCCTTCGGCGATGTGCTGACAGGTCGTTCGCTGGTCCGCGATCGCGAGAGTCCGGTCGGTCTGGCGTATCGCCTCTTCACGGAAGGATCGATGCTGCGCCCCTCCTGGGATCCCGGCACCGTGGCCTGCGCGATCCTCGGGCCGCGCTCACCGCTCCGGTGGTCCGATCCCGGTACGCTGACCGTGGATGAACGGGGCAGGACGCGGTTCTGTGAAGCATCCCATGGGCGGCATCGGATCCTCCTGCGCCGGGGCGGCCCGGAGCCTGTGGCCGAATGGCTCGAGGGGCTGCTCGCGAAGGCGGAGGACACGATGCAACGCGCGATGAAAGAAGGGATCGGGACGGCGGGCATCGAATAAGACGAGCCATGAAAGAAAAGAAAGGACGCGTGTCATGATGCGGAAGCTCCTGGTCATCGGCAAGGAAGGCCGCCTGGCGAAGCTCTCGCCGGAGGGAAGGCTCGACCCCTACCAGATCGTATATGCCCCGATGGGGTCGGAGACGCAGGAACTGATCCGCCTCGGCACGGGGGCTTCGTTCATCCTCGTGGACGCCATGGGGCGGGTGGACCGCGCGCTGATCGAAGGTCTCCCCACGCTGAAGCTCATCCATTCTGAGGGCGTGGGCTATCAGGGCGTGGACGTGGATGCGGCGCGGGAGCACGGCGTGTATGTCTGCAACTGCAAGGGGATGAACAGCACCCCTGTGGCGGAGCATACGATCATGCTGATGCTCGACTGCCTGCGCCATGTGATCGAAGGCCAGCGGGACGTTCTGGAGGGGCGGCAGATCGCCGTGAAGGAAGCCTATATGAAGCAGGGGAGCCTTCGCGAGCTGGCGGACTGCACCATCGGCCTGATCGGCTACGGCGACATCGCCAAAGAGACCGCTAGGCTGGCGAAGGCCTTCGGGGCCCGCTGCCTGTGCTGGCATCGCCGTCAAAGCGAGCCGGACAGCGATGCCGAGCAGGTGCCGCTGGATGAGCTGCTGCGCGAGAGCGATATCGTGAGCCTGCATGTGCCTGTGACGCCCGCCACACGCGGTATGGTGGACGCGGCGTTCTTCGAGAGACTGAAGCCGGGCGCGATCCTCATCAATACGGCGCGCGGAGAACTGGTCGACACGGAGGCTCTGCTGGCCGCGATGCGCGCGGGCCGGGTCTCGATGGCCGGCCTGGACTGCATCGCCGGTGAGCCTGTCGGACTGGACAATGCCATCATCACCGGGAGCGAAGATCTGCGCGACAGGCTGATCCTGACGCCGCACATCGCCGGCATCACGGCCAGCTCGTTCCGGCGCGGCTATAGGATGGTGTGGGACGACATCGACGCCGTGGCGGCAGGACGCAGGCCCGGCAACATCGTCAACGGTCTGTGATACAGACGGATGGGCAGAGAGCCGCAAGGCTTGCTGCCCTTTTCCTTTCCTGTGCATAAGGATCTGGTATGATAAGACCGACTTCGGTCGAAAAGGAACGGATCCGCATCCTTCAAGCCTGTCATCACCGCGGTCGTGCTTGATTTATCCCTGATGTGGCTCTATAATGATATGAGTGCGGAACGGAGGCGAAGGCATTGCCTGAGGAGGAAGAGCTGATCAGCGTGGTCATCCCATGCTATGAGCGTCGGGGCATCGTAGCCCGTGCGGTCGCGAGCGCGCTGGCGCAGCGGGGCGTGCAGACCCAGATCATCCTCTGCGATGACGGTTCGACGGATGGTACTTGGGAGGACTGGGAGCATGACAGCCGGGTGCTGTACCTGCGCTTGCCCCATCGCGGGGCCTGTGCCGCCCGGAACGCCGGGATCGACGCGGCGCTGGGGAAATGGATCGCCTTCCTCGACAGCGATGATACCTGGCAGTCCACCAAGCTGCGTGACCAGCTGGCCTTGATCCGTGCCACCGGGGCGGACGCGGTATGCTCCTCGTTTCACCGTCACGATGGTGAGGACGTGACGCTCGCGCCCTCCGCTGAGCGGATCTCCGGGACGATCGAGCCCAAGGATCTGCTGACAGGCAACCTGGTCAGCACCCAGACGATCCTCGGCAGGACCGACCTCATCAGGCAGGTCCGCTTCGATGAGAGCCTTTCCCGCTTCCAGGACTGGGACTTCGCCATGCGGCTCGCGCGGGCCGGGCAATTATGGTATGATGCCGCGCCGACAGCGGACGTCTATCTTCAGCGTGACAGCATCAGCCGCAGGCCTGAGCTCGGACTGAAGAGCCTGCCGGTGATCTATGAGCGGTCCGCCGGGCTGTATCGTTCGTCGCTCCGGGGCACACTGGCCTGGCAGGATCATGTCTATATGCTCACCTCGGGCTGCGAGGAGGACGGGCACGCGCTGTATCGGATGTCCTTCGACCCGGCCCGGCCGCTGAAGGACCGCGTGAGGGTGAGGCTCCACGCGGCCGCGCTGCGGATCCGCCATCGCGCCGTATATCACTGGAGAGAAGCGACAAAGAGGAGGCGATGCCGTTGAAGGACCTCATCACCGGGATCCGGCTGACCTGGCAGAACGGCATCCACTATCTGCCTCTGCTCAAGAACCTGATCGGCCGTGAGCTGAAGAAGCGATATCGCGGCAGCGTGCTCGGCTATGCCTGGTGTGTGCTGAACCCACTGCTCATCATGCTCATCATGACCTTCGTCTTTTCGCAGATGTTCCATCAGAGCATCCAGAACTATCCGGTCTATCTGTTCATCGGGCGGATGTTCTATTCACTCATCACGGGCGGCGCGGGCAGCATCCTGCGGTCGATCACCGGCAACGGCGCGCTCATGCGCAAGACGCGGGTGCCATACTATATCTTCCCGCTCTCCAGCTTCTGCTCGAGCGCGGTGGATCTGCTCTTCACGCTCATCGCCTTCGTGGTGGTGCTGGTCGTGACGCAGACGCCCATCGGGCCGCAGGTGCTGTTCTTTCCGGTCATCGTGCTGGAAGCGCTGCTGATGACGTTCGGCATCGGCCTGCTGCTGGCGGTGGCGAACGTGTTCGTGCGTGATGTGAGCTATCTATGGGGCGTGTTCTGCACGGCCTGGATGTATCTCTCCGCGCTGTTCTATCCGGTCACCTCGCTGCCGGAGACGCTCCGGTATCTGGTGGAGCATTTCAATCCGCTCTATATCGTGATCGCGCAGGCGCGGGGCATCTTTCTGGACATGGTCCTGCCGGAGGCCTGGACGCTGCTGGCGGGCTTCGGCTTCTCGGCGGTGATGTGTGTGCTGGGCCTTCTGGCCTACTGGCGCGCGCGGGACAGCCTGATCCTTTATGTGTGAGGGATGACGATGGACAGCAACATCATCGAGCTCCGCGGCGTCACGGTCCGGTACAATCTGGCTGGAAAGAAGCGCGGGCTGCGGGAATATACCCAGGCGCTCCTGAGGCACGAGCTGCTGTTCCAGGAGTTCCTGGCGCTGCGGGATATCGACCTGACTGTACGGGCCGGGGAGAGCTGGGGCTTCGTGGGGCGGAACGGCTCCGGAAAGTCCACGTTGCTCAAGCTGGTGAGCGGCATCCTACGGCCCTATCGCGGCACTGTGACGGTGAAGGGCACGGTGGCCCCGCTGCTTTAGCTGGGTGCCGGCTTCGACGCCGAGCTGACGGGCCGCGAGAACATCTTCATGAACGGCCTCATCCTCGGGATGACGGAAAAGGAGATCCGCGCCTCCTTCGACGAGATCGTGGCCTTCTCCGAGCTGGAGAAGTTCCTGGATGTGCCGGTGAAGAACTACTCCTCCGGCATGCGCTCCAGGCTGGGCTTCTCGATCGCGACCTGCGCCCGGGCCGACATCCTCATCGCCGATGAAGTCCTCTCGACCGGTGACAAGGCCTTCCAGCTCAAATGTGAGGAGCGTATGCAGCGTCTTTTGGCTGACGGCACCACGCTGCTCTATGTCTCCCACGCCATGCCCTCGGTGAAGAAGCTGTGCGGCAAGGCGATGTGGCTCGACGAAGGCCGCGTGAGGATGTGCGGCGACGCGAAGGACGTGCTCGGAGCCTATGACGCGGGCTAAGGCCCGAAGGGAGGGACAGGGATGCCGAAGCTGAGCATCGTGGTGCCGGTCTATCAGGTCGAGCCCTATCTGCGGGAATGCCTCGACAGCCTGTCCTCGCAGACGCTGGAGGACATCGAGATCCTCTGCGTCGATGACGCCTCCACTGATGGCTCCTGGCCGATCCTGCGGGAGGCCGCGGCGCACGATCCCCGGGTGCGCGTCTGGCGGCACGATGTGAACAGGACGGCCGCCGTCTGCCGCAGGGAGGGCGTGCTCGCCTCCACGGGCGATTATGTCCTCTTCTGCGATCCCGACGATCTCATGGCTCCGGAGGCCTGCGCGACGCTGTGGCGGCTGGCCGAAAGGAAGCGGGTCGACGTCCTGCAGTTCCGTGCCGACGCGTTCGCGCCCGCGGACTGCGATCCCGCCCGTGTACAGAACGTGGAGCGCATGCTGCAGGTGCAGCCGCGAAGGCTGCGGGGCGATCTGTTGCCCTTCTGCTTCGGGCCGGAGGCCTGCTTCTCCTATCAGCTGTGGAACAAGCTCTGGCGGGGAGACATATGCCGCGAGGCGATGACCTCCTTCCCGGAGGGCGCCTTTCCGAAGGCCCAGGATCTGCTGGCAGTCTTCGTGCTGCTGTGTCACGCGAAGAGCTATGAGGCCGTGCGCACGGCGCCGCTCTATCATTACAGGGTGGGCGTCGGTGTCACGGGCGGGGACAGGCTCACACGCAGGCAGATCGATGGGTACGCCGCGCAGGCCCTGGTCCCGGCCGCCATCGATGTCTTCCTCAAGGAGCATCCGGCGAGCGCCTCCGCGGAGGCGTGCGCACGGTGGATCTATGCCCGGCTGCTATGCGATACTGTTTCCCGACTGAAGCAGCAGATCGCGCCGGAGGACTTCGCCTATGCCTGGGACCGCTTCTGTGAGGCCTGGGGCCAAGGCGAGATCGTGGCGGAGTTGGCCGCGCAGGAGCATCTGCAGGAGGAAGCGCTCCTTCCGGCGCTCCGCACGGTCGGTCTGTCTGGTCACACAGGCCCTATTCGTTGTATCAGCGCGTTCTATCACAGCATCGGCAATGGCGGGGCCCAAAGGGTGACGGCACTGCTCTGCTCGCTGTGGCACTCGATGGGCTACCGGGTGGTGCTGTTCACAGACCGAGCCCCCTCCCCGAATGACTATCCCATCCCCGGAGCGGTCGAGAGGGTCGTGCTGCCCGCGCCGGATCACGGGATCGACACCGCCGCCACCTACAGGGAAAGGGAGCGTGTCCTCTATCGTGAGGTGAAGGCGCGCGGCATCGATCTCTTCGTGCACCATGCCTGGATCTCGCCCACGCTGCTGTGGGATCTGCTGGCGGTGCGCTCGGCGGGAGCGGCCTGCTGGATCTATTGCCACAGCGTCTTCAGCGCGCCGGCCCTGAACAGCTCGGGCACGCGCGCGCTGGTCTGCTCTCCGGGCATCTTTGCCATGGCGGACGGCCTGCTGGTGCTGAGCGAGACGGACCGTGCCTACTGGTCGCATTATCAGCCGCGCGTCGTGGAGGTGCGCAACCCTCTCGGCATCTCACCGGAGGATGTTCCGACGAGCGACCTTGCAGCTCAGGAGGTCCTTTGGGTCGGGCGGCTCTCCAATGAAAAAAGGCCGCTGGACGCGGTCGAGATCTTCAGACGGGTCCACGCGGCTCTGCCTTCGGCCAGGCTCACGATCGTGGGCAGCGGCACGAAGCAGCTGGAGGCCGCCCTGCGCAGGGCTGTCGAGAAGGACGGGCTGACAGGCTCGGTCGAGCTGTGCGGCTTTCAGAAGGACGTCGAGCCCTTCTACAGGCGTGCCGCCATCCTTTTGTGCACATCGCAGTTCGAGGGCGCGCCGCTCACGCCGGTCGAAGCCCAGCTGCACGGTGTGCCGGTGGTCAGCTATGAGATGCCCTACCTGACGGTGTTCTCATCGGGCAAGGGCTGTGTGACCGTACGCCAGGGAGGCCGAAGGGCTGCGGCCGATGCCATCGTCCATATCCTTTCGGAGGACGCGTACCGGCTGGAGCTCGGCGCCGAGGCCAGGCGCAACATCGAGACGCTGTTCGCGGTCTCGCAGCGGGAGCAATGGGAGAGGATCCTTTCTCTGGCGCAGACGGAGGTACCGGTCATCGCCTGTGATGAGCGGGCGCGCCGCGTGCTGGATACCTTCCGCGAGCACGCGGCGGCGGGCCTGGACAGCGCGCGGGCTTATCGCCAGCCCAGCGAGGCCCAGTTCGTGCAGCTGCCGGAGAAGGGCCCCTGCCGGATGCTGCGCAAGAAGCTATGCACCTTCATGAACATCTTCATCCTTCAGGGACCGCGCACCGCGTGGCGGCTGTGCGTCCTGAAGAGGTGAAGCGGCGATCGACGAAAAGAGCGGGATCCCGGACGAGCATCTGGGGATCCCGCTCTCTATTACGGCAACATATCAGATCGTGAGTCCCAGCCTTTCGGCGATCATGCTGTAGCAGGGCGTGTCCACATGCCAGCGACGGCCCAGCCGCACGACCTCCGCGATGAGGCCGTCGCCCTCGTTCGGGCCGCCCCGGGCCAGGTCCTTCTGGAAGGAGGTCGTGCCATCGTCCTTCAGGCCGTCCATGATATGCAGATCGGTCTTGATGATATCGACCGGGAAGGGGATGCCCATCGCCTGGGCCAGGGCGTCCACCTCACGCACACAGCCGAGGAACAGCTCGCGCGCCGGGCCCTCATGCTTGTAGTCCCCCGCGGTATAGCTGCCATAGGCGCCCGCGGCCGCCATCGGCGACACGAACGCGAACTTCTGCAGCGTGTCGCGGCGGATCTGGGCGGAGAACACGGGTTCGATGCCGCTCTCGGCAAATCCCGCGCGACCTGGCAGAGCACGGGATCGGACACATCGCCGTCGGTGCGCCCATAGACCACGCGCAGGATATCGCCGCTCATGCGGATGGTGCCCGGAGCGGTGATGGCCGCGGCCACATAGATGCAGCCGTTGAGCACCTGCAGGCCAGGCAGCTCGGGAGCCATCGCCTCGCCGGTGCCATAGATGTTCAGCACCGGGATGACACACGCGCCGGGCCGGGCGGCCTTGCGGATGGTCGGCAGCACGCTCCGCAGTGAATAGCCCTTGACGCACACCAGGATCACATCATGCTCGGGCCGCAGCTCGTCCTCGGCGATCGCGTGGACCGGCACGGTCAGCTCGTCCCGGGTGCGTACGATCCTGAGGCCGTGCTCGCGGATCGCCTCCAGATGGGCACCGCGCGCGGCCGCGGTCACCCGCTTTCCGGCCCGGGCCAGATAGCCCGCCAGACAGCCGCCGGTGCCTCCGAGACCGATCACACAATAGGAGAGGTCCTTCATCGTCCTTCCTCCTCTCAGGTTCAGAGCGTGATGACGGGCCCCTTGGGCTCATAGCCCTTCTCACGGATCGCGGTCATGAGCGCCTCGTCCGTGACCTCCTGCGACAGGGTCACGGTCGCGGTCTTCGCGTCCAGATCGACCTTACAGGCAGTGACGCCCGGCACGGCCGCCAGCGCCTTCTCCACACGGGCCTGGCAGCGGGGGCACATCATCCCGTTCACGGTGAACTGCTTTTCCATCGTTCGTTCCTCCTTCTATCTGTTCAGGGGATCAGCTCTTCGACATCCTCCGGCTTGGAGGTGTCATCCTCTGGCTCGGGCATGGGCGGCAGATCCTCCAGCGCGGAGATGCCGAAATGCTGCAGGAAGCCATCCGTCGTGCCATACAGGATCGGGCGGCCGACCGCGTCCTTGCGGCCCACCTCATGGATGAGCCCCTTGGCCGTGAGCGACTGCACGGAATAGTCGCACTTCACGCCGCGGATCTGCTCGATCTATGCCTTCGTGACAGGCTGCTTATAGGCCACCACGGCCAGCGTCTCCATCACGGCCTGGCTCAGGCTCTGCTTCTGGATGGGCTGCAGCAGATGCACGATGTCCGCGGCATAGATCTATCGTGTGGTCAGCTGCACCTGCTGGCCGAAGCGGCGGAGCCGGAAGCCGCGCTGGTCCAGATCATACTCATCCCGCAGCGTGCGCAGGGCCTCCTCCAGCTCGTCCATCGTGACAGCCAACGCCCTGGCTAGGTCGTCCACGCGCACGGCGTCCCCGGCCACGTAGAGCACGGCTTCGATGCGGCCCTTCAGGTTGCCGCCCATCTCATATCGTTCGTCGATCTCACTCATCAGCCGCATCCTCCTGCGGATCGGGCTTGCGCCCGGCGATCAAAACGATGTCGCCATAAACGGCATCCTGCTCGGCATACATCTCGCCCAGCTTGAGCAGCTCGAGCAGTGCCAGGAACTGCGTCACGACCTCCTCGCGCGTGGGGACCTCACTGAAGGCCTCCTCGAAGCGCATCCTGCCGCCATGCTGCCGGATGACGCGCAGCAGGCCGAGCATGCAGCCCTGGACCGTATGCTCATCACGATGGATGTTCCGCGGGTCGAAGCGCTGGGCCGCGGGCTCCGCCGGCTTACGGGCCATGATCCGCCGCAGCGCCTCGGTCAGGCCCTCGAGCGTGAGGCCCACGAGCTCCGTCTCCTGGGGCGGCAGCGGGAACTCATCGGGGAGCTTGGCGAACAGGAGACGCGCCGTCTCCTCGAAGGTCTTCATCGCGTCGACCGACTCGCGGATGCGCTTGTATTCCTCCAGTCGCTGGATCAGCTCCTGCTCCGGATCGATGCCGTCGACAGGCTCGGGCGGCTTGGGCAGCATGGCACGGCTCTTGATCTACAGAAGGGTAGAGGCCATCACCAGAAAATCGGTCGCCTCGTCCATATCCAGATCGGGCGCGTTCGCCACGGCCTGCACATATTGGTCGGTGATCTCGCTCACAAAGATATCGCGGATGTCGATCTGCGCCTTGCCGATCAGGTGCAGCAGCAGGTCAAGGGGGCCGTCGAAATCCTTGAGCCGGAAGGTCATGGGCATGAGAGCAGCACCTCGTCAAGCAGGGATCAGGGAAAGGAACAGGCGCAGGAAGAAGCCCCACGCGCCATTGATGCAGGTGGACAGAAACCCGTTCAGGGCACCGAACCAGCACAGCGCCAGCAGTCCCAGCCGCAGATAATGATAGAGCCTCGGGGGAAGCTGGAGCCTACCGCGGAAGACCGTATCGTTCAGCAGATGGTAGCCATCCAGCGGCGGGATCGGGATCAGGTTGAAGATGGCCAGCGAGATATTGAAGGAACACATGAGCGTGAGGAACTGCTCCAGATACTGCAGCCACGGCACGGCCATGTAGCTCGTCAGCTCGGACTGCGAGAGGCCCTGCAGCTGGTAATTGACGAAGAGCCAGTAGATCGACTCACGGGTAGAGGGCACGGCCATCGAAAGATAGGTGGTGCTCCCGCCGCTGTAGCTGACATAGAGCCGGAAATCCGCGCCGACCATCCAGTACAGGACAAGCACGCTCAGGCCCAGGCTCACGATGAAAAGGATCAGGTTCGTGACGATCCCAGCCACGGAGACCAGGATATCGTCCCTCCGGCCATGTCGATAATTACGTGGATCGACCGGCACAGGCTTGGCCCAGCCGAAGCCGAACAGCACCATGAACACGGTGCCGATGGGGTCGAGATGCCGGCGGGGGTCGAGCGACAGGCGGCCCATCAGCTTCGCGGTCGGATCGCCGCAGTGATAGGCCACATAGCCATGGGCGCATTCATGCAGGATCAGGCTGAGCAGGATCCCGACGGCGAAGAACACGATATAGATGACACCGCCCAGCGGATCGGTCTTGAGCATCGAGAGCATCGACTGCAGACGTGTGAGCACCGGATCGCCTCCTGAAGCAAGATCACAGGCAGAAGTGGAAGAACGTCAGCACGTCCATCCAGTTCGTGCAGGTATAGCGGACGGTACGGCTGTCCAGCTGCTGCGCGCCGGGGTACCACAAGGCGCGGCGCGCGCTCTGGTGCAGACGGTACATGACCTCCACCTCATAGCGTTCGGACATGGGATACATGCAGGCAGCGGGATCGAGGGACATCGCTTCCTCCGCGGCCCGGCGGATCCTGCGCACGGCTTCGCCGGGCATGAGCGAGATACTGCCATTGCCGATGCCGTGGCTCACTGGCACCGTGACGGCCGCGGGCACCTTGCGGTGCAGGAACTCACAGAGCATCTCATCACCGGAGAGCATCAGCACAGGAACGCCGAGCATGGAGGCGGTCAGGCTGTTGATCATCAGCTCGGGCGCGTCCTCGCCGTTGACACGGACAGATACGTTCTGCGTGTTCATCGTATGGCTGAGCGGGTTCCCGTCCCAGCCCACGCAGGAATGATAGCCGGTGAACATGGCGCCGGCAAAGCCGCCCTCCTGCAGGCCGGCCATCATCGAATAGGGGTCTCTGCACCAGCCGCGCAGCAGACGGATACGGTCACTGTCAGGCAGCTGAGAGGGGAGGATGTTCCGCGCGGAATCATGCGCGTCTCGTACAAGGAGCTGCTCCGCGCCGCCGGCCAGGGCGCCCTCACAGGCCGCCGAGACCTCGCGCGTCATCTGCTGGCGGAAGAGCTCATAATCCTGCTTGCCCTGCTCCGTCTCGTTCCAGTCGATGATGCCGCAGGTGCCCTCGATGTCGCAGGAAAGGAAGATCTTGCCCCGGATCATGCGATCGCCTCCGTCAGGCCGATGACCGATGCGCATTGCATGGCCACGCCGTAATAAAGCACGTCCTCATCCACCACCATGGTGGGCGAATGCAGCGCGGTGGAGGGCCCGCTGCCCAGATCGTAATAGACGCCGGGCGTATGGTCCTCAAAATAGCAGAAGCTCTCCACGCCCAGGCTGGGGGCCGGACGCGTGACGACCTGCCCGCAGATGCTACTGGCCTGGGCTTCGATCACCTGATAGAAGCGCTCATCGTTGATGACCGCGCCGTAGCTGGGCACGATCGTCAGCTCGGCGCTGCCGCCCAGGCTCCGAGCGATGCCCTCACAGACCTCAGCGATCCTTTTCCTGAGGAACGCGCGCGTCTCGGCGTCCAGGGTGCGGAGCGTGCCGGTCAGCCGGACCTCATCGGCGATGATGTTGTTCGCCTTTCCGCCCTCGACCGTGCCGAAGGTGATGACCGCGGGCTGGAAGGGAGAGATGCTCCTGGAGACCAGGGTCTGCAGCGCGGTGACGATCTGTGCCGTGAGCACGATGGCATCCACGCCCTTTTCGGGATAAGCGCCATGGCAGCCGGTGCCGCGCACAGTCAGCCGCAGCTCATCGCTCGAGCCGCTCACCGCGCCGGACTTTGCGTGGAAGATGCCCGCGGGCCGCGCCGGATCCACATGCTGGCCGATGACGCAATCGACATCAGGCGCCTCCATGCAGCCCTGGGCTACCATCTTCTGCCCGCCGCCGACGGTCTCCTCCTCCGGCTCGAACAGCCACTTCACGGTGCCGTGCCAGGCCTCAAGATGCGTTGAGAGCCAGAGCGCCGATCCCAGGGCCATGGCCATATGCGTATCATGCCCGCAGGCATGCATGACACCGGGCACCTCGCTCGCAAAGGGAAGGCCGGTCTGCTCGGTCACGGGCAGCGCGTCCATGTCGGCGCGGATGGCCACACAGGGCCCCTCGCCGTTGCGGAGCGTGGCCATCACGGCATAGCAGCCCTCGAAGGTGCGGCACGGGATGCCCATCTCCGCAAGGCGGTCCATGATGAAGGCCCGGGTCTCCTTCTCATGGCTGCTCAGCTCGGGTCGGCGGTGCAGCGCGCGGCGCCACGAGACTACGGAGGGCATGACCTCGGAAAGGGCTGCCCTCCAGTCATATCCAGACATGACGATCTCTTCTTTCGTTCGATACTTCAGTCCAGGAGCAGATCCTCAAGGATATCCTCCCGGCCGACCTGGTGATAGACACGGATGGGGCGGCGGGAAAGGATCGTGATGCATTCGTTCCGGTTGGTATGGCACCAGTCGCTGTATTCCTCCAGGCTGATGCCGTCTCCCAGCAGCGTGGCCACATCGCCGGGCGCGGCCTCCGGCACGTCTGTCACGTCCACCATGGCCTGATCCATGCAGATGAGGCCCACGATGGGGCAGCGGACGCCGCGGATGAGCACCTGGCCCACAGCGTTCGACAGGCGGCGGGGCAGTCCGTCACCGTAGCCCGCGCAGAGCGTGGCGATGCGGCTGTCCCTCGTGAGGGGCATATCGTCACCATAGCCCACGATCGCGCCGGCCTCGACCTCATGGATCTGCGCGACCGTCGTGCGGAAGGCAAGGGTCGGAAGGCAGGCGAAGGGCATATGCTGCGAGCGGGAAGGACGGACGCCGAAAAGGAAGGCGCCCGCGCGCACCCGGGTCCCGTGCCAGGCGGGATAGCGCACCAGGCCGATCGAGTCGCAAAGGTGCTCCTCGGGCAGAGCCAGGCCCTTCTTGCGCAGAAGGTCCCGCATCCATACGAAGCGAGCATGCTGCTCCTCATCGAGCTCCGTGTTCACGAGCCCAAGATGGGAATAGACGCCCTGGGCCTCCACATCGGGGCACAGGGCCATCGCCCTTGCGATGGCCTGGGCGGCTTCCTCGGTGCACTCGAAGCCGAGACGGTGGAAGCCCGTATCCAGCTTGAGGTGGACGATCGCCCGCCGACCGACCGAAGCCGCGGCCCTCTGCGCCTGCAGGAGGTCCTCCACGGAGGCCACAGTCAGGGTCACGCCCTCGCGGATGAGCGCAGGCAGATAGCCGGGCTCGGTGAGACCCATCACGAGGATGTCACCGCCGATGCCCCGCCTGCGCAGCTCCAGCGCCTCGCGCGCGCAGCTGACCGCGAACGAGGCACAGCCTGCCTCCTGCAGCGCCAGCGCCACCCGGCGCGCGCCGTGGCCATACGCGTCGGCCTTCAGCACGCAGGTGACGGTCGCCTGGGTCAGAGAGCAGGCTGTATGATAATTCGCGATGACCGCGTCCAGGTCGATATCGATCCAGGTGCGGGGAACGAAGGGCAGCTTTTCCATGGGATCCATCAGCCTCCGCAGCGGCGCAGCAGCTCCGCTTCATCGATGACCTCGATGCCGAGCGTCTGCGCCTTGGTCAGTTTGCTTCCGGCCGCTTCGCCGGCCACCACGAACGCGGTCTTCTTGCTGACGGAGGAAGCCGCCGTGCCGCCGTTCGCGCGGATCAGGTCCTCCGCTTCCTTGCGGGAAAGATGCGGCAGCGTACCCGTGACGACCACGCTCCTGCCGCTCAGGCTTCCGCCCTCAGCGGGCGCGGCGGCCTCCTGCGGACGTACACCGGCCTTCAGCAGCCGCTCGATCATGACCATGTTCTCGGGAAAGGAGAAGAACTCTACCACGCTCTGTGCCACGATGAGGCCCACATCGGGGATCGCGGTCAGCGCCTCCAGCGGCGCCTGCTCCACACGCTCCAGCGTGCCGAAGCTGTTCGCCAGGTCCCGCGCCGTCTTGCGGCCGATGTTCGGGATGCCGATGGCAAAGAGGAACGCGTCCAGGGAAGGCGACTTGCTCTTCTCCAGCGCGGCAAAGAGATTGCGTGCCTTCTTGCCCGGCGTGCCGTCCTTCTCGCAGGCGAAGCCGTCCAGCACCTTCACATCATGGATATCCAGATGATACAGGTCCGCCGGATCGCGCACGTCGAGCGCGTCATAGAGCTGGGCCGCCGTCTTTTCCGAAAGGCCATCGATGTCCATGGCCTCGCGCCCGGCGAAATGGGAGATCCTTGCCACGGCCTGCGGGCGGCAGCTCTCCCTGTTCAGGCAGAACAGATGCGCGCCGCGCTCCACGAGGGGCTGTCCGCAGGCGGGACAGACCGAGGGCTTCTCCACCGGGCGCTCCTCCGGGCCAGGCTCGCCGACACGCCCCATGATCTATGGGATGACATCGTTGCTGCGCCGGATCCATACCGGCGCGCCGATCGCCACGCGCTTGCGCTGCACATCGCCCCAATTGTTGAGGGTGGCCCGCTGCACCGTGACGCCATAGAAATCGACGGGATCGAGATGGGCGAGGGGGGTCAGCTTGCCGGTGCGCCCCAGCTCCCAGGTCACGTCCCGCAGGATGGTCGTGGCCTCCTCGGCCTCGAACTTATAGGCCACCGCCCAGCGGGGGAACTTCTCCGTGAAGCCCATCTCCCGTCGCAGGGCCAGATCGCCCACCTTGATGACCACGCCATCGATCAGCCAGTCCAGGCTGTGCCGCTCGGCGCCGATCTGGCGGATGCAGTCCAGCAGGCTCTCGCGGCTGTGAGGCGTGCCCAGATAGGGGCTCACCTGGAAGTGCTGGTCCCGCAGGAACTGCAGCATCCCTGGCTGGCTGTCGTAGGGCGGATCCTCGATGGTGCCGATCTGATAGAAGAAAGCATCCAGCTCACGGGAGGCCGTGACCTTCGGGTCCAGGTTGCGCAGGGCGCCGGCCGCCGCATTGCGGGCGTTCTTGAGCGGTTCCTTCGCCTTCTCGTTATAGCGCTCCAGCGCGGAGAGGCGCATGATGCATTCGCCCTGCACCTCGAGCAGCCCCTTATAGGGGATGGTGAGCGGCACGGTGCGGATGGTCCGAGCCTGAGGCAGGATCGCCTCGCCGACCTCACCGTTACCGCGCGTGGCGGCCTGCACGAGCACGCCGTCACGGTAGGTGAGGTTCAGCGTGAGGCCGTCGAACTTGTATTCGACATAATATTGCAGATCGGACCGCCCGGCGAGCCGTTCGGTGCGCGCGATCCACTCATCCAGCGCCTCGAACGACTGGACCTTGTCCATGCTCCAAAGGCGGTTGATATGCCGATGCTCCTCAAAGCCGCGCAGAGGATCGCCGCCCACACGATGCGTGGGCGAGGCGGGGAGCACGACGCCGCTCTCCTTCTCCAGCCGCAGCAGCCGGTCATAGAGCGCGTCATATTCCTTATCGGCCATGATCGGCTCATCCAGCACATAATAGGCGTGGGCTGCGCGATCCAGCTCCTCCACCAGGGGGAGCATCTTCTCTTCGATCGGAGACATCAGTCGTCCTCCAGCTTGATGATGGGCGCGATGGAGAGGCTGAACTCCCGCACGCCATAGGCTGTGAATTCGATATGGATGCGCGCGTTCGCGCCGCTGCCGCAGGTATCCACCACCACGCCCTCGCCGAACTTCCTGTGCATCACGCGGTCGCCGGGCTTGAAGAGCTTCTGCATGGCGCTCTGCTCCAGCTCATGGGCGATGGAGGGGGAGAAGCCCTTCTGCACACCGGGGATGTTGAGCGCGTGGCCGGCGGTGAGCAGCTGCGAGGGCTGGGTGGCGCGCTTCACGAAGGGCATCCTCTGGGAGGACATCACGCTGGGCGTGTTGCGGGCCGCCTTCTCCTTCATCTCGGTCCAGTCGTCCTGACGCAGATGCTCCGGGATCTCCTCGATGAAGCGGCTGGGCGCGTTGTGGTTCACCTGGTTATAGATGGTGCGCTGGCGGGCATAAGAGAGAAAGAGCCGCTTCCGGGCACGGGTGATGCCCACATAGCACAGGCGGCGCTCCTCCTCCAGCTTCTCGGGCTCCTGCATGGAGCGCCCGGACGGGAACACGCCCTCCTCCATGCCCACAAGGAACACGGTGGGGAACTCCAGGCCCTTGGCGGAGTGAAGCGTCATGAGCGTCACATAGCCGCGGCTGTCCTCGGCCCGGTCCAGGTCGGTCACCAGAGCCACGTTCTCCAGGTAGTCCTCCAGGGTCGCTTCGGGCATCTGACGGCAGAACTCATGCACGGCGCCGGCGAACTCCTTGATGTTCTCGACGCGGGCACGGGCTTCCTCAGTGTCCTCATGCTCATACTGGGCCTGCAGGCCGGTCTTCTCGATGAGCAGATCGATGAACTCGTCCAGCGGCATGGTCTCCTTCATGGCGGTCAGCATGGTCATGAGCATGAAGAAGTCGGTCACGCACTTGCGGGGGCGGCTGGCGAGCTTGGCCGGCAGATCGCCCAGGACGGAGAAGAGCGGCACCTCGCGCTCGCGGGCGCAGGTCTGCAGGTCGTTCATCGTGCTGTCGCCGATGGAGCGCTTGGGCACATTGATGATCCTGCGCAGGCTGAAGTCATCCGCCGGAGACGCGATGACGCGCATATAGGCGATGATGTCACGCACCTCACGGCGCTCATAGAACTTCTGTCCGCCGAAGACCTTGTAAGGCACCGAGGAGCGCATGAGCATCTCCTCGAGCACACGGCTCTGCGCGTTGGTACGGTACAGTACGGCGATATCCCCATAGGGGCTGCCCTGGCGCTGCAGCTGACGGATCCTGTCCGCCACCCAAGCAGCCTCCTCACGCTCGTCTCCGCCGCAATAGATCTTGATCGGGTCGCCGGGGCCTTCGGTGGTCCACAGCTTCTTGTCGTTGCGGCCTTCGTTGTTGCCGATCACACCGTTCGCGGCATCAAGGATATTGGCTGTGGAGCGATAGTTCTGCTCCAGCTTGATGACGGTGGCGTCGGGCAGCTGCTTCTCGAACTCCAGGATGTTGGCGATATCGGCGCCGCGCCAGCCATAGATGCTCTGGTCATCATCGCCGACCACGCAAAGGTTGTGGCTCTCGGCTGTCAGCAGCCGCACGAGCATATACTGCGTGTAGTTCGTATCCTGGAACTCATCGACGAGCACATAGCGGAAGCGCTGACGATAGTATTCCAGGACAGGCGGATGGTCGGCCAGCAGCTGCAGCGTCTTCACCAGCAGGTCGTCGAAGTCCAGCGCGTTAAGGCTCCTCAGGCGCGCCTCATATTCGTTATAGACATCGTGGATCATGGAGCTGCGGAAGTCGCGTCCGCTCTGCTGGAACCATTCGTCCGGCCCGAGCAGGTGGGTCTTCGCCTCACCGATCTTGCTCTTCAGCTCACGGGGCGTGAGCTGCTTCTCATCGATGTTCAGCCGCTTGAGGACCTCCTTCAGCACGGCGGTCTGGTCGTCATCGTCATAGATGACGAAGGAGCGGGTATAGCCCAGCTTTTCGATGTCACGCCTCAGGATGCGGGCACAGGTGGAATGGAAGGTCGAGATCCAGGCGTCATCCGCCTTCTCTTCGCCCACCAGCGCTGCGATCCTGGTCTTCATCTCCTTGGCGGCCTTGTTGGTGAAGGTCAGCGCGAGGATGTTCCACGCGGGTACACCATGGTCGATCAGGTTCGCCACACGGTAGGTCAGCGCGCGCGTCTTGCCGCTTCCGGCTCCGGCCAGGATGAGCACAGTGCCCTCGAGCGTCTCTGCCGCCAGGCGCTGTTCCTTGTTCAACATCGTCAGATCCATGTTCGACCTCAGTCTTTCTGTCCTTCGTTCTCTTGTGTAGCTCCGTTCCCGGCCTCGCCGGTGAGCTTTGCCAGCACGGTCGAGTAACCCTCCGCACCATAGGTGAGGGCACGGTTCACCCTGCTCACCGTGGCCGTCGACGCCCCGGTCTGCAGCGCGATATCATGATAAGTCAGCTTTTCATGGAGCAGCATGGCGACCTCCAGGCGCTGGGCCATGCTCTTCATCTCGGCAATGGTGCACAGGTCCTCAAAGAAGCGGTACGCTTCCTCCTCCGTTTCCAGAGAGAGCATCGCCCGCATCAACAGGTCCATCTGTTCCGACTTCAGCTTGGATGCATACATCATCGTATCCTCCATGCAACGCCTGATAGGCGGAATGCCGCCAAAATATAGTATATCATATTTTTGCCGCAAGCACCAGCGGAAATTCGGACATGATGACCCGAACGTGAAGGACAGCATGGAAACGAGCCTCGCGATGGGCATAAAAAGAGGCCCCCGATTGCCGTGTCCCGAAAGGGGATGCGTCGGCCCGGAGGCCCTGGTACCAAGGGACATCGGTCATCCAGCCGCGTGCCCCGTGCCATTCTTCTTGAGCCAGATCATCAGCACCGCGATGTCTGCCGGGTTGACGCCCGGGATGCGGCCCGCGGCCCCGAGCGTGGGCGGCTTTTGACGCATCAGCTTCTGGCGCGCCTCCAGCCGGAGCGCGTCGATCCGATCGTAGGGGAGGTCCTCAGGGAGGACCGTGGCCTCGGCCGCGCGCGCCCGGTCCATCTGCAGCTGCTCCTTCTGCAGATAGCCTTCATACTTGATGGCGATCTCCGCCGTGTCGCGGATGTCCTTCGGATCATTCAGCAGCTAGGGCGTCAGCTCCGCCAGCTCCGCGATCCCGATGCCCGGGCGACGGAGGAGCTCCGCCGCGGAAAGAGAGGCCTCCGGATCGGGCTGCGCGTGAGCCGCCAACCAGACGGAGCGCTCCGGCCCGGGATGGTAACGCAGCTGCCGGAGCTCTCCCGTCAGCCGCGCGATCTCGCTCTGCCTGCGGCGGGTCTGCTCCATGCGCTCCTCGCTCACCAGACCGGCCCGATAGCCCAGGGCCGTGAGCCGCAGGTCGGCATCGTCCTGCCGCAGATGGAGCCGGAACTCGGCGCGGCTCGTCATCATGCGGTAGGGCTCGTCTGTGCCCTTGGTCGTAAGATCGTCGGTCAGTACACCGATATAAGCCATGTCACGGGTGAGCACCAGCGGATCCTTTCCCTGCAGCCGCAGGGCCGCGTTCATGCCGGCCAGCAGCCCCTGGCAGGCGGCCTCCTCATAGCCGCTGGTGCCGTTCACCTGGCCCGCGAAGAACAGACCCTGCACCCCGCGATATTCCAGTGTGGGCCGCAGCGCGCGGCTGTCGATGCAGTCATATTCGATCGCGTAGGCCAGGCGTGTCAGCTCACAGCGCCGCAGGCCGGGGATCGAGCGGTACATGGCCCACTGGACGTCCTCGGGCATGCTGGTCGACATGCCCTGCACATACCACTCACGGCTCACCGCGCCTTCCGGCTCAAGGAAGATCTGATGACGGTCCTTGTCGGCAAAGCGGACGATCTTGTCCTCGATGCTGGGGCAGTATCGAGGTCCGATGCCATGGATCTGGCCGGAATACATCGGTGCGCGGTGCAGGTTGCCGCGGATGATCTCGTGCGTCTCCGGTGTCGTGTAAGTCAGGTAGCACTGCATGGTATTGCGGAGCGCGCGATGCGTCATGAAGGAGAAGGGGACAGGCGGCTCGTCCCCGGGCTGGGGCTCCATCTCATCGAAGTCGATCGAGCGCACATCGATGCGCGCGGGCGTGCCTGTCTTGAAGCGCCGCAGACTGAGGCCCAGCTCCTCCAGGCTCTGGGAGAGCTCGTTCGCGCCGAGCAGCCCCTGGGGGCCGCCGTCATGGCGATGCTCGCCGATGATGATGCTGCCCTTCAGATACACGCCGCTGCACACGATCGCGGCCCTGCAGGCGATGCGGCTGCCGGTGGCCGTCGTGACGCCGCAGACCTGCCCATCGCGGGTCTCGATCGAAACGGCCTCGCCCTGCCGCACGGTGAGCCGTGGCTGGCTGAGGAGAGCGGTCCGCATCCTGTTCTGGTACTGCTGCTTGTCCGCCTGGGCCCGCAGCGCATGGACGGCCGGCCCCTTGCTGGTGTTGAGCATCCGGCTCTGCAGGAACGTGTCATCGATGGCCAGCGCCATCTCTCCGCCGAGGGCGTCCAGCTCCCGCACCAGATGCCCCTTGGAGGAGCCGCCGATCACGGGGTTGCAAGCCATCAGCGCCACACCATCCATGTTCAGCGTGAGCAGCAGTGTATCGATCCCCATCCGGGCCGCCGCGAGCGCCGCTTCACAGCCGGCGTGTCCCGCGCCGATCACCACAAGGTCTGCCATCCTTCCATCACCCAGGGCGAAGTATACCACGATCCGCGCCAAATGAACAGTCCGCGGCGCGGACGGCTGGACAGCGCGGCCCCAAAGATCAAGAAATTTCTGTCAAAGTGTTCCCTTTCCCGTGGGGATCGTGCTATAATGCTTCAGGATGTCAACTCTATCCCAGACCGATAGCAAGGAGGATGCACGTTATGCAGTATACCAAGGAAGTATAGGAGATGGTCTGCATCGCCAAGGGCCCCAAGCACGGCCCCGCACCCATCCCCGAAGAGGGCAAGTGGATCCAGGCGAAGGAGATCAAGGACATCTCCGGCTACACCCACGGCGTGGGCTGGTGCGCGCCCCAGCAGGGCACCTGCAAGCTCTCCCTGAACGTGAAGGACGGCGTCATCGAGGAAGCGCTGGTCGAGACCATCGGCTGCTCCGGCATGACCCATTCCGCCGCCATGGCCGCTGAGATCCTGCCCGGCAAGACCATCCTGGAGGCCCTCAACACCGACCTGGTGTGCGATGCTATCAACACCGCCATGCGCGAGCTGTTCCTGCAGATCGTCTATGGCCGCACCCAGTCCGCGTTCTCTGATGACGGCCTGCGCATCGGTGCCGGTCTGGAGGACCTGGGCAAGGGCCTGCGCTCCATGGTCGGTACCATGTATGGCACCAAGGCCAAGGGCGTCCGCTATCTGGAGATGACCGAGGGCTATTGCCTGAAGATCGCTCTGGACAAGGACGATCAGGTCTGCGGCTATCAGTTCATCAACCTGGGCAAGATGATGGATGCCATCAAGAAGGGCGTCGATCCCAAGGATGCCTATGAGAAGAACATCGGCACCTATGGCCGCTTCAAGGCCGAGGACGGCGCCGTGAAGTGGATCGATCCCCGCACCGACAAGTAAGTAATAGGAGGTATACGAAAGATGGCTCTGTTTGAAAACTATGAAGGTCGTATGCCCCAGCTCCAGCCGGTGCTGGATAAGTACGGCTTCAAGGACTTTGAAGAAGTGAAGGCCTTCAACGCCTCCTATGGCGTGGACGCCTATTCCATCGTCGAGAGCACCCAGCCCATCTGCTTCGAGAACGCGAAGTGGGCCTATCAGCTGGGCGCCGCCATCGCCATCAAGGAAGGCGCGAAGAACGCTGCTGAGGCCGCCAAGTGGATCGGCGTCGGCATGCAGGCCTTCTGCATCCCCGGCTCTGTGGCTGACCAGCGCAAGGTCGGTCTGGGCCATGGCAACCTGGGCGCCATGCTGCTGGATGACGACACCGAGTGCTTCGCCTTCCTGGCCGGCCACGAGTCCTTCGCTGCCGCTGAGGGCGCCATCAAGATCGCGCTGAACGCCAACAAGGTGCGCAAAAAGCCCCTGCGCGTCATCCTGAACGGCCTGGGCAAGGACGCCGCCATGATCATCAGCCGCATCAACGGCTTCACCTATGTGCAGACCAAGTATGACTATCTCTCCGCCGACGTGGAGAAGGACCATGCTCTGCATGAGGTGCAGCGCATCGCTTACTCCAACGGCCCCCGTGCCGCTGTGAACTGCTACGGCGCTGACGACGTCCGTGAGGGCGTGGCCATCATGTGGCATGAGAATGCCGATATCTCCATCACCGGCAACTCCACCAACCCCACCCGCTTCCAGCACCCCGTGGCGGGCACCTATAAGAAGGAGCGCATCGAAGCCGGCAAGAAGTACTTCTCCGTGGCCTCCGGCGGCGGCACCGGCCGTACCCTGCATCCCGACAACATGGCCGCCGGCCCTGCCTCCTATGGCATGACCGATACCATGGGCCGTATGCATGGCGACGCCCAGTTTGCCGGCTCCTCCTCCGTGCCTGCGCACGTGGAGATGATGGGCTTCCTGGGCATGGGCAACAACCCCATGGTCGGCGCGACCGTGGCTGTGGCTGTGGCTGTGGCTCAGGCTCTGGCGAAGTAAGCCGAAGCTAGACGGATCTCAAGGGCTCCCGGGCGACCGGGGGCTCTTTTTTCGTGTGATGAAGATCTTTCCGATTGCTTTTCTTATCGACTTAGCATACAATAGGATGGGTATCGCTGGAAGCTGATGAACTCCTGGCGATACCATGACGATCTGGAACGACAAGGAGCGTCTTTTTATGAAGATATGGATCTGCGGTATCAACGGACATATGGGCCAGGCTGTGCTCAAGCAGGCCGCGGAGCTGGGCATCGAGGTGGTGGGCGGCATCGATATCACGCCCTCGGCCGACGCGAAGGTGCCTGTCTACGCGTCCTTCGATTGCGCGCCTGTGATGGGCGATGTCATCGTGGACTTCTCGAAGCCCGCCGGGCTCGACAGCCTGCTGCGCTACGCGGTGAAGAACAAGATCCCCGCCGTGATCGCGACGACGGGCCTGGATGAGGCCCAGCTGAAGGCGGTCGATGAGGCGTCGAAGGAGGTCGCGCTGTTCCGCTCCGGCAACATGTCGATCGGCATCGCGCTGCTGCGCAAGCTGGCGCGACAGGCTGCCGAGGTGCTGGGCGACAGCTTCGATGTATAGATCGTGGAGACGCACCACCATCGCAAGGTGGATGCTCCGAGCGGTACAGCGCTCATGCTGTATGACGCCGTGAAGGGCGCCTACGATCATCCGACTGAGCTGGTCGGGGGACGCTTCGGCCGGGACTGCAAGCGCAAGCCCGGCGAGATCGGTGTGCACGCGCTGCGCGGCGGCACGGTGGTCGGCGAGCATGAGGTCTGCTTCTTCGGCCCGATGGAGCGCATCCGACTGAGCCACAGCGCCGAGGACCGCGCTGTGTTCGCGGTGGGCGCTCTGCGCGCCGCGGCCTTCCTGCAGGGCAGGGAGCCGGGCCTGTATGACATGGACTCGATGATCGGCTGAGGACGCGAGTCGCGATGGGCCGGAGACACAGTGAGCGGAGAAGGATGATAGAGGAGGCCGTGCTATGAAGAAGATCGGACTGATCGGCGTGGGCAACATGGGCAGCGCCATCCTGCAGGGCGTGATCGAAGCCGGGTATGTGAAAGCGGAGAAGCTCTTCGCCTATGACAAGAGCTTCAAGCGCATGGAAAAGCTGAAGAGCGAGCTGAGGGGCGTGACCTTCTGCGAGAGCGCCATCGCGCTGGCCGAGACCTGCGATGTCATCATCCTGGCGGTGAAGCCGAACATGCTGCGGTCTGTGGTCGATGAGATCCGCGACGCGCTGGATGAGGATAAGGCCATCATCTCGATCGCGGCCGGCTGGACCATCGCCATGCTGCAGGAAGCGCTGGCGGGGACAGGCTGCAGCTATCTTCGCGTGATGCCGAACACGCCCGCGCTGGTGGGCGAGGGCATGACCGCCATCTGCAGCGAGACGACCTTCAGTGATGAAGACTTTGACCTAGCCAAGGGCATCTTCGACGCGCTTGGACGCACGGTGGTGCTGCAGGAGCATCTCTTCGATGGCGTGATCGCGATCAGCGGCTCCAGCCCCGCCTATGTCTATATGATGATCGAGGCCATGGCGGATGCCGGCGTGGCAGAGGGCCTTCCCCGCGCGACGGCCTATGAGATGGCCGCGCAGTCTGTGCTGGGCAGCGCGCTGATGGTGCTCCAGTCCGGCGAGCATCCGGCCAGCCTGAAGGACGCTGTGTGTTCTCCCGCCGGCACGACCATCGACGCGGTGGTGGAGCTGGAACGCAAGGGCTTCCGCGCCGCCATCATGGACGCCATGCATGCCTGCGCCGAAAAGTCGCGCGCCATGAGCAAGTAACGGCAAAGGAGAACGATCCATGCAGAATGAGATGCCGCGGAAGCACGTGGACATCTATACCGACGGCGCCTGCTCAGGCAACCCGGGCCCCGGCGGCTGGGGCTGCATCCTGGTGTTCGGCCCCCATCGCAAGGAGCTGAGCGGCTTCATGGCCGGCACTACGAACAACCGGATGGAGATGTTCGCGGCCATCAGCGGCCTTGGGGCCCTGAAGGAAGCCTGTGATGTCACGATCTATTCCGACTCGAGCTATCTTGTCCAGGCCTTCAACGATCATTGGCTGGACGGCTGGCAGAAGCACAAATGGATCAAGAGCGACGGCAAGCCCGTGGAGAACAAGGACCTGTGGCTCATCCTGCTCATGCAATGCAGGAAGCACACGGTCCGCTTCGTGAAGGTGAAGGGCCACGCGGGGCACCCGGAGAACGAGCGCTGCGATGCCCTGGCCACGGGCGCGATCGCTGAATGGCGCAGGATGAACCCTGACGCGGAAAAGAAGGAATGAGACCGGCTCTGACAGCCGGCTATGGATATGAAAAGGAGGAAACGAAATGCTCTATATCGGTATCGATCTTGGCACCTCGGCCACCAAGCTGCTCCTGATGGATGAGAAGGGACAGATCCTGAATGTGGTCAGCCGCGAATATCCCCTGGAGTTCCCACAGCCCGGCTGGAGCCAGCAGGATCCCGCTGACTGGTGGAAGGCCGTGACCGAGGGCATCCCGATGCTGCTCAAGGGCTTCGATGCCTCTCAGGTGAAGGGCATCGGTGCCGGCGGCCAGATGCACGGTCTGGTGGTGCTGGACCGTGATGACCACGTCATCCGCCCCGCGATCCTCTGGAACGATGGGCGCACCGCGAAGCAGGTGGACTATCTGAACGAGGTCATCGGCCGCGAGAAGCTCTCGGCCTGCACCGCGAACATCGCCTTCGCCGGCTTCACGGCGCCCAAGCTGCTCTGGATGCGTGATGAGGAGCCAGAGCTGTTCGCCAAGATCGCCAAGATCATGCTGCCCAAGGACTATATCAACTATCTGCTGACCGGTGTCCACTGCACCGATGTCTCCGATGCCTCCGGCATGCTGCTCTTCGATGTGGAGCACAAGTGCTGGAGCAAGGAGATGCTCGACATCTGCGGCGTGAAGGAATGGCAGATGGCCAAGATCTTCGAGTCCGGTGAGGCAGTCGGCACGGTGCTGCCTGAGGTCGCCGCGCGGCTGGGCCTGCCCGAGGGCGTGGTCGTGGCGGCCGGCGCGGGTGACAACGCGGCCGCGGCCGTCGGTACGGGCACGGTGGGCGAGGGCGCCTGCAACATCTCGCTGGGCACCAGCGGCACCATCTTCATCTCCAGCGAGAAGTTCGGTGTGGACCCGAACAACGCGCTGCATTCCTTCGCGCACGCGGACGGGTGCTACCACCTCATGGGCTGCATGCTCTCCGCAGCCAGCTGCAACAAGTGGCTGATGGACGAGATCTATCAGACCAAGGATTACGCCGCCGAGCAGGCGCCCATCACCGAGGACAAGCTGGGCCGGGACCATGTGTTCTTCCTGCCGTACCTGATGGGCGAGCGCAGCCCGATCAATGATACCGACGCTCGCGGCACCTTCGTGGGCATGACCATGGACACGACCCGGGCTGACATGACCCAGGCTGTGCTGGAGGGCGTGGCCTTCGCCATCCGCGACAGCCTGGAAGTCGCGCGGAGCCTCGGCATCGATATCCGCAGGAGCAACATCTGCGGCGGCGGCGCCAAGTCGCCCCTGTGGAAGAAGATGTTCGCCAATGTGCTGGGCATCGATCTGGATATCGTGGCCAGCGAGCAGGGCCCCGGCATGGGCGGCGCGATGCTGGCCATGGTGGCCTCCGGCGCCTATGGCAGCGTGAAGGAAGCCTGCGACGCGCTGGTGCGTGTGGTCGATACCATCCATCCCGATCCCGAGCTGACCGCCCTCTATGAGGCGCGCTACGAGCAGTTCCGGCAGATCTATCCCGCCATGAAGCAGCTCTTCAAGGCGCTCAAGTAAGGTGGATGATGAAAGACAGACTGTTCAAGGATAAGGAGTTCCTGCGGAAGCTGTTCCGGCTGACCGCGCCGATCGCCTTCCAGGCGCTGATGCTGGCCCTGGTCGCGGTCTCGGACGCGGTCATGCTGGGCAACGTCCGTCAGGACTCCATGTCCTCCGTGTCCCTGGCCAGTCAGGTGCAGTTCATCCAGAACGTGATCCTTGGCGCGCTCACCGCCGCGACCTCCGTGCTCTCCGCTCAGTACTGGGGCAGGAAGGATGCTCGCACGGTGGGAGATATCTTCCATATCGCCATCAAGCTGTGCGGCCTGCTCTCGTTCTGCTTCTTCGTGGCCTGTACCTGCTTCCCGACCGCGCTGATGAGCATCCTTACCAACGAGCCCGTGCTCATCTCCATCGGTGCCGACTACCTGCGCATCGCGGGCTGGTCTTATCTGCTCACCGGCTTCTCGCAGAGCTATCTCACCATCATGAAGGTGAGCGAGCATGTATCGCAGGCGGCGGTCGTCAGCAGCGGCACGGTCGTGCTCAACATCATCCTGAATGCCGCGTTCATCTTCGGCGTGCCGGGGCTCATCCCCGCGATGGAGGTGAAGGGCGCAGCCATCGCCACGCTGATCGCGCGCGCGGTGGAGCTGCTCTGCGTCATCGTGCTCTCGCACCGCAAGGGATACATCCGTCTGGACTGGAAGCGCTTCTTCCGCACGGACAGGGTGCTCTTCGGCGATTACGGCCGCTGCGCTCTGCCTTTGATGGGCGCCGGGCTGTTCTGGGGCGTCGGCTTCGCAGCCTATACGGCTTTCATGGGCCATCTGGGCACCGACGCGGCGGCGGCCAATTCGGTCACCGCGGTCGTGCGCGACCTGGTCTGCTGCCTGTGTGACGGCATCAGCGCCGGCGGCGGCATCCTGGTCGGCAACGAGCTGGGGGCCTGCCACCTGGACAGGGGCAAGCTCTATGGGGACCGACTGGTCAAGATGGCCTTCCTCATCGGGGCCCTCTCGGCGCTCGTCATGCTCTGCGTCACACCGCTCGTCACGCACCTTGTCGACCTGACCGAAAATGCTTCCGTGCTCCTGGTGCGCATGATGTATGTGATGTCGTTCTATATGATCGGCCGCGCGGTGAACACGGTCATCATCAATGGCATCTTTGCGGCCGGCGGCGACACGATGTTCGACATGTACAGCCTCGCCGTATGCATGTGGTGCCTTGCGGTGCCGCTGGCGGCGCTGGGCACCTTCGTGTTCCATTGGGATCCTGTGGTCGTATATGCCATGACCTGCCTGGACGAGGTCGGCAAGATCCCGTGGGTGATGCTCCATTACAGGAAGTATATCTGGGTCAAGGACCTGACGCGCGATATGGCCGCGGAAGCCTGATCGGCCCCCAAAAAAAGGATCGCTCCTCCGAAATGACATCGGATGAGCGATCCTTTTTACGCGGCTGTCTGTCCGATCTTGACCTCACGCGGCTCTCGCGAAGATCATCCTTCCGGCGGAGGTCTGCAGAGCGCTGGTCACCGTCACCTCGATCGTCTTGTCGAGCTGGGCCTTGCCGCCCTCGACCACGACCATCGTGCCATCCGGCATATAGCCCACGCCCTGGCCCGGCTCGCGCCCCTATTTCACGATGGTGACGCGCAGCTGGTCGCCGGCAGCCACCACGGGACGAAGAGCATCAGCCAGGTCGTTCACATTGAGAGCCCGGAGCCCCGAGGCCCGCGCCGCCTTCGTGAGATTGTAGTCGTTCGTGATCACAGGCACTTTCAGCTTTCGGGAGAGACGAAGCAGTGTCGCGTCCGCGTCTTCATCCACCGCGTCCTCGAGAGGCAGCACCCTGACCCTGATATGCTTTTGCAGCTCGGTGATCATATCAAGGCCGCGGCGCCCCTTTGCCCGGCGTGCCGGATCCGTTTGATCGGCGATGTGGCGGAGCTCATCCATGACAGGATCGGGGATGATGAGCTCACCCTCCAGGAAGCCGAGGCGGCAGACCGACACGAGCCTTCCGTCGATGAGCGTGGAGGTATCCACCAGATACCGGGCCGCGGTGCCGTGGTGCCGATGACGCAGGCGGGGCCGCTTGATCCGATGCGGCTGCCTCACGGAATGCAGGATCAGCTTCTCCGCTTCATCGGAACGCTTGCGGCCGATCGTATAGCCCGCGGCCATCAGCACGATATACAGGATGACGGCCAGCGTGGTGGTGAAGAGCGAGTCGCCCATGAAGTGCAGGATCTGCGTGAGGAGCACGGCCATGAGCAGGCCCATCGCCAGGCCCGCGATCCTGCAGATGAGCTGCGGCAGCGTGAGCGCGTCCATCCTGCGCTCCAGGCCGACCACGATATGCCCGATCCAGGAGAGCATCCTGCGGCTGAGCAGGAAGAAGATGAGCGCGCCGAGCACGGCCATGCCCGCATAGCTGAACACGAGCACACGGAAGGGGATGGTCTGGTCAGGATCGGCCAGATGGATCGTCTGCACGACACCGAGCACCAGGGCTGCACCGAGGCCGGCACCGAGCAGGGAGATCAAGCCGCGCAGCAGCCGCTGCATCCAGTTCGAACGGATCATCAGATCACCTTATCATCAAAGATCGGTCGGTCAAAAGAGGACGCTGATCGCCTGAAGGACCGTGTCGACCGCGATCAGGCGGATGCCCTCGGGGGCCTTCAGTCTGCTCATGTTCGCCTTCGGGACGAGGATGGTATCGAAGCCCAGGCGCTGGCATTCCGCGATCCTTCGGTCGCATTGGGCGATGCCGCGCACCTCACCAGCCAGGCCGACCTCTCCCATGACTGCCACCGAGGCACCGACGGGCTGGTCCTTCAGGGAGCTGGCGATGGCCACACACAGCGCCAGGTCGGCCGCGGGCTACGAGAGCTCCAGGCCGCCGGCCACATTGATATACACATCCTTGTCATAGGTGCGCTGTCCGGCGCGCTTCTCCAGCACCGCGAGCAGCATGTTCACGCGGCCGGTATCCGCGCCATTGACTGTCCGGCGGGGATTGCCGAGATAGCTTTGGGAGGCGAGGGCCTGCACATCGCACAGCAGGGGCCGTGAGCCCTCCATACCGCAAAAGACGACCGATCCGCTGGCACCCTTGGCGCGCTGGCTCAGCAGCTGCTCGGAGGGGTTGGCGACCACCTGCATGCCCTGCTCCGTCATCTGGAAGACGCCCAGCTCGTTCACCGAGCCGAAACGGTTCTTCACGGCGCGGAGCAGACGATACTGCTGCTGCCTGTCGCCCTCGAAATAGAGCACCACATCTACCATGTGCTCCAGCATCCTGGGGCCGGCGATGGCGCCTTCCTTCGTGACATGCCCCACAAGGAAGATCGAGGTACCGGTCTCCTTGGCCAGGCGCATCAGCAGACTGGTGCATTCACGGACCTGGCTGACCGAGCCGGGCGCGGAGGCCATCTCAGGCCGATACATCGTCTGCACCGAATCGATGACCATCACATCCGGCCCCACGCTCTGCAGCTTCTCCTCCACATTGTCGAGGGCGTTCTATGCCAGCACATAGAGGCTGGGGACGCTGATCTGCAGGCGGTCGGCGCGCATCTTCAGCTGTCGAGCCGATTCCTCGCCGCTGACATACAGCACCTTCTTGCCTTGTCGGCATAGGTGCGCGCAGACCTGCAGCAGCAGTGTGCTCTTTCCGATGCCCGGATCGCCGCCGATGAGCATCAGCGCGCCCTCCACGATGCCGCCGCCCAGCACCCGGTCCAGCTCGCTGATGCCGGTGGTGGAACGGAGCGTCGTGTCCTGCGGGATGTCCTGCAGGAGCATGGCAGCCGCGCCCGTACCGGGACGCTGCTTGACCGGCTTGGCCTCCGCCTTCCCGACAGGGACAGCGGAGATCGCTTCTTCCATCGTGTTCCAGGCGCCGCAGCCGGGACAGCGCCCCGACCAGCGTGCCGTTTCGAAGCCGCAGGCTGTGCAGGCAAAGCAGGCTCTTTCCTTGGCCATACAGGCTCGGCCTCCTTCTCATGATGTTTGACGCCATGCTATTATAGCACGGATCGGCGAACGGTGACAAGGCCTGACCAGGCTGCGGCATCACAAAAGGCCCGCACAGCCGAGCGGCTATGTGGGCCGGGATGTCAGAGCGCGTGGTCGATGGTGATATGGCCGCCGTTCCATACCGCCTTGCCGGTCCAGGGCGCGTCAGGATCGCTCCAGAAGGGATCGGCGGGGGAGAGGCCAAGGGGAAGGAACACTGCGGAGCAAAGGTACAGGCTGCCGATATTGATATATTCCTCGGCCAGCTCGGGCTGATAGCCATAGACACCGGGCTGGAGCCACCCCTGTTCATCGAACATGCCGGGCGCCTCCATCACGCGGCGGATGACGCAGGTGAGGCCGCAGCGGACACCGGCCGGCGTCAGATGGCTCTCGAGACGGTGCTGCAGCGCGGTCTGCGCGAGCATCTGGAAGCAGCCGAAGCGATAGCAGATGGAACGGCCCACGACAGGATAGCTGCCGCCCGGGCCGATCATCCGCTCGAGCACCGAGGCATAGCGCGCGGAACGGGCCTGCACCACAGGCACCAGCTCAGCCAGCTCGGGATGCTCACCTGCCATCAGCGTCACGATATCCACATACATGGGCTGGATGACGAAGCTGTTGTAATAGTCCCAATGGAAGTCCGCGCCGTCGCCATAGGTGCCGTCGCCCTTATACCATTCCTGGAAGGAGCGCACGGCATAGAGCACGCGCATGATATCATAGGGCTCACCCAGGACATACAGACCGGCCTCCACCATGGCGGAGAAGAAGATCCAATTGCAGTTGTAGGCCGGGATCTAGCGGCTGGCCCGGAAGGCATCGGCCAGATGGCGGCGCACACGCTTGGGCAGCGCGGCGGCCAGGGCCTTCGGCGCGCGGACGATGGCATGGGCCAGGAAGGCCGTATCCACCAGCGGCTGGCCGCCCGTCGTGAACTCCATGAAGTCAGGAGAATTCGGATCGGTGGCCATGTCGATGCAGTCGATGGCCTTGGCGCGCCACTGTCGCTGCAGACGCCTCTCTTCCTTGGAGAGCGTCTCGGGATCGGCCTCGAGCCACGGCGCCAGACCGAGCATACTGCGTCCGAAGGCCTCGAGCGGAGCAAAGGTGGCTCTGGCGGGGTGGAAGGTGAGTGGCATCGTGGCCTTCAGCTCACCGCGGGAAAGGGCATCCAGAACGGGGCTCACGATCTTCAGCAGATCGTCGAGCCACTCACGTCGAACATCACGCATCACAGCATAGCTCCTTCATGCGCTTTATTCCGCGTCGCAGAAATCGTAGTCCTCGAACGCGATCCGGAACAGGTCGAAGACCTCCTGCTCCTCATCCTCGTCCTCCACGGGGAGGAAGTCGGTGCTGCCGTCCTCGACAGGCTCTTCACGGAAGATGAGGACGCTCTCTTCGTCGTCCGGCTCGCAGAGCACCGCGTAGCTCCGCTCATGATACGAGATCCTGTCCAGCACGATGAAGGGCGTCTCCTGCCCGTCCTCATCGGTCAGGACGACGATCTCCTCGTCGTCCTCCGGGCGGAACGTATCCTCAAGCTCATCGCTCACCACGATCACTCCTCGTCCATGTCGACAAAGTTGAACATGTCGGCGCAGTCATCACGGAAGAGCTCGAAGACGGTGCCGGCCGCTTCGGGATCCGCCTCCACGAAAGCCTCCTCATCGCGCTCCTCATCATAGATGACCTGCAGGACCAGCACGTCCGGATCGTCATCGTTCGCGGGCACGAACACGGCGTATTCTTCCTCACCGACCTGCGCGCGGTAGACCAGCTCATAATCGGCCTGGGTGCCGTCATCCATCGTGAGTGTGACCAGCTCGCTCTCGTCTTCCTCGTCGTCATCCTCTTCATAGGCGGCGGCCAGGTTCTCCGCGATCGCGTCGAGGAACTGGGTGCTGTTCACGGCCTTGCAGTCGCCCTCCCAGAGCAGGGCGAGGTCCTTGGTCATCACGCCGCTCTCGATGGTGCCGAGGGTCGCCTGCTCCAGCAGATCGGCATACTCGACCAGGTCGGGCAGGCCGTCCAGCTCGCCGCGCTTGCGCAGGGCGCCGCTCCAGGCGAAGATCGTGGCCACGGGATTCGTGCTGGTCTCTTCGCCCTTCAGGTAGCGATAGTAATGACGGGTCACGGTGCCGTGCGCCGCCTCGTACTCGAACTTGCCGTCCGGGCTCACGAGCACGCTGGTCATCATCGCCAGAGAGCCGAAGGCCGTGGCGACCATGTCGCTCATCACGTCGCCGTCATAGTTCTTGCAGGCCCAGATGAAGCCGCCCTTGGAGCGCACCACGCGGGCCACGGCATCATCGATCAGGGTATAGAAATAGGTGATGCCGGCTTCCTCGAACTTCTGCTTATAGTCGCGGTCATAGATCTCCTGGAAGATGTCCTTGAAGGTATGATCGTAGGTCTTAGAGATGGTGTCCTTGGTGGAGAACCACAGGTCCTGCTTCTGGTCCAGCGCATAACGGAAGCAGGCATGCGCGAACGAGGTGATGGACTTGTCCAGGTTGTGCAGGCCCTGGAGCACACCGGGGCCCTTGAAGTCGAGGATCGGCTTACGGATCTCCTGGCCGTCCTCGCCGGTGAACACCAGCTCAGCCTTGCCCGCGCCGGGCACGCGGATCTAGACATTGCGATAGACATCGCCATAGGCATGGCGCGCGATGGTGATGGGCTCCTTCCAGGTGCGCACCGTGGGATGGACGCCGCTCACTAGGATGGGCGCGCGGAACACCGTGCCGTCCAGCATGGCGCGGATGGTACCGTTGGGGCTCTTCCACATCTCGTGCAAGTTGTATTCCGTCATGCGCTGGGCATTCGGGGTGATGGTGGCGCACTTGACGGCCACGCCATATCTCTTCGTCGCGTTGGCGCTGTCGATGGTCACCTGGTCGGCCGTCTCGTCACGATGGGGGAGGCCCAGATCATAATATTCGGTCTTCAGATCGACGAAGGGAAGGATCAGCTTCTCCTTGATCTGCTTCCAAAGGATCCTGGTCATCTCGTCGCCGTCCATCTCCACGAGGGGCGTCGTCATCCGGATCTTCTGCATGAAGGAACACTTCCTTTTATCTTATCATTTGATGGAGCATCATGATATCCGATGCGGATCTCCCGCGTGTATCATTGTATACCAACGCATCCCGTTCGGCAAGCCTTGAAACACCGAAAGAACAGCAGGGGAGGACCTGACATGGTCTGAATTATTTTTCGATATACCTTGACAGATGATGCATCGCGTGATATGATAGCTATGGAAGGAGGCGACCCGGGATGGCGATCTCAGCCGATCTGCTGCGCGGCTATACCGATACGATCATCCTCAGACGCCTGGCCCTGGGCGACAGCTATGGCTACCGTCTGGCGAAGGAGGTCTCCTCCATCAGCGATGGGCAGCTCGAGCTGAAGGAAGCGACCCTCTATACCGCCTTCCGTCGGCTGGAGGGAGCCGGCCTCATCACCTCCCGCTGGAGCGATGAGCAGAGCGGCGGCCCGCGTCGGCGATATTACTCCATCACCGAGCGAGGCAGCGCAAGGCTCGAGGAAGACTGCGTCACCTGGGAGAGCACGAAGCGGCTCCTGTCGATGCTGCTGTAGGGGAGCGGGCCAGCCGACCCGCAGCCATGATAGAAAGAAGGCGAGGATCTTGACGCCGGATGAGATGATGGAACAGCCCGCGGACTGGCCGGAGGAGGACGACGATCGCTGCGACCTCGATCCCGAAAAGATCTGCGATAATTGCATGAAGTGCGTGATCGGCGATACGGACATGGTCGCCATCCAGATCACCGGCTTCGAGCTGGAAAATGAAAAGGACGATCCGGATCAGCCCTGATCGTCCTGTCGCTCCTCGGCGGAGCTTTGGGTCTCGTCTGCTTCAGACGAGGCCTTTTTTTCCGCGATCTGCGCAGCCTGGGCCAGCCGGCCCTCCTGCTCAGCCAGGCTCTATGGCAGCTGCACATAGCGAGCCGCCATCCTGCGCCGTTCGTCGGTCATGTCAGCATAGTGCCGCCGTGTGGTATCGACCGAGGAATGCCCCAGCGTGTCCGCCACGAGATAGATGTCATTGGATGCCTGATAGAGATTGGTCGCGAAGGTCGACCGCAGCTTGTGCGGGCTGATCTTCGTCTTGAGCGGCGCGGCCACCGCGGCGTATTTCTTCACCAGCGCCTCCACGGCCCTGGGCGTGATCCTTTTCCTTTGCAGCGAAAGGAAGAAGGCATCCTCATGGCCGGGGCAGGCCTCGATCTGCTTGCGCTCCACAAGGTAATCAGCCAGCGCCTGGGCCGTCTATGGTGGGAAATACAACACCATCTGATCGCCGCCCTTGCGCGTGACCAGAAAAGCGTTCTCCTCAAAGTCGATGTCCTGGATATCGATGCCCACGCATTCCGACACGCGGATGCCAGTGCTCAGGAAGAGCGAGAGCATCGCGTAGTCGCGCCGCGCTGTCAGCTTTTGATAGCGCTGCTGGCCCTTGCTGAGGGACGCGCCCGTCTGCGCCTCCGCCAGGATCCGCTCCATCTCTTTCTGGTCCAGACGGATGATGGGCTTCTCGTGGATCTTGGGCAGCTATACCAGCTGCGGCACATTGGTCGCGATCCTTCCGGCCTTGAAGAGATACTCATACATGGACCGGATGGCGCACAGCTTACGCTTGATCGACTTTTCATGGTTGACCAGCGCGCGGGACGGATCGCCGTCCTGACGGTCCGCGTCCTTGAAGTAGTAGGTCAGGTATTCGATATACGCGTCCAGATCGGCCCGGCTCAGCAGCGCCAGATCGTCATCGTTCATCAGCCGCAGCGGCTTTTGTGAGAACATGACGCGCTCCTCGTGGAGATACTGGAAGAAGGTCTTCAGATCGATGGCATAAGCCAGGCGTGTGAAGGTGCCGGTCGTCAGTGAGATGCCATTCAGAAAATCTCCGCAGGCCTGCGGCAGCTCACGCGCGATCTCACGGATCTGCAGGATCCGATTCGCGTCGAGCTGTTCACGATAGGTCCGATCCTTTTCAGCCATCTTCCATGCACCTCCGTTCCGTAACTCTTTTGTGAGGCTTTTTTCTCATATGGGGCCTGGATGCCCTGAAAACAGGCTCAACTTTTCGTAAAACTGTGGTTTAGCGAATAGTTGGAGCTTTCTCTCCATATCCCCTTCCCGGTCATTCTGGCCGGGCGTTGGTGACCTACAGCAGCGCGAGGACTTCGCCGAAGTATTCCTCGACCTCCGCGTCCGTCAGCTTCATCGCGGCCTTGAGCAGCTCGGGTACCTTGCGCGGGCGTACACGCGCGTAGTACTTCGTGGCGCCCACATTGGTCTTCCAGTTCTCCAGCTTCATGTTCTTCCAGCGCTTGATGTGCCGCGGCAGGATCTTTTCCAGCACGCTCGTCACACGCTCGAAGCGTTCCTCCACATAAGGCCATTGGAAGCACTGCTCCAGGACCTCGGCCACACGCGTCAGGAACTTTGCCTTGTATTCCGGTACGGCCAGCAAGGCGTTCAGCGGCTCATGTCGGAAGCCTTGCACCTTGCCGTTCACAGGCTTGATATAGTACTCCAGCGGCGTTTTGTCAAGGTTCCGCCAGCAGGCCTCCACATCGAAGAGCAGATAACGCCACTTTCCACCCGGCACCCGATAGACACGAACGTTCGTAAAATCGACGTTCCCCAGGATGATCTGGAACGCGGCATGGGTGAACATGCTGTCGATGTCCAATCTTTCTTCCACATAAGACAAATTATCCGGGTCATTCAGGTCCTTCGTCTTGCAGAAGTCGCAAAGCTCGAGCCAATCCTCGTTGCTGCCGTTCTGCAGGAACTCATCGCGTCCGGTCCTGGCCAGGATATCGATCTGATCGATGTCCTCCTTTTCGGTCACGCCCTCATATTGCGCGATGAAATACTTGTTGATCTTCTCGCGCAGGTTGTAATGGCCCCAATATTCGCCATTGATATAGACCTGGATGACCACATAGTCCTGATAGAGGATGTCCTGCCCCTCGGCCAGGGATGAGGCCACCACGTCGCGCAGGCGCGTGGCGTAGGTATCGGAGTTGGCCGCGCGCAGCAGGACGGAATGATAGCTGCCATAGTTCCTTGTGGGGAAAGGATCGAACTCAAAGCTCGAAGGGCCCCAGGCCTTGCGGGCATACAGCGCGATCGACTTCTGCGCGTTGACCCTGGCCGAGTGGCCCGAGCAGGTGAACGTACCGATCTGGTCGATCAGGCAATGGCCATCCACATCATAGTATTCGATGTTGACCGGATATTCGAGTTCCTTGTCATAGTTCGGGATGCTTCCGGTGCCCTTCACCAGCGCGCCGGTCTTTTTATTGAAGAGATACTCGTCATCGGTGATCAGCGAGACGATGGGCGTCACAGGCGCGTCGTTGATGAAATAGGTCGCGCTGACTGTCTCGCTCGGGACCTCCCCTTCCGCGAAGGCCCGGATCCGGATGACGCTCGTCTTCTTGACGGTCAGGCCCTCCGCCGGGAACAGCTTCGACTTTTCCGTGGGCGTGTCACCGTCGGTCGAATAGCGAAGCGTGCTGCCCAGCGGTGTCGACGCGCGGATCGTCACGCTGTCCTCATAGAAGCCGCCTTCCGTGAGCAGCGAGGGCGCGTTCGTCCGCACGGAGCAGACCATGCTCGCGTTCTTCTTGCCGCGGGTGGCTTCCGCAAAGTAACCATATTCTCCGGTCGATGAGGCGCGCCCATAGCTCACGTTCCCGTACTGGGCCGGCAGCTCCAGCTGCTGCACGACCTCAGTATCCGCGTCGCTGAGCGTGAGGGTCTCACCTTCGGCCGAGATCGCGAAGGAAGCATAGAAGGTGCTGTCCTTGCCGACCTTCGATACCTCCTCGCCTGTGCACCACACCGTGAGGAACGCGCCGCTCTTGAGCTTGGTGCCCTTGGGGAACGTGAACTTCTCCAGGTCCTTCTTGCCGTCGCTCAGGTGCCAGCCGGAAAGGTCGACCGTGGAGCTGCCGGTATTCTGCAGCTCGATCCAGTCATAGGCATGGCCGCTCGAATAAACGCCATTGAGCGCCATCACCTCGCTGATCACGATATCGGCCGCGGCCAGCGCGGGACACAGGAGCAGGACCAGCAGGACGAACAGCAACTTCTTCACCGCGTTACCTCCCAGATCATAAAAAATGCAGCCGATGGACGCATCTGGCTCATCGGCTGCGCAGGGACCGTGTTCATTCGCTGAACAGCTGCATGAAGTAGCGGATCACGCTCACCGGCAGCTGACCGGAAAGGCTGCCGATCAGATCCGCCGTTCCGGAAGTGAAGGAGCTCTCCAGCGCCTGGTGCGCGTCTCCCTCCGCGGCCTCCGCGAAGGTATAGACCGCATCGGTGATCTGCAGATCCTCGAGCGGATCGCAGGCCGCTGCGTCGAGTCGGTAGCTCCAAGCGACCGTGCCGTCCGCGCAGAGGAAATCAGCGTGGTATGAGAGCACGTCCTGCTTCAGTTCGCCTTCCGTCATGATGCCTGTAGCCGTGCCGCCGGCTGCCGAGATCGTGATCTGGGAAGTCCAACTGAGCGCATCCTCCGAGAGCGTCGGCTCCAGAGAGAGCATCAGCTTTCCCACGAAGTCCTCGGCCTGGAGCGCGGCATACGCGCGGGCCTCCCGCGTGCGCCAGAACGAGCATTCCGCGTAGACCGGCACACCGCCCCAGTCCAGCGTGATGTCAGCATACCAACGGTCCTCGCCCGTCCTGAAGGCAACCACCGCCTTCAGCGCGCTCCGATCTGGCGCGACAGAAAGCGTCAGCACCGTCTCGCCGCATGCATCCAGCGTGACAGAAACACCGACCAGAGCGTCCGAAGCATCGTAGACCAGAGAAGCGGACGCGCTGCCCCAGTTGAGGAGGGCGGCTTCCTTCAGCAGATCGCCGATCCCCATGACCTCACTGACGGGCAGCTCCTCCAGGAGCAGACCGGCCAGCAGGACCAGATCACGGTCGTCCGCCTGATAGGTCACCCTTCGTACGCCGTTCTGATAGGCGTCACCGGCAAAGCGGCCGGTCTCTTCGCTATGCTCAAGGCCTTCGGCCCACTGGGTGAGGAGCTCGGTGCAGGTATCGAGGAGCTGCGCCGCATCGATCGTGCTCTGTGCGGTCACAGTCTTCGCGGCCGAGCTCTGCTGTGTCAAGGTCAGCCCCGGGAAAAGGCTCGTCTGGAAGACGATCGTGCCGTCGGCTGCCCGCTGGGACTCTGCCGTGACGACCGGGCTCTGCTTCAGCAGGACCGCGCTCTGGATATGGTCTTCCTGATAACGGGTCTCCAGAGAGAGCGCCTCCATCAGATCCGCGGCAGGCTCCGCGACCGAGGCGGCCATCTGCTCATCCGCGCCGAGCTCCTTCAGCCAGGTCTCCACGGCTTCCGTCTGCGCGCTCCAGGAGGCCGTCACACACACAGCGTCGGCCGCGTATGCCGTCCAGGGCAGCAGTGCCAGGATGAGCAGCCAGATGACGGCTCTTTTCATTCATTCCACCTCGTCTTATCCATCCAGTCAGGACTCGCCGCCGAGCACGACGACCTCCGGCAGATCGGTCATCGTCGCCTCACCCAGATCGGCATAGACCGAGAGGGCAGCCAGGCCGTTCTGATACCAGTCGTTCAGCAACTCCGCGCGGGCCTCATCCGTCAGCAGCGAGATGTCCTGGGTGTCGCCATCGGGCATCTCCGGGAACTGCCAGGGCGATGCGGACTTGAGCGTGAGGACGCCGGTCACATGGTCGTCCTCCGTGGCCCACTCCACCTCCAGGGTGGCCGTGACCGCGTTCGTATCGCCGTTCTTGGAATAGAAATGACCATTGATATGCAGCTTGCCGGGCTCGATCTCGGCATAGCTCTCGCGGGCTGGATCCAGAGGATCGAGATGGCTCAGATCGCTCTCATAGCTGATCTGCCAGTCATATTCCTCATGATTGCGGCTCTTCTCATCGGTCGTCGTGGCCTTCGTGTAGGTCATCATGTAGCCGACAGAGAAGCTCTCGCCCTCCTCGCGCATCACGCGCAGGGCGCCGTTCGTCGTCTTGCTGGCATCGGTGGAGGCGGTGAACTGGACCGTGCGGTCGTTGAAGAAGACGTCGAGCTCCATATCATCGCCCTGATACCAGATGGAGATCTCCTTCAGGCCGCTCTTCTTGTCATACACGGGCAGGTCGAGCAGGATGCCGACCTGCGTCCCCTTCAGGTCTGTGGTGCGCTCCAGCGAGATATTGCCCTCGAGCGGCAGCGCGTCGATCTGCTGCTCATACCACACCTGATAGGTGGGCTGCAGATAGAGCGCGGCCTGTTCGTCGGAGGCCTGGGCCGTGAGCAGCTCCATCAGGCTCGTGTTCTTGAGGATGAAGGGCAGCACCGCCTTCAGCTGAGACTTGAAGGCGGCCACGGGGATCTCATATTGCGTGGCCACGTAGGTCTGGCCGTCCTTCTCGAAGGTCTCGGTCGAGAGGTAGGGCGACAGCCAGGCGTCGATGGCATCGAGCGCGCTGGTCAGCTCCGGCGTCCACTTGGTCTCGAACGTGTCCTGCTGCACGAGCAGGATGTTCTCGGCCAGCGTGAGCCAGTTGGTGTTCTTCTGTCCCAGATCGAGCAGGGCCGAGAGAAGGCCGTCCGCCGCCGGGAAGGTGTAGACCTTGCCCATCAGGAAGTCGCTGGTCAGATAGGCCGTCTTCGTATCGCCCACGATCTCGGTCATGCAGGTCATCTGATCGTCCTCTTCGGCATAGAGACGATACTGCAGGCCCTGCTTGCTGTCCAGGGCGCGGAGCTGCAGCTCGACGCCGTTCATCTGCGTCAGGTCCTTCACCCACTGCGTCTTGCCCTCCGCGGTGATGACCAGGGTGCCCTTGATACCGCTCCCGCGGATGAACTGGCGGAGCAGCTTTTCCGGCTCGGAGCTGTAATACTCAGCCGCCGAGGCCGCCAGCGTCGTCAGCGCCATGACGAGGCAAAGGAGCAGGCAAACGATACGTTTCATGGTCATTCCTCCTCTTCAGTCAATGCCATGGCAGCGAACGCGATCGTCTGCCATATCTCATCCGTCAGATCCTGTGTCAGATAATAAGTATCCTCGCGCGGCAGCATGATCCATCTGGCCGTGAGCACTGCCTATGCCTGGGCCACCAGCTCCTGCCGGAGCGACGTAAGTTCTGTCTCTTCCATGCCGTCCAGCGCGATGGGCAGGCTCCAGAGCTTCTCCGAGAGCGCCGCGCAGGGAGCCGCTGTCACCGTGATGGTCCCGGCCACTTTGACCGTGCCGGAGCTCGTCCTGCTGAAGGCGATCGTACCCTCGGTCGTGCCGGCCGCGGGATCGCTCTTCACGTCGAGCTCATAGGTCCTCACCTGTTTTCCTGTCGTCTGGATCGAGAACGTTCCCTTGACCGCGACCTCACCGGACGCGGCATCGGTGCGGGTGAGCTCCGCCTTGATGGTCGTCGTACCGCCCTCGCCATCTTCGATGGTAAGGGTATCCTTTTCGGTCACCGTGCCTGAGGAGCGCTTGACCGTGCGCTTCCAGCCGATCTCTGTCTTGTCCGCCTTGCTGTCTCCCGTGAGCTTCAGCGTCAGGTCATCCGAGGACGCGGCGGCCTCATGCGAGAGCTTCCAGGTCAGCTCCGCCTTGCCGCTCCCTTTCGTGCTGACATAGGGGCCGGACCAGGTGATCTTATGCGCCTATCCCTCTGCCGTACGCAGCAGCGTGAGTTTTTGACCGGAGCCCAGGTCCACACCGGTGAGCTCGTCCCGAAGGGCTCCTTCAGGACAGGCCTCGAGCAGGAGTTCACCCAGGTCCTCTTTGCCGCTCCAGGTCCAAGTGCGGCTCGTGGTGCCATAGCCCGTGACTTTCTCGGTCTTTTTCTTCACCGAGAAGCTGTCGCTGTGCGCGTCCGCCGCTCCGGTGAGCGCCGTGACCGCGTCGTCGAGCGCGGTGCCGATCAGGCTGAGACAGGAAAGGCTCGCCGTATCGCTGCCCCCCTCTGTCCCGAGCAGCGCCTCCAGGGCGGTCTGTGCTCCGGCACTCATCGTGTAAGAGGCATCCGGGAGCAGGCTCGTCATCAGCTGGGTGCCGTTCGCGCCATCGAGCTGGTCGATGGACAGGGCCTCTTCTTTATCGATCTCGATTGACATCGAGGTATAGGTGCCCTTCTCGCCCTCCTATGAGCGCAGGACGAGCACAGTGTTCCGCAGCAGGCCATTGAGCCAGCCCGTCCTCGTGTCATCGAAGGGCAGCATCGTCGTGAGCTCGCAGCTCAGACGATATCCCGTCGGTGACGTCGGCAGCTTCAGACCGTCCCATACCGAGACCTCACCCGCGGCCACATTGCAGAGCATCAGCATGCCGAGCATCAGGGCCGCGATCCTTTGGATGGACCGCACCATCATGCCTCCATTCAAGAAAGCTCTTCTTCCAGGATCGAAGCTGTGAGGAGCGCCTTCACCTCGTTCGGGTCCTCCATCCGGTCGATCCTCGTGCGCAGCTGCGCCGCGCCGCGCAGTCCGTGCAGATACCATGCGATATGCTTGCGCATCTCCGCCACGGCGATCCTCTGCGGCTTCCAGTCGAGCATCATGTCATAATGCCGCAGGATCGTCTCCAGGCGCTCCTGCGGGGTCGTTTCAATGACCGGCTCGTCATGGAGCGCCTGCCGGATGCGCCGGAAGATCCACGGATCGCCCATGGCCCCGCGCCCGATCAGGAGCCCGTCCACGCCGCTCTCCTCGAGCCGCCGCGTCGCGTCCTCCGCCGAGAAGATGTCTCCATTGCCATAAACGGGGATCTTCACCGACTGCTTGACCTGCGCGATGGCGTCCCAGTCCGCGCTGCCCATGTACATCAGCTCGCGCGTCCGGCCATGCACCGCGATGCCGGAGATGCCGCTCTCCTCGGCGATATGGGCCAGCTCGAGCACATTGATATGATCGGCGTCCCAGCCGAGACGGCATTTGATCGTCACCGGCAGTCTGGACGCGCGTACGACGGCCTCCATGATCTGCCCCGCCAGGGCTGGCGTCTTCATGAGACCGCAGCCCTCGCCCGCTCCGGCGATCTTGCGGGCCGGGCAGCCCATGTTGATATCGATGCCCGCGTAGATGCCTCTTGAGGAGAGCTCCGCCGCGGCCCGAGCCATCATGTCCGGCTCCTTGCCAAAGAGCTGCAGGATGAGCGGCCCTTCGTTCGGATCACGCTCGAGCAGCGAGACCGTGGCCTGCTGCTGGGGCGCATAGACGAAGCCGATCGCGCTGACCATCTCCGTGTAGGCCGCGTCGCAGCCCTGCTCGAAGCAGAGCTTGCGGAAGACGCGGTCGGTCACGCCGGCCAGCGGAGCCAGGCGGATCAGCGTCATGCGCGGTGCCCCTTGGGGAAGAGCGCGATGCCATGCGTCGAAGCGTAGGGCGCAAGGTGCGTGACCGTCGCGTCAGCCGTGACCGCGGGCAGCACAGGCAGGTCGGCGGGGATGCCTGAACGCAGACGCCAGCCTTCCACCGGCGCGGCCGCGACGGACACCGTTCCATCCTCGTCCGCAACGGGCGCGTCCGTCAACGCCACGGCCCAGTCGGTCCGATCGGAGGAGAGGCACAGGAGCCTGCCGCCCAGGTACACAGCTTCACCCTGATGGTAGCCCTCGCTCACATGGAGCGCTTCGTGCCATTCGACCGAGATCCGGTCCCCATCATGCCATTCACGCTCAAGGGAGGTCATCGTGCCGGGCTTGCCCTCATCGCCGCCCTCATCGTTCACAGACAGGCATGCCTCCTCCGCCCAGGACGGGATCCTGATGGCGAGAGCCGCCTTCAAGGGCTGTCTGACGCGCACGGTGATGACAGACTTCCCTGCCGCCGCGTCCACGCAGAGCTGCATGGTCCCGTGCTCGGTGGGCACGGTGTAACGGCCGCTCCGCAGGATGCCGATCGTCGCGCCGTCCTTCCGGGCCATCACAGCGTGGCTCATGACATCCGCCACAGCGCGCAGCAGACGGGCCAGCGCTTTCGCGTCCCTTTCCGCTCTGTCGGAAAGATGGTAGGCGCCATGACCCTCGGGATCGGCGCGCAGGTCGTTCACGCGGATGAGGCTCTGGAGCTCGTCCCCGATCAGCGCGTGTGGGATCGCGTTGAGCAGCATGCGCTCGACAGCCTCCCAGCTCCACACGCCGTCATCCTGCTCCGTGGCCAGACAGAGCGCCTCGCACCAGGCAGCCACAGCGATCATATCGATCCCGGCGGCCGGGGACGTGCCAGCGACCATCTCATCGGAGGTGATGCCGCCGCAAACGGCGCCATGCTGCTTCACGATCTTCTCCCAGCCGGTCCTGCAGGCCGAGAGCTCTTGACCATTGCCGCTGAAGGTACCGTTCAGCGAGGCCGCCCGCGCGCCATCGCCGAGCGAAGCGCCGTGCGCGGCCAGCGACTGGCGGGTGTAGAAGCCCTGCTCGTTGTCTTGCTCCTGCTCGATGCCCTTTTGCAGCTCGGTCCAGGGCGTCACCTTGCTCATCGGTCGCTGGATCGAGAAGGTATGCAGGATGCCGCTCCAGTCCATCGACCCGCGGCGCAGCTTCTCCAGAAGACCCAGCAGCGCCTTCTTGCCGGTCACGCGATAGAGCTGCACGAGCAGCTCCAGCAGATCGGCAGGATGGCAGCGCAGCTCGCCGCAGGCGATCGCCTCGTCCCAGTGCGCGTTCAGCCAGCCGCACCAGCGCATGATGGGCTCCGCGTAGGTCTTTTCCGCTGTGCGCTCATAGAGCACGAAGCAGGCGCGCATCAGCGACACGCTGTCTGCCAGGCTCATCGGCAGGCTGCCGTCCTCTGCCTGCGCGGTGACAGCAACCATCACCCGCGCGGCCGTGTCGCCCTTTTCGGGATGTTCCTCCAGCAGGGCCTCCACACGGAGCATGCCTTCCCACAGCGAAGGCGCAGGCTCCGCCTTGGCGGCCAGCCGGAGCAGCTGCTCCAGGATCTCATCCTTCATCCGGACCTGACCCGCCCGCAGCGGCAGCGCGTCCGCCATACGCAGAGGGGCTCTTTCAAAGATCGGCTTCAGGGGCATCGACTGTTCCTCCATCCATCACGGCATCCATGTGCCGGAAGCGTCATTTCCATAGTTCACCTTCTACATTATACCTTATTTGGAGATGCATTTCAATCTTTTGTAAAAAAACTGTCATCGCTCTGGTGCTATTTGACGATCGTGACGGAAAGAAAAACGCCGCCTCACGGCAGCGTCTCTAAGGGATGCTCAGTCGACCAGCTCATAGATGAAGTTCTCACAGCGCAGCCTGCAGCCGTCGAAGATCTCGTCCGGCAGCAGAGCGCGGGCCACCTGGATGAGCTCACGGGAAGGATCGTCCTCACGATAGAGCATGGCGTAGTCCCCATCGATGCGCGTCACACGACAATACCAAAGCATGAGCATGTCCTCCTTCTCAAGCCGCTCCGAACAAACGGAGGAGCAGCATATAGGTCAGCGTGCCGCAGCCGATGGAGAGCATCATCTGCTTCTTCCATACATGCAGCGCCGCGGTCACAGCGACACCCGCGACCGCAGGGATCCATGAGGCCGCGCCGCTGAAGCTGATATCCTTCAGGCAATAGACGAGCAGCATCGCCATCACGGCCCGGGGCAGCTGGCGGCCCAGCCAGAGGATGAAGGGCGGCGCGTCCTTCCCCTTCGGGAACACGATGAAGCTGATGGCCCTGGTGAAGACCGTCATCAGAGCACAGATACCGATGGTGAGCAGGAGCTGGACCTGTGTCATCGCTTCACACGCTCCTTTCCACGGCCGGCAGGGTCATCCAGCGCAGGATGAAGCAGCACAGCATGATGCCCATCGAGAGCAGCAGGAAGCTCCCTGTGCCCACAAGCAGCAGGCTCAGGATCGTGGCACCGGCGCCGAGCACCGCCGGGAAGAAGAGCTGGAAACGCGAGATCGTACCTCTCCTGTAGCTCTGCACGGCATCCATGGTCTGCTCCGTGACGATCACCGTGAACAGGGCCGTCATGGCGAAATCGATGCCGGTGAGCCAGCTGAGGGGCAGCACGGCGCCGACGAGCCCGCCCAGCACCGAGCCGACGATCCAGTAGCCCTTGTCCATGCCGGAGACGCAGGCATACCATTTTGCCTTATCCACATCGTCTGGCGCGCCCTCGACCACAAGAGAGTAGGTCTCGTCGCTCAGCGACAGGATGAGATAGGGCTTCCAGCGGCCGGTGCCTTCATATTTGTCCAGCATGCTGATGCCATAGAACACGTGCCGCGCCTGGATGAGCAGTGACATGACCGCTACGGTCATCGGGGCGAAGGGCTGTGTGAGCAGCGGGATCAGCGCGAACTGCACCGAGCCGCCGAACACCACCACCGAGATGAGCCAGCTCCAGCCCACGCCGAAGCCGTTCTCAGCCATCGAGACACCGTAGGCGATCCCCAGGAAGATATATCCGGCCAGCACCGGGATCGTGCGCGGGAACGCCCGGCGCATCAGCTTGAGCATCAGTCTTTCGTCCTTCCCTTCCGCATCCGGCTCGCGCCGATGCCTGTCTATCATAGCACGATCGCCTCACCTTGTCGAGAGCACGAAAAAAGCTGCCCTGCCGGAGCAGAGCAGCCTGTGGATCGGATGGGCTTACAGCTGGGGGCCGGCAGCGACCAGAGCCTTGCCGGCATCGTTGGTCTCATACTTCTTGAAGTTCTTCACGAAGCGAGCGGCCAGATCCTGAGCCTTGGTCTCCCAAGCGGAGGCGTCGGCATAGGTGTCGCGGGGATCCAGGATAGCGGGGTTCACGCCGGGCAGCTCGGTGGGCACTTCGAAGTTGAAGTAGGGGATCGTCTTGGTGGGAGCCTTGTTGATATCACCGGACAGGATGGCGTCGATGATGCCACGGGTGTCCTTGATGGTGATGCGCTTGCCGGTGCCGTTCCAGCCGGTGTTCACCAGGTAAGCCTTGGCGCCGGAGACCTCCATCTTCTTGACCAGCTCCTCAGCGTACTTGGTGGGATGCAGCTCCAGGAAGGCCTGGCCGAAGCAGGCGGAGAAGGTGGGCGTGGGCTCGGTGATGCCGCGCTCGGTGCCGGCCAGCTTGGCGGTGAAGCCGGACAGGAAGTAATACTTGGTCTGCTCGGGGGTCAGGATGGACACGGGAGGCAGCACGCCGAAGGCATCAGCCGACAGGAAGATCACGTTCTTCGCGGCGGGCGCGGAGGAGATGGGCTTCACGATGTTGGTGATGTGGTTGATCGGGTAGCTGACGCGGGTGTTCTCGGTGACAGACTTGTCGTCGAAGTCGATCTTGCCGTCGGCCGCCACGGTCACGTTCTCCAGCAGAGCGTTGCGCTTGATGGCGTTGTAGATGTCAGGCTCGGAGTCCTTGTCCAGGCCGATGACCTTGGCATAGCAGCCGCCCTCGAAGTTGAACACGCCGTTGTCGTCCCAGCCGTGCTCGTCATCGCCGATCAGCAGACGCTTGGGGTCGGTGGACAGGGTGGTCTTGCCGGTGCCGGACAGACCGAAGAAGATGGCGGTGTTCTTGCCGTCCATATCGGTGTTGGCGGAGCAGTGCATGGAGGCGATGCCCTTCAGCGGCAGGTAGTAGTTCATCATGGAGAACATGCCCTTCTTCATCTCGCCGCCGTACCAGGTGTTGATGATCACCTGCTCACGGCTGGTGATGTTGAAGGCCACGCAGGTCTCGGAGTTCAGGCCCAGCTCCTTGTAGTTCTCGACCTTGGTCAGAGAAGCATTGTACACCACGAAGTCGGGCTTGAAGTCAGCCAGCTCCTCGGCGCTGGGCACGATGAACATGTTCTTCACGAAGTGGGCCTGCCAGGCGACCTCCATCACGAAGCGGACGGCCATGCGGGTGTCCTTGTTGGCGCCGCAGAAGGCATCCACGACGAACAGGCGCTTGTTGCACAGCTCCTTCTTGGCGATGTCCTTCACAGCCGCCCACACGTCCTCGGACATGGGATGGTTGTCGTTCTTATAGGCATCGGAGGTCCACCACACGGTGTCCTTGGAGTTCTCGTCCACCACGATGTACTTGTCCTTGGGGGAACGGCCGGTGTAAACGCCGGTCATGACGTTCACAGTGTCCAGCTCGGTCAGCTGGCCCTTCTCATAGCCAGTCAGCTCGGGCTTCATCTCTTCCTCGAAGAGCAGCTCGTAGGAGGGATTGTAGACGATCTCGGTCGTACCGGTGATGCCATACTTGGTCAGATCGATCGTAGCCATCGGAACTCAACCTCTTTCTGTGATCATAGAGCTTCCATGCGATGCGCACGGAGCATCGGCGCCGCAGTCGAAGATCGACAACTTAGCCTAAGTTATCCTTTCGACATCCATCCTGCTATTCCTGCAAGATGCCTGATCTTTTTTTCACAAAAGGAAAAGGGGAAGCCTGTGCGGGCATCCCCTTCGATAGCCTTACTCGCCGGTGTAGGCCGTGGGCACCACGATCTTGCCGCTGATGATGTCGGCCTTGATCTGCTCGACCTCGGCCTTCAGCTCGTCGGAGACCTGCTGGGTCATGTCCTCGGTGCCATAGACCACATCGATGAAGCCGGAGGCCATGTCCGCGGTCCAGATCTTGCCGGGCTGGTACAGCTCGTCGATGTTGACCACCACATCATAGATGGAGGTGCCCACACGCTTGACCATGGAGCAGATGATGACATCGGGATCGATGTACTTCTGGTCGCCGTCGACGCCGATGGCCAGGTTGCCGGTCTGCCGGGCCGCCTCGAAGACGCCCTCACCGGTCTTGCCCGCCACCTGATACACGATGTCGCAGCCGGCGGAATACAGGCTCAGCGCGTACTCCTTGCCCTTCGCGGGGTCCTCATAGTCGTTGGTGTAGTTCGCCATCACCTGGCAGTCGGGATCGGCGTACTTCGCGCCGGCCTCATAGCCCACGATGAAGTCGTTGATGGTCTCGGTGTTCTCGCCGCCCACCGCGCCGATGATATGGGTCTGGCTCAGCTTGGCCGCGATATAGCCGGCCAGGAAGGAGCCCTCGTTCTGGGTATAGATGATGGACATCAGGTTGTCACCGCAGCCCTCCAGCCCGTTATCGATGAAGATGAACTTCACGTCCGGGAAGGCAGCCAGCACATCGCCGGCCTCCAGGGCATCCCAGAACTGCCAGCCGACCGCGGCCACCACGTCATAATGCTCGGCCGCCTCGAACAGGTAGGTCTCATAGAGGGACGCGTCTTCCTTGCACTCCAGCACACCGACCTCGGTGCCGTAGTCAGCCTTCAGCTGCTGGGCGCCCTCGTTCGCCGAGTCGTAGAAGGAACGGTCGCCCAGCGCGCCCGCGCAGACGACGCACAGAGAAGGCGTCGTGACCTTCTCCTCGGCCACAGCCGCCAGAGAAACGATGCAGAGCGCCAGGACCAGCAGTACCGAGATGAGCTTCTTCATCTTTCCTTGCCTCCCATTATCGTCCATGAGCATAAGGATACATTCTTTTTGTTCGATGGTCTCCATGCCGATCCCTGCTTCGATGAGAAAATGTTCTGTTCACCACATACCTCTCGCGGTGAAGGACATCTCATCGGTCACCGGGAAGGCGGTGTCGGCCTGGATCGCGGCCAGGATCCTCTCCGCGTCCTGCCCCTCCGCGAGCACGGGGTGATAGTCGTTGGTCCCCTGGGCCGCCAGCGAAGAGGTCAGGATCGGCACATAGCTCACCCTGCAGCCGACATAGCCGTTCCCATCGAACTGCAGCGTGATCCTGGCCAGCGCGGCGTCGAAGGTATCCAGCTCGATCGTGCCGCCGAACATCAGGTTGCCGAGGCTCCACAGCACCACCGTACCGTCGACATCGGCGATGCCCTGCACCACGTGCGGATGTCCGCCGATCACGATATCCACACCGGCGTCAGCCGCGGCCTGAGCCATCTCCTGCTGCAGCTCGTTGTGCAGCGCGGCATATTCCGTGCCCCAGTGGCAGGTATAGATGACCACATCGCAGCCGAGGCTCCGCAGCTGCCTCGTCTCCCGCGCGATGATCTGCTTGTCGCCCTTGTAGGTCGTTTCGCGGCAGCCTGCGAAGCCGATCTTGACGCCGTCCTTCTCCCATACATAGAGCTCACCGTAGCCGCTGTAAGGGATGCCCTCCGCCTGCAGCGCCTCGATGGTCGCGGTCTTCCCCGCCTGACCGTAGTCGATCACATGGTTGTTGGCGATGTTGACCTGCTCCACCGAGCCGGCCGTCAGGCACTGCGCGTATGCGGGCAGGCCACGGAAGCGATAGAGCTTCGTCTTCCTCTCTCCGGCCGAGGTCTCCTTGAGCACGCATTCCAGGTTGATGAACGTCATGTCATCGGTCGAGAAGAGCTCCTGCAGTCCGCCGAAGGGCCAATCGATGCCCTGCGTCTCCAACGTCGCGGGGAAAGCGTCCGCTCGCTCCTTCCAGGCCTCGCGGGTCCCGAGCACCGCGTCTCCGCCCACCGTCAGCACGAGCTCCTTCGTCACGAGCGGTACGATCGTATCGTCATCCTCGTTGTCCTCAGGCTCGTCGGAGGCCGCTGTCTCATCCAGTTCCTCCCCTTCCGCTTCCTATGGCATACCGGATCCGGTATCTTCTTCGTCGTCTTCGGCCTCTGTGGTGACTTCGGGGACCGTATCCTCCTCATCATCCCGGATGACGGCGCTGTCGGTGGAGGCGGGCTCGGCCGGCGCGGGGCCTGTATAGTCCATGTCCGCGGCCGTCACGCCCAGGGCGGCCCTCTGCTGGGCGCGCTCCTCGGCATCATCCATCACGATGACGCGCGTGTACCAGGGCAGATGCGTATAGAGCCACCAGGCGTCGATCTCGCCGTCCTCTGTAAAGCGCTCGATGCGGACACAGCCATGGCTCGCCTTCCGCCCCAGCTGCGCGATGTGCGCGGAATACGTCCTGACGCCCCTCGTCTTCTTGTAGCCCACCGTATGCAGCAGATCGCCGCCATCATAGCGGATGGGATATTCATAGGTATAGCCTCCGCTGGAGAAGGAAGCGATGCGGCTCACCGTAAGGAAGGAGCCCGCAGGTGTCTCGCGGATCATCTTCTTCGCGGTGGCCAGCCCGGTCGATATGTCCATCGTCCCGATGACACGGCCATCCTCATAGATCCGCATCGTCTGCGTCTTTTTGTCGATGAGGATGCCATAATGTCCGTTGGGCCGCACCATCTTCAGCAGACCGGTCGGCAGCCAGCCCTCGATATAGCAGCCTGTCTGATGCTCCCAGCCGCCGACCAGCGCCCAACCCTCGGTCTCGAGGGAAAGGATCTGCACGCACTGGCTGGTACCGTGGAAGGTGCCGAGCTTGGCTGAGGACTTGTCCGGCGCGCTGTAGACCGGCTGGTCATAGGTCTCGCCGCGCAGGATGACGGCCGAGGGCTGCTGCATGACCTCCCAGATCTGCTCGTCCGACGCGCCTCTCGCGGGCATCACCGCGCCTGTCTCCCGCAGCTCGATCGATGGTGTGATCCCGGCCCGGACCTCCACCGGGAACGAGCGCACATAGCTCTCGCCGCCCACGGCGCACCAGCTGAACGTATAACGGCCCGGCGTCAGCTTCTCGCCCTTGAAGGCTCCCTGCCAGTGGAGCTTGACCGGCCCCGCCTTCGAGACCGTCCAGACGCGCGTCATCACCGGCGTATCCGAGCCCTCCGGGCAGACGGTCAGCTGGACGCGTCCCTTTTTGACCAGCTCCAGCTGCACGAGCCAGGTGTCCTCATCCTCCAGATAGAGGGTATCGGAGGATGGGAGCGCGTACAGCAGCGCCTGATGACAGGTGAGCGACTTCAGCTTGACCGATGCGGTGGAGGTCGCGCCCTGCGTGCCGCGATAGGTCACGGTCATCGTATAGGTGCCCGTGGGGATCGGCTCCTCATAAGGGCCCAGGCCGTCCCAGGCGATCGTGTTCTCACCTGCTTTGACCTCAAGGCCGCTCATGGTGCGGTAGCAGTGTTCTCCGGCCGTGACGCTCACCGTTACAGTGCCGTCCGCCGGGCAGGTGACCCGGATCTCGTTCGTCTCGAAGCCGCGAAAGCTGTCGCCCGCGTCGACCGTCAGGTCCTCCGCCAGGCCGACCATGACCGCAAGGGCCAGGATCAGGCCGAGGCTGAAGGAGCGCAGAAGCCTTCTCATCCCGTCGTTCCTCTCTTTCCTGCCCTATCGTATCAAAAAGCCGGCTCAGTGTCAACGAAACACGTGCAACAAAAAGCCTCTCCCATGAACGAGAGAGGCAGCGGAGCCGCGCGGTACATCAACGGCGGATATCGTAGTTCATGTTCATCAGGTTGCGGATGCTGTTCACATCGTCGGTAATGTTGGCATCGCCATGGATCGTGTGCTTGATGGCGCTGGAGGCCACCGCGAAGTTGATCATGTCCATGGGCTTGTAGCTGTGCAGCATCGCGTAGATGAGGCCGCTGGCGAAGGCATCGCCGCCGCCCACGCGGTCCAGGATGTTGAAGGTGAAGAGCTTGCTCTCGAAGGTGTGCCCCTCATACCACATGAAGGCCTTCAGGCTGTTCTCGGAGCCGGAATGCGCGTAACGCACATGGCGGGCGATGCACTTCAGGTTCGGATAGCGGCGGATGAACTCCTGGAACACCTCATCCTGCTGCTCATAGCTGGGCTGGAGCGGCACGCCGTCCTTCCAGTCGCCCTTGCTGTGATCGTTCTCATCCTTCCACAGATGGTAAGGCTCGATGCCCAGCAGGATGTCGACATAGGGCAGGCACTCGGTGCAGAAGTCGCGCGCCTGCTCCCAGGTCCACAGGGTGGAGCGGAAGTTGCCGTCGAAGGATACAGTCAGCCCCTTCGCCTTGGCCACCTTCAGCATATCGAGCACCAGCTTGGCGCAATTGGGCGCCAGCGCGGGCGTGATGCCGCTCAGGTGCAGCCAGTCGAAGCCATCCAGCAGCGCGTCCAGGTCCAGGCCGGAGAAATCGTATTCCGTCAGCGCGGAATGCTTGCGGTCGTAGATGACCTTGCTGGGGCGGATGCCATAGCCGGTCTCGAGGTAGTAGGTGCCCAGGCGGTGCGTGGGCGTCTCCTCGGGGGTCGAGAGGATGACGGGCGTGCAGTGCACGTCGTTCGAGCGCAGCATGCGGATGGCGCTCTTGCCGATGGAGTTGTTCGGCACCACCGTGAAGAAGGTGCTGTCCACGCCCAGGTTGGCCAGGGCCAGCGCGATGTTGGCCTCGCTGCCGCCATAGCTCGCCTCGAAATTGGAGGCCATGCGCAGCTTCTCATAGTTCGGGGGCGTCAGGCGGAGCATGATCTATCCCATGGTGATGAACTTGGGATCGCCTTCCTTATAGCTGGAGACTGGATTGCTGTGGATCATCGGAGCGACCTCCCGTATCAAGTTTTCTGTTGATACCATCATACCATGGATCATGGCCGATCGTCAAACGGAAGTTGCGCTTTTCGCGGGACGTTCGAAGGCGATGCGGGGCGATCCGTCGGCGACATGGATGACGCCGCAGCGCACGAAGCCGCACTTTTGGAGCGCCTGCTGCATCACCCTGTTGTCCTCATGCGTATCTGCGCGGACGACCGGGCACCTCGTGAGCGCGAACGCCACCGCCGCGCGCAGCGCCCCATGCAGGACACCGTCGCTGCCGATGCGATGGATGCAGATGTAGGGATCGTCATCCGGCCAGGCGCCGTCCTCGATGACGGCATAGGTCGGGTCGGCCCCCTCGAAGAGGCCGAAGACGGCATGCACCTTCCCATCCTCCACGATCACATAGCAGTTGTGGTCCGCGATGTCTCCGGCATAGAGCTCGCGGGAGGGATAGCCGTTGATCCATTGCTTCAGGTTGCCATGGGCCCGCATGAACGCGCGCGCCGTGTCGATCACGCGCATGATCTCGTCCAGATCCTCCGGGACCGCCGCTCTGATCTCCATCGGAGAGCCTCCTTCAGTCCGCCGCCTTTGCGGGCACGGGCTTCTTTTTGTTCCAGCGCAGGAAGAAATAGGTCACCTCGATGACACAGCAGCAAGTCCAGCCCACCGGATAGCCGAAGCCCACGAGGAAAGGCGTGTTCGCCACGAAACGCGTCACGATGAACAGGTAGATCTGCCGGATCGCCACGAACGAGGTGAGCATGATGATCATCGGGCCGCGGGAGTCTCCCCTGCCGCGCAGCGCGCCGGCCAGCACATGGTTGATGCAGTTGAACATGAGGAAGAACACGTTCGCCCGCAGGAACAGCACACCGAACTCGATGACCGACGCGTCCTGCGTGAAGAGGCCGGTCGCCTGGGGCGCCAGGACATAGAGCAGCACGGCGATGACCATCGTCACGCCCTCCGCCATCGAGACGGTGAGCACCGTGCCGCGGTCCGCGCGCTCGGTCTGCTTCGCGCCGATGTTCTGGCTCACGAAGGTGGTGGCCGCGTTGGCCATGCTCTGCATCGGCAGCATGATGAACTGGTCCAGCTTGTTATAGCAGCTCCAGCCGGCCATGCAGCTCGAGCCGAAGACGTTCACATAGGCCTGCACAAAGGTGTTCGAGAAGGCCGTGATGACCGACTGCAGCGCGGTAGGCAGGCCGATGCCGAAGATCTTGCGCAGGATCGGCCCATCGATGCTCAGGTCCTTCCAGGTCAGCTTGTAGATCTGGTCGGTGCGCGTGAGCAGGAGCATCGTCAGCACCGCCGAGATCGCCTGGGCCAGGATGGTGGCATAGGCCACGCCGGCGATCCCCTGGTGGAACACCAGCACGAAGAGCAGGTCGAGCAGGATGTTCAGCACACTGGTGAGGATGAGGAACAGGAGCGGCCGGGTGGTATCGCCCACCGCGCGCAGGATGCCGCTTCCCATGTTATAGATAAAGAGGCCCGCGAAGCCCACGAAATAGGTCTTGAGATAGGTCACCGCGTCGTCGAACACATCGTCCGGGGTGGCCATCATCCGCAGCATCGGCCCTGTCATGACATAGCCGACGATCGAGAAGAGCACCGAGAGGATGAAGGTCATCAGCATCGTGGTCTCGACGGCCTTATGCAGCCTCTCCATGTCCTTGGCGCCGAAGTACTGCGCGATGACGACGCCCGCGCCGATCGAGAAGCCGTTGAAGAAGAAGACCAGCATGTTCACGATGGTGGTCGTCGAGCCGACCGCGGCCAGCGCCTGTGTGCTTACGAAGTTGCCCACCACGATGGAGTCCACCGTGTTATAGAGCATCTGGAACACATTGCCCAGCATCAGCGGCAGGGCGAACATGATGATCTGCCGCACGATGGGGCCGCTCGTCATGTCGTGCACCGCCGAGCGCTTCGGACCGCTGTTGTTCCTGTTCCTGTCGAACATCTTGCCGTTCTCCCCGTTCCTGCGCCCTCTTCATTGAGGGCCCGATGTATTATACCAGTTTGCGGATGACGCCGGAAGACCGGCTGACAAAAAACAGAAAAAATGCAGCGCATGATCTTTGTCGTCCGGCGGCTGTGCTATACTGGAGCCGATCCCAGACCGAGGAGGCGTTCCCATGATCTGTTCCATCGTGCACGATCCCATCTTCCTGGCCCAGCCGAGCACCGCGCCCTCACCCGAGGACCGCGCTGTCGGCCACGATCTGCTGGATACGCTGATCTCATAGCAGGCCCGATGCGTCGGCATGGCCGCGAACATGATCGGCGTGAAGAAGCGCATCATCGCCGTGCAGACCTCCGCCGGTCCCCTTCTGATGTACGATCCGAGGATCGTGGAGAAGAAGGGCAGCATCGAATGTGAGGAGGGCTGTCTGTCGCTCTCCGGCACGCGCCGGACCACACGGGCCGTGATGGTGAAGGTCAGCTACCGTGACGATCTGTGGCGCGAACGCTTCCGCACGTTCCGCGGCTTCGAGGCCCAGATCGTGCAGCATGAGCTGGACCACTGCGACGGCATCCTCATCTGAAAAAAGGTCTTGCCTTCTTCCGGCGCATGTGCTATGATCCATCACGGACCTGATAGAGCCCGTCAGACGGGAAAGAGCCGTCCCTCGGATCCGCAGAGAGCTGCCGGAAGGTGCAAGGCAGCGATCCATGCTCGGCGATCCATTCCCGAAGGGCGCAGACGATGAGCCTGCGGGGAGCGCCCCATACAGCGCGATGAGTGGCCTTCATATGCAAATGGAGGCAAGCTGGGTGGCAACGCGAGCATCTCGTCCCGGAGCAAGGGAGGAGAGGCTCTTTTTGTAGCCCGAAAAGGAAGAGGAGGGATCCCCGATGATCGATATCAATGTGCTGCGCAAGGACCCCGAGCGCGTGCGCGAGAACATCCGCAAGAAGTTCCAGGACCAGAAGCTGCCCATGGTGGACGAGGTGCTGGCATTCGACGCCAAGCGCCGCGAGACCATCGCCGCCGCTGACGCCCTCAAGGCCCAGCGAAACGCGCTCTCCAAGCAGAACGGCGCGCTCTATGGCAAGCTGAAGAAGGCTGCCACTGAGGAAGAGAAGGCCCAGATCCAGGCGCAGATCGACGAGAACAGCGCCGCCGTGACGGCCGATTCCGACAAGCTGACCGAGCTGGACGCCGTGCTGGCCGATGTGGACGCCGAGATCCGCAAGCGCATGCTCGTCATCCCCAACTTCATCGACGACAGCGTGCCGATCGGCAAGGACGACAGCGAGAACGTGGAGATCCAGAAGTTCGGCGAGCCCGTGGTGCCCGATTTCGAGATCCCCTATCATGTCGACATCATGGAGCGCCTCTCCGGCATCGATCTGGACAGCGCCCGTAAGACCAGCGGCAATGGCTTCTATTACCTGATGGGCGACATCGCGCGCCTGCACAGCGCCATCCTGAGCTACGGCCGTGACTTCATGATCGACCGCGGCTTCACCTACTGCATCCCGCCCTTCATGATCCATGGCAGCGTGGTGACCGGCGTCATGTCCTTCACCGAGATGGAGAACATGATGTACAAGATCGAGGGCGAGGACCTGTACCTCATCGGCACCAGCGAGCATTCCATGATAGGCAAGTTCATCGACACCATCCTGGATGAGAGCAGCCTGCCTCAGACCCTCACCAGCTACAGCCCCTGCTTCCGCAAGGAAGTCGGCGCCCACGGCATCGAGGAGCGCGGCGTCTACCGCATCCACCAGTTCGAGAAGCAGGAGATGATCGTGGTCTGCAAGCCCGAGGACAGCCCCATGTGGTTCGATAAGCTCTGGCAGAACACCGTCGACTTCTTCCGCAGCATGGATATCCCCGTGCGTACCCTGGAGTGCTGCTCCGGCGATCTGGCCGACCTGAAGGTGAAGAGCCTCGACGTGGAGGCCTGGAGCCCCCGTCAGAAGAAGTACTTCGAGGTGGGCAGCTGCTCCAATCTTGGTGACGCCCAGGCCCGCCGCCTGCAGATCCGCGTGAAGGGCGATGACGGCCGCAAGTATCTGGCCCATACCCTGAACAACACCTGCGTGGCCCCGCCCCGCATGCTCATCGCCTTCCTGGAGAACAACCTGCAGGCCGACGGCCGTGTGCATATCCCCACGGTGCTGCAGAAGTACATGGGCGGCAAGGAATACATCGGCTGAGCCCTTTGAGAGCGTCCAGTCTATAAGTGCCTAAAAGGACCGGTAGCATACGCTGCCGGTCCTTCATCTATCCTGATATCATTTATGGAAGCTGTTTGTTTTTATTTGATGAGCATCCTGCCGCAGGTCTCGCATTCCACGATATCAGCCCCACCGTTGATCTTGGCGAGCAGCGCCGAGGGCTGGCTGGTGTTGCAGCCGCTGCAAGCGCCGTTGACCAGCTTGGCCAGAGGCGGCAGGATGTGCTTCTTGATCGAGATGTATTCGTCCATCAGCCGCTGCGGGATGTCCTTGGCAAGCTCCGCGGCCGCGGCGCGCTGCTTCTCGATCTCCTCCTTCTTGTTGCCGGACTCCTTGTCCTTGTCCAGCTCGCTCTGGTATTCCTTCTTATAACGGTCGAAGTCCTGCTTGGCCTTGGCCGCCGTGGAAAGGATCTCACCGGCCCGGCGGTTGCACTCGTTGCTCTGCTTCACGATGCGGCTCATCTCCTTCTCATATTCGGAGATGGTCTGGCGGTACTTCTCCGCCTCGGCCAGCATCGAGCGGACCTCCTCCAGCTCGACCGGAGGATGATCGCGGAAGCGGTCATTGAGCACCTGCAGCTGCTCACGGCAGCGCTGGATGGCCTCCTTCAGCATATCCTTGCGGTCCATATGGGCAGTCACCTGGTCCGTGAGCACCTGCGCCTGCTTCTGCGCGTCGAAGAAGGTCGAACGGGCCTTCTCGGCGTTCTGCCTCGCCGCGGACTGCTTCGTGCTCTTCTCCAGGCGGTCGGCGGCCATATCCGCCTTCATATACTGCCAGAGCTGTTCCATCTGATCCATCTTGTCCTCCTTACTGCCGACTGTCCGGGTCGGCGCGCCTTCCGCGCATGGCATAAGCGCCGGCGCGGGAGGTCGATACACAGACATCCTATCCTATCACATGGATGTAGTTTTGTAAAGCATCCGCCAGGGCGAAGATGCCCGGCTCCTCGGTGGCGTGATGGCCGCACTCCAGGGCCAGGATGCCCGAGCCCGCCATCGCGAGCGCGTGGTGGTGCTTGATCTATCCCGAGAGGAACACATCGCAGCCCAGGGCTGCCGCCTCCTCCCAGCTGTCACTGCCCGCGCCGGAGGAGACCGCCATGCGGCGGAGCGGCGTGTCCTATGGCAGCTGGCCCATCACGCGCACGGTCGTCCGCAGCGCTTCCGCGACGCGCGGGACCAGCGTGCCCACGGTCTCCCCTTCCGGCAGGAGGCCTGCCCGAAGATAACCCTCGCCTGTCACCTGCGTCAGCCCGCACACCCGCGCCAGGACATCGTTGATGCCTCCTGGCGCGCGGTCCAGGTCGGTATGTGCCGCGATGAGCGACATGTGGGCCCGGATCATCCGACAGAGCAGGCGTCCCTCATAGTCGTCCTCGGTCATCTGTTTGCGCCCGGAGAACATCAGCGGATGGTGCGTCACGATGAGGTCGGCGCCTCTGGCCTCCGCCTCATCCAGCACGGCCTCCGTCACATCCATGGCCACATGGATCCCGTGGACCTCCTGCGACCCGCTCCCCACGAGCAGGCCCGCGTTGTCAAAAGAAGCCTGCTCCGCGAAGGGAGCAAGCCTGTCGATCTCCTCATAGATCTGCCGGACTGAAAGCATCTTTCTTCTCCATCCTGTCGAGCTGCCCTTGGTAGAACGACAGCTCGGCTCCTGTCTCGCGGATCGCGGTCCGCTCGCGCTCCTCCACGGCCCGCAGTCCCTTCAGCCTGGCCGAGAGCACCCGCACGCGCCAGCCGCAGTAGCCCTGCAGCAGCGATGAAGGGGCCTTGAACATCAGGCTGCCATAGAGGAGCTCCTCCTCCGATGGATCCCAACTGCCCGGCTCGGCGCGCCACACGATATAATAGCGCCCGCCGGCCCGGCAGAGCTCCTCACGCGTCAGCCTATAGCCGATGTCCCGCACGGCCCTCCGCACAAGGGACTGTTCGGTGTGGCACGAGAGCACCAACACAGCGCCCTTCAGCCTGTCCTTTCCCTCGAGCAGGATCTGAGCCATCGTCTCGCCGCCCATGCCCATCACGGAAACACAGCCGCAGCCTGTCTCGGGCAGGGCCCGCAGGCCGTCCGCCAGGATCAGCTCGGTCCTGTCCTCCAGATGATGCTTCCTCACGGTCGCCTCGGCCTGGCCGATCGACTTGGGGCTGACATCGCACAGGAGCATCCTTTCGCAGATGCCCTCCCGCAGGAGCAGCCAGGGCAGATAGGCGTGGTCGGTGCCGATATCGGCGCCCAGCACGCAGGGCTCATAGAGCGACGCGGCCAGCCGCAGCCGTTCGTCCCACACCATCGCTCGTCACCCGCGCATGTTCTTGATCTGACGGTTGCCGCGCAGCTTCCGCAGGGCCTTGGCCTCGATCTGGCGGATGCGTTCGCGCGTCACGTTGAACTGCTCACCGACCTCCTCCAGGGTATAGGAGCGATTGCCGTTGAGGCCATAGCGCAGGCACAGCACCTGCTTCTCACGGTCGGTCAGCGTATCGAGGACCTCCATCAGCTGCTCGCGCTGCAGCGCGGAGAAGGCCGCCTCGGCCGGCGCGGGGGCCGTTTCATCAGGGATGAAGTCGCCCAGATGGCTGTCCTCCTCCTCACCGATGGGGGTCTCCAGGCTCACGGGATCCTGCGCGATCTTGATGATCTACTGTACGCGGCTCTCGGGCAGCTTCATCGCCGTCGCGATCTCCGCCGTGGTGGGCTCGCGGCCGTACTCCTGCATCAGCTGGCGGCTGGTGCGGATGAGGCGGTTGATCGTCTCCACCATGTGCACCGGGATGCGGATCGTGCGGGCCTGGTCGGCCAGCGCGCGGGTGATCGACTGGCGGATCCACCAGGTGGCATAGGTCGAGAATTTGAAGCCCTTGCTGTAGTCGAACTTGTCGGCCGCCTTGATCAGGCCCATGTTGCCCTCCTGGATCAGGTCCAGATAGAGCATACCACGGTTGTTGTAGTGGCCGGCGATCGAGACCACCAGGCGCAGGTTCGCCTGGATCAGCTCGTCCTTGGCGGTCTGGTCGCCCGCCTCGATCCTCTTCGCGAGCTCCACCTCCTGCTCGGCGGTGAGCAGCGGGATCTTGCCGATCTCCTTCAGGTACATCCTGATCGGGTCGGCCAGATTGACCTCGTCCACAGCGCTGGAGGAGGAACGTTCTCTGGTGCTCGTGGTCGGCTCCTCCTGGGCGTTCTGAGCCTGAGCATCGCTCACCACGCGCACGCCCATGGCATCGAGCCTGTCCAGCACAGCCTCCAGCTGCTCCGGCTCCATGTTCAGGTCCATCAGCTGGTTCATGACGGCGGTATACGTCACGACGCCTTTCGCCTTGCAGTCTTCATAGAGCTCGTTCAGCTTGGCCGTTTCAGGGCTGTCAGGGGTATAAGTCAACGGGATCGCTCCTTTCAAAAGGGCGGGTCTGGATATCTCTTCATCCATCGTCGTGCTCGGGCCATGCTCTCATCAGGAAGGCACAGCCTGCTTCTTCATCTGGGTCAGCCGCCGATATTCCTCCATCGCGGCCGTCTTCTGCTCCGGTGACATCTGGCCGATCGTGCTCTGGATCTCCTTGAGCCGCGCATCCATCTTTTCGCCGCGGATCCTCTGGAGACAGTCACGGGCCATGCGGAGCATCTCATCGGTCTCGCCCGAGACCGCCGGCTCCATCAGCAGCTCTGTGACCCTTGCGCGGTCCTGCTCGGTCGCCTCCCGCTCCACAAGAGAAGCGGGATCGGCGCCATCCGCCAGCTGCTGATACAATCTTTTCAACACCGGATCGTCAAAATCCTCTTCCGACGCGATATCCGTGGGGATCCGGCCGGATGCCAGCAGCGAGATGATGACCTCCTGCGGCCTTTGATGCTCATCCACCGCGCGCCTTCGGATGGGCCTCGGCACAGGTGCCGCCGCGGTGGAGGACGGAACGCTCGGAGCGCCTCCGTGCTGGGATGCGGGCTGCCCATCCGCGGGCTGCAGCGCCATCTGCGCCAGAAGCACGTCCCGGCTGAAGCCCGTCTGCACCATCAGCTCCTGCAGATGGACCTCCCGGTCGACCGGCTCAAGGCGGCTCACGATCTTGGCACAGTCCTTCGCGTAGGCGACGCGCCCCTCCTGGGTCGAAAGATCGTGCTGCGCGCGCAGCAGCCGCATGCGGTAGGTCTATGGCGTGAGCGCCGGCAGCTTTGCGAAGCCCTCCGGCCCATCCCGCCGGATGAACTCGTCCGGGTCCAGCCCGTCGGGAAAGTCGAGCACCCGGGCCGGGACGCCCTCCGCCGCCAGCACATCCAGCCCTCGCACGATGGCGTGCTGGCCCGCGCTGTCACCGTCATAGCTCAGGTAGACCATCGGCGCGAAGCGGCGGATCAGCCTTGCCTGCTCCTGGGTGAGCGCCGTGCCCAGCGTGGCGCAGATGCCTGTCACGCCGAACTGGCTCAGCGCGACCACATCCATATAGCCCTCCACCAGGATCACACGCTCCAGGTGGCGCTCCTTGCGCAGCAGGTTGGCCGCGTAGATGTTCAGCCGCTTGTTGAAGACCGGCGTATCGCCCGTGTTCATATACTTGGGCGGCGCGCCGTCCAGCGACCGTCCTCCGAAGGCGATCACATTGCCGTACTGGTCGATGATCGGGAACATGGCCCGCCCGCGGAACATATCGCGCACCGTGGCCGGCCGTCCCGGGCTGTCCGCCGTCGCCGGCTCCGCCTTGTAGGAGAGCGTGAGCCCGCACTGGACCAGCTCCTCCTGCGTATAGCCCTGCAGCAGCAGGTGCCGTGTCAGCTTGTCCCAGCCCCTGGGGGAAGCGCCGAGCCCAAAGCGGCGGATGACCGCGTCGTTCAGCCCGCGCTTCCTGAAGTAAGCCAGCACGTCCGCGCCCTCTTCGGTGAAGAGCAGCTCGTGATAATACTTCGCGGCTTCCTTGTTCGCGGCCAGCAGCCTGTCCTTCAAGTTCCGCTTGCGCTGCCAGTCCGGATCGTCCTCCATCTGTGGGAGGGGCATGTGGAGCTGGTCGGCCAGATGCCGCACGGCCTCGCCGAAATCGAGGCGCTCGATATCCATCACGAAGTTGATGACATTGCCGCCGGCCTTGCAGCCGAAGCAGTAATAGAGCTGCCTTTCCTGGTCCACCGAGAACGAGGCGGTCTTCTCTCCATGGAAGGGGCAAAGGCCCCAGTGCTTCCGCCCATTCTTCTTGAGCGGCACATAGGCGGAGATGACCTGCACGATGTCGGCCCGGGACCGGAGCTCATCCAGCCATGCCGCGGGATAATGCGCCATCCAGCCCCTCACCTGCCTTCATCCGTCCTCGTCTGCCAGATCGCTCTCTTCTATTTCGCCGTCTCCGGCTTTTTTCCTGCTTTTGGCTCTCAGGAACGGGCGGCGCGTCAGAGCACCTGGAAGCCGCTGGGGATGAACAGCGACTGATAGGCCCGGATGGCATAGCGGTCTGTCATGCAGGAGATATGATCGCACACGCCCCGGTCGATGCCCTCCTTATAAGCGATCATCAGGAACTCCTCCGGCATCTCGGCGATATGCTCGCGGTAATACTCGAAGAGGCTGCGCACCACATGGTCGCACCGGGCCTCCTCGGCCGCGCGCCAGCTGTCGCGGTAGACATGCGTGAACATGAAGTCGCGCAGCGCGTCCATCGCGGTCTCCACACGCTCGCTCATGCACAGATGCTCCGTATCCATGCTGTGGTGGACGATGTCGGTGATCATGGTATCGATGCGCTCTCCATGCGTCTGGCCGAGGACCTTCATCACATCCTGCGGCAGCTCGAAGGGCTGCAGCACGCCGCCGCGGATCGCGTCATCCAGATCGTGATTGAGATAGGCGATGCGGTCGGCCCGGCGGACGCACTCGCCCTCCAGCGTCATGGGCAGCTGCTTCCCGGAATGGCACAGGATGCCGTCCCGGACCTCCTATGTCAGGTCGAGGCCCTGGCCGTCCCTCTCCAGCACATCCACCACGCGCAGGCTCTGCTCGTTATGGCGGAAGCCGCCCGGCATCGCCTGGTCCAGCGTCCGCTCGCCGATATGCCCGAAGGGCGTATGGCCCAGATCGTGCCCCAGCGCGATGGCCTCGGTCAGATCCTCGTTCAGTCTCAGGGCCCTGGCGATCGTCCGCGCGACCTGGGCCACCTCCAGGGTATGCGTCAGGCGCGTGCGGTAGTGGTCGCCCTCCGGCGCGAGGAAGACCTGGGTCTTGAACTTCAGCCGGCGGAAGGACTTGCAGTGGATGATCCTGTCTCTGTCGCGCTGGAAGCATGTGCGCAGCTCGCAGTCCTCCACCGGCACGGCGCGGCCCCGGCTGTCCGCGGCGCATACCGCGCGGGGATCCAGCCTGCGGCGCTCGTCCTGCTCATACATCTCACGGATGGTCATAGCCCGACCTCCTTCCCTGTCTTTTGATACTACGCGCGCGCCGCCGATCCCTTTTTTCTCATCACCTTTTTCTTTATATCGGAGCAAGAGCGGATCTTCCCGCCTGTATCCTTCGTCCCTTTGCAGGGATCCGGCCCGCGGGTGTCGAAATAATGATAGACATATGTCTACGGATGGAGGAGCCTTACGGATGAAGAAGCAGCTCTTACGCAGCTACGCGCGTCTGATCGTACGGCGCGGCGCCAATGTGCAGCCGGATCAGCGTGTGGTGATCACGGCCGCAGTGGACCAGCACGCTTTCGTGACACTGGTGATGGAGGAATGCTACGCGGCCGGCGCCAGGAGCGTGCGCGTGGACTGGTCCTGCGACGCGCATACCCTGCTCCATTATCGCTATCGTTCCCTGGAGGATCTGTCCATGGTCACAGACGAGCGCAAGGCCCGTCTGCAGGCCGAGGTGGAAGAGCTGCCGGCTCAGATCCACATCGTGTCGGACGACCCGAACGGCCTGGACGGCATCGACCGCGAAAAGATGATGAAGGCGCGTCAGGCCTCCTGGGGCATCATCAAGCCCTATCGCGACGCGATGGAGAACCGTTACCAGTGGGTCATCGCGGCCGTACCGTCGAAGGCCTGGGCCAGGAAGGTCTTCCCATCGCTCTCTCCGGCCAAGGCGGTGGAGGCGCTCTGGGAAGCGATCCTCGCGTCCTGCCGTGTCACGGAGGGCGGCGATGCCCTGGCGGCCTGGGCGGAGCATGACGCAGCCTTCGTGTCCAGGTGCCGCTGGCTCAACGAGCATCATTTCGACACCGTGACCTATCAGAGCAGCAACGGCACCGACTTCCGGGCCGGTCTGATCTCGGAAGGCCAGTGGTGCGGCGGCGGAGAAGAGACCATCGGCGGCGTGTATTTCGATCCGAACATCCCCACGGAATAGATCTTCACCAGCCCGAAGCGCGGCATGGCGGAAGGCACCCTGGTCTCGACCAAGCCCCTCTCCTATCAGGGCCAGCTGATCGAAGGCTTCCAGATCACCTTCCACGAGGGCAGAGCCGTTTCCTGGACGGCCGAGCGCGGGCAGGAGCTGCTGGACAGGATGATCGGCATGGACGAGGGCGCGGCCTATCTGGGCGAGCTGGCCCTGGTGCCCTGTGACAGCCCCATCAACAACAGCGGCATCCTGTTCTATGAGACCCTCTTTGATGAGAACGCCAGCTGCCATGTGGCCCTCGGCCGGGGCTTCAATGACTGCATCGTGGGCTACAAGGACCGCACCGACGAGGAATGCAAGGCGCTGGGCATCAATGACAGCATGATCCATACGGACTTCATGATCGGCGCGCCCGATCTGCGCATCACCGGATGGAAGGATGGCATCCCGACGCCGATCTTCGTGGACGGCGAGTGGGCATTCGAAGCATGAAAAAGCTTTTGACGAGACCTGTCCTCTCCGTGCTCATGCTCGTGGGCCTGCTCTGCGCGCTGCCGCTCTGGTGCGCGAGCGCGGAGGAGGCCCGTGACATCACCGCCGCCTGCAGCATCACGGTCCATAACAAGAGAGCCACGAGCAAGACCAAGTTCCTGGATGGGAAATACCATACCTACGAAAGATCCTGCCGGGCAGGCTGGTGCAGATCGACGCGGCGGACGAGCCGATCGGCGGTGTGCTGATCCGCTATGCCGATGTGACCGCTCCCACCGAAGTGCAGGTCATGAAGGACGGCGCCTGGACGACCGTGGCCACCGCCGGGAGCTACCTCTGCGAGTGGGTCCCTCTCCAGGAGCCTGCGGAACAGGTGCGGCTGGTGGCCCCCGCCGACCAGAACCTGCGGCTGGCCCTGCTCACGGTCTACGGCGTCGGTGAGAAGCCGGCGAACGTGCCTGTCTGGACTCGGCTGGATGACTGCGATATGCTGGTGCTCGTCGCCCACCCCGATGACGAGCTGCTCTGGTTCGGCGGCATGCTGCCGATGTACGCCGGTGAGCTCGGCTACAAGATCCAGCTCGTGTATTGCATCAAGCCCTCGGCCCAGCGCAAGCTGGAGCTGCTGGACGGCCTGTGGACCTGCGGCATCGACGCCTATCCCATCATGCTCGGCCGCGCCGACCGCAAGGCGAAGAACATCAGGGAGCTCTATGACCACTGGGGACGTGAGGTCTTTTACGGCAAGGTCACCGAGGCCATCCGGAACTACAAGCCTTAGGTCGTGGTGACGCAGGCCTTCAACGGTGAGTATGGCCACGCGGCGCACAAGGCCTGTGCCGATGCCGCCTCCAAGTGCGTGGTCTACGCCGCCGATCCGTCGAAGTATAAGGCCTCCGCGCAGGAGTATGGCACATGGCAGGTCGAGAAGCTCTACATCCACAATTACAAGGAAGGCCAGCAGATCGAGCTGGACTGGAGCACACCGCTCTCCGCCTTTGGCGGTGAAACAGCGCTCTCCGTGGCCACACGCGCGCTCGAGTGCCACCACAGCCAGACAGCGAACGGCATGTGGAACATGGGCAAGGGCATCAAGTATACGAACCACTGCTTCGGACTCTATATGTCGACGGTCGGCCCCGATGAGGCGGGCGACGACCTGATGGAGCACACTTCTGTCCAGAAAAGACCGGATCCGGTCTGATATAAAGAAGGAGGACGCAGCTTATGAAGGCACTGTTCATCGGAGGCACCGGAACGATCAGCATGGCGATCACCCGCCGCCTCGCCGCGATGGGACATGAGCTCACGCTCATCAACCGCGGCAGCCGCAGCGCGGAGCTCCCCGCGGGCGTCGAAGTGATCAAGGCAGACATCAACGATGAAGCCGCGGTCAGCCGCCTGCTCGAAGGCCGACGCTTCGATGTGGTCGCCGATTTCATCGGTTTCGTGCCCGCGCAGGTGGAGCGCGACATCCGCCTCTTCTCCGGCCGGACCGGGCAGTACATCTATATCAGCTCCGCGTCAGCCTATCAGAAGCCCTGCGGCGACTATGTGATCACCGAAGGCACCACGCTCGCCAACAAGTACTGGGAGTACTCCCGGAACAAGATCGCCTGTGAAGAGCTGCTCATGGCCGCGTACCGCAAGGACGGCTTCCCCGTGACCATCGTCCGCCCGAGCCACACCTATGATGACCGCGCGATCCCCATGGGCATCCACGGTGACATGGGCAGCTGGGAGGTCATGGAGCGGATGCGGGCCGGCAAGCCTGTCATCATCCATGGCGACGGTACCTCCCTCTGGCACATGACTTATAATGAAGACTTCGCGACCGGCTTCATCGGTCTGATGGGCGACAGGCACACGATCGGCGAGGCCTATCAGATCACCGGCGACGAGACGCTCACCTGGGAGCAGGTCTTCCAGACCGTGGCGGACGCGCTGGGCGTGGAGCTCAAAGCCATCCATATCTCCTCCGAGACGCTCGGCGCCAGCCGCCGCTACGACTTCCGCAGCAGCCTGCTGGGCGACAAGGCGAACAGCGTGGTGTTCGACAACAGCAAGCTGAAGCGCATCGTGCCTGGGTTCCATACGGAATATCCCTTCCGGGACGGCGTCCGCCTGGCGATCGCGAACATCCTGTCGAAGCCCGAGCTGCAGCGCCGTGATCCCGAGTTCGACGCCTGGTGCGACGCGGTCATCGCCGCGAACGCCGATCTTATGGACAGGATCCCCTGAACCCTCGACGCGATCTGAAAGGACGGAACGACGAACGATGCTGAAGGACTGTGTAGGCAAGTATTATTTCGACCAGAACTACAACTGCGCCGAGTCGGTGCTGCGGGCGGCCAACGAATATTATGGGCTGGGCCTGCATGACAGGGACATGATCATCCAGGCGGGCTTCGGCGCCGGCATCCAGGCCGGGATGACCTGCGGCGCCTATCTGAGCGCGGTGAGCGTCCTCTCCTACCGCTATGTGCAGCAGCGGGCCCACGAGAGCGCCGATATCACGCCCGTGGTGAACCTGCTGCTCAAGACCTTCCTTGAGAAGATGGGCGGCATCGACTGCTCCGACATCAAGCCCCGCGTCTTCGTGGAGGGCAAGCGCTGCCTGAAGACCGTGGAAGCGGCCTGCGACGCGATCGAGGAGACGATCGCCGCTTACGGCAGCGACAAGCTCGTCCGCTGAACATGTATGTAGGATGAAATGAGGATCGGCCGATGAGAGATCTATCCCAACGCACCGCGGGCTTCACCGATTCTGTGATCCGCCGCATGACTCGCGTCTCTTTGCGCTATGGCGCGGTCAACCTGTCCCAGGGCTTCCCGGACTTTGATCCGCCCGCTGCCCTGACGGATGCGCTCCGCCGCGTGGCCGATGAAGGCCCGCATCAGTATGCCGTCACCTGGGGCGCGCAGGACTTCCGGCAGGCGCTGGCCCGCAAGCAGGAACGCTTCATGGGCATCCCGGTCGATCCCGATACCGAGCTCGTCGTGACCTGCGGCTCCACCGAGGCCATGATGTGTGCCATGATGACCGTCACCGATCCCGGCGACAAGGTCATCGTCTTCTCGCCCTTCTATGAGAACTATGGTGCCGACACGATCCTCTGCGGCGCCGAGCCGATCTATGTGCCTCTCGTACCGCCGGACTTCCATTTCGATCCGGCGGTGCTGGAGGACGCCTTCCGCCAGGGAGCCAAGGCGCTCATCCTGTGCGATCCCTCCAACCCCTGCGGCAAGTGCTTCACGCGCGCCGAGCTGGACTTCATCGCCACGCTGGCCCAGCGGTATGATGCCTATGTCATCACCGATGAGGTCTATGAGCACATCGTCTACGCGCCGAACGAGCATATCTATCTCTCCACGCTGCCCGGTATGCGGGAAAGGACGATCAGCTGCTCCTCGCTCTCCAAGACCTATTCGATCACCGGCTGGCGCCTGGGCTGGATCTTCGCGTCGCCCAGGATCATCGAGACGGCCCGCAAGGTGCATGATTTCCTCACGGTCGGGGCCGCGGCACCGCTGCAGGCCGCGGCGGTCGCCGGGCTCGAGCTGGACGACAGCTACTACGCGTCTCTTCGCGAGACCTATACGCACAAGAGAGAGCTCTTCCTGCGCGGCCTCGATACGCTCGGGATCGGGCACACGGTGCCCCAGGGCGCCTATTATGTGCTGCTCGATATCCGCGACTACGGCTACCATGACGATCTGGCCTTCTGCGAGGATCTGGCCCGCATCGTGGGCGTGGGCGCGGTGCCAGGCTCCAGCTTCTTCCGCGAGCCCGTCGACCACCTGATCCGCCTGCACTTCGCCAAGCAGGACGCCACCCTGCTCGAGGCCCTGAACAGGCTCGAGAGCATGCATAAGCTGAAACGCTGAGAGGAGCACCGACCCGATGAGCATCCTGACCGTCGAGCATCTGACCCATGGCTACGGTGACCGGGCCATCTTCGAGGATGTATCCTTCCGCCTGCTCAAGGGCGAGCACATCGGGCTCGTGGGCGCGAACGGCGAGGGCAAGTCCACTTTCATGAACATCATCTGCGGCAAACTGCAGCCGGATGAAGGACGGATCGAATGGGCCCGGCGCGTGAAGGTCGGCTATCTCGATCAGCATACTGTGCTGACGCCCGGCATGACGATAAGAGACGTGCTGCGGAGCGCCTTTGACGAGCTCTATACCCTGGAGGCCCAGCTGAATGAGATGTACATGGCCATGGGGGATGCCGATCCCGACTCGCTGGAGGCCCTCACGGAGGAGACCGGCACGCTCCAGGAGCTGCTGGAAGCCCATGACTTCTATATGATCGACACGAAGGTGGAAGAGGTCGCCCGCGCCTTCGGGCTGCTGGAGCTGGGGCTGGACCGGGACGTCACTGAGCTCTCCGGCGGGCAGCGCACACGCATCCTGCTGGCCAAGCTGCTCCTGTCCAAGCCCGACATCCTTCTTCTGGATGAGCCGACGAACTATCTTGATGAGGAACACATCGAGTGGCTGAAGCGTTATCTCAACGAGTATGAGAACGCGTTCATCCTCATCTCCCATGATATCCCCTTCCTGAACAGCGTCATCGGCATCATCTATCATATGGACCAGAGGAAGCTGGAGCGCTATGTCGGCACCTATGACGATTTCATGCGTGTCTGGGAGGTCCAGAAGGCCCAGCAGGAGGCCGCCTACGAGCGGCAGCAGCAATAGATCGCCGAGCTGCAGGACTTCGTGGCGCGCAACAAGGCCCGCGTCGCCACACGGAACATGGCCATGTCCCGCCAGAAGAAGCTGGACAAGATGGACCTGATCGAGAAGGTACAGGAGAAGCCGAAGCCCGAGTTCCACTTTCTGGAAGCGCGTACACCGGGGCGCATGCTCTTCGAGACCCATGATCTGGTCATCGGCTATGACGTTCCCCTCTCCAGGCCGCTCGATCTGCTCATGGAACGGGGCCAGAAGATCGTGATGACCGGCGCGAACGGCATCGGCAAGACCACGCTCCTCAAGAGCCTGCTGGGCCTCATTCCTCCGCTCAGCGGCACAGTATAGCAGGGTGACTTCCTGCAGATCGGCTACTTTGAGCAGGAGCTCGACCAGAACATCCGGACCACCTGCATCGAATAGATCTGGAACACCTTCCCATCGCTCGACCAGGCGCAGATCCGCGCGATGCTCGCTCGCTGCGGACTCACGACCAAGCACATCGAGAGCCTTGTGCGTGTGCTGTCCGGCGGCGAGCAGGCCAAGGTCCGCCTGTGCAAGCTGATGAACGCCGAGACGAACCTCCTTCTGCTGGATGAACCCACGAACCACCTTGACGTGGATGCCAAGGAGGAGCTGAAGCGGGCCCTGAAAGCCTATCGCGGAAGCATCCTGATGGTCTGCCATGAGCCAGAGTTCTACCAAGATATCGCGACCGATGTGTGGGACTGCGCGCGATGGACCACGAAGCTCGTTTGACGCGCTCATAGCCGGGCCTGACGGTGACTGCGGATGAAGATATCCGCAAAAAGATCGCAGAACGTTCACAAAAAAGGGCTTGCATCATCGATAGATCTATGATAACATCTCATCGTACCCTTATTGATGCTTACAGAAAAGAGGTCAAATCATGTCTGAACTTTCTCACGAGCTGATGGAGGCCCTGTGCATCTTCCCCCGCCAGATGATCCATCTGGAAAAATACGATCTGCCCACCTCTGAAGTCTGTGTGCTGCTGGTGCTCAAGGACGCGCCTCTGTATCCCACCGCGATCGCCAAGCGCCTGAACATCGCCGCGCCGAACATCACGCCCCTTGTGAAGGATCTGCTCGCCAAGGGCTATGCCGAGCGTGCTGAAGCCGACGGCGACAAGCGCAAGGTGCTCGTGGCCCTGACCGACGCCGGCCGTGCGAAGATCGCCGAGCTCGAGGAGTTCATCGATGCCCAGGTCTCCGCTTGGGATCTTGGCAAGCGTGACGAAAAGGCTCTGCTGGATGCCTTCAGTACCATCGCGAGCTACAACGGCAAGCTGGTGCCTCCCACTGTGAAGCCCCCGCGCAAGCCCCGCACCTCCAAAAAGGCGAAGAAGACAGAGGCGTAAGCTAAGATCTCGGCACACTCCGTTCCTTATGAACAAAAGCCCAGCGTCAGCCTGTTCTGGCGCTGGGTCTGTTTTCTTAAAGGCGCTTCAAGCGTCAGGCCAGGGTGTGTCGTTCTATGGCCGAGGCGCATCGATCGGGCTCCGATCGCTTCGATCCTTCCTGCTGAAAAAGTACTTGCAAAAGCAGCGGTCTCATGCTATAATATCGAAGCGGTCTTAAGAGACTGCCATGCCGATATAGCTCAGTTGGTAGAGCGGCTGATTCGTAATCAGCAGGTCATGGGTCCGAGTCCCATTATCGGCTCCATATCGAGGTGTAGCGCAGTTTGGTAGCGCGTTTGGTTCGGGACCAAAAGGCCGCGGGTTCGAATCCCGCCACTTCGACTGCCAAATACCCTTGAGCGATCAAGGGCATTTTTTTATGCTTACGCCGACCGTACGCAGGCGCTTGTGCGCATCGAGGATCGGGCAGAACGTTTCTTCTGCAAGCTGCTCATATCGCGCAAAAGGCGCCGCCTTTTACGGGCGGCGCCGAAGGTCTTTGTCTCTTCAAAAACAGCGATCCCTGTGAGGGGAAGGTCGCTCAGGCCGCTTCGGCCACGGTCTCGGGGCTGATCTGCTCCACGGTGTAGCCGGCAGCGGTCAGCAGGTCGACCAGTCCGCCGTGATCGGAGATATGGGCCGCGCCGATGGCGATCAGCGCGCGGGTACCCTCCTTCAGGAAGCTGATGGCATCCTCCAGGAAGCCCTGGTTCCGTACGTCCAGCAGCTGGACGTCCAGATCCTCATACATGGCCATGACCTCCTGCAGCTCCTCGGCTTCCTCGGCAGACATATCCTCTGTGCTCTCGGTGTCGTCCTCCCCTGCCAGCGCCTCGCGGTCTCCCTCGGCCCAGGCACGCAGCATCTGACGGACGCTCTCCACATAGGCCTCCGGCTCCTCCACCACGGACTTCACCTCATAGAGCCACAGGGCATCCTATGCGGAATCGAGCACGGCATCCTGCTCCTCGGCGGTCTCCAGCCCCAGGATCTTCATGCCGCGATCGTGGGCCAGCTGCATCAGGTACATCTCCACGCCGCGCTCGCTGCTGATCCCCACGTTCTCCATGATGGTGCATTCGACCAGACTGGCCAGCGCGCTGAGCTTCACGAAGGGAGCCACGATGGAGATGCTTTCCAGTCCTTCGATCTGGCTCATCCGCTGCAGCGTCTCATCATCGAGCGAGTTGCCGCTGAAGTCGACGAGGGACAGCAGTTCCTTCGCAAGCTCCCAAAAGTCGATGTCTTCTTCTGTCTCCCCCTCCTGTGCGATAGACAAGTCCGTCTCATCCAGCTCGAAGGCGACCACATCGCATCGGTCGAGTACATCATCGATGCCTTGGATGGGATACATGCTCTCCTCGCCCACATGGATCGTACCCAGCATGTAGATCTCGTGTCCGTCGTCGTCACTGACCTTATAGATCAGCGGCGTGCTGTCTGCCAGTGCGGTGAAGCTCATTGTCATGACCAGGGCTACGGCCAACAGAGCTGCCAGGATCTTCTTCAGACCGTTTCTCATCTTCATACTCCTTTTCTTCGTCGTGTTGTATCATGCTTCGATGTCGAGCGTTCCGAGGGAGGCGCCGCTCCTCTTCGGCTCAACTATAGGATAGCAGAGATACACGGCCTCTTAAAGCATCGCTCCGGCGGAACAGGATGACACGATCCTGCTGTTTCGGCGGAATAGACCGAGGATCGAGCTCGTCCTTGATTCTGTGCCTAAACTATGATATCATCAGACAGGAGGTGATCTTTGATGTCGAACATCATGCCCGGTCTCGGAGGAGAACGCTATATCCGTCCCGAAGAGCGCACCGGCAATGAGTCCATCGTCTATTTCACGCGGGACCTCTCCGCGGAGGGCCTGCGCAGAGCCTATGCCATGGTGGATGGCGGCATCACCGGCCGTGTGGCCGTCAAGCTGCACACCGGCGAGAAGCATGGCCCGAACATCCTTCCCCGCGAATGGGTGAAGGAGCTCCTGCAGGAGGACCTGCCCGGAGCGACCATCGTGGAGACCAATACCTATTATGATGGCGACCGCTATACCACCGAGCAGCATCTGGAGACGCTGAAGGTGAACGGCTGGACCTTCTGCCCCGTGGACATCATGGACGCGGAGGGCACCGTGGAACTGCCCATCGCGGGCGGCAAGTGGGGCCAGAAGATGACCCTTGGCAAGGATATCATGAACTATGATTCCCTGGTGGCCCTTACCCACTTCAAGGGCCACACGCAGGGCGGCTTCGGCGGCTCCAACAAGAACCTGGGCATCGGCATGGCGGATGGCCGTATCGGCAAGGCGTGGATCCACACCTACCCTGGCTCCGACGATCAGTGGGGCATCCGCAAGGAAGAGTTCATGGAGCGCATGACCGAATCGACCAAGGCCACGGTCGATCATTTCGGCAAGCATATCACCTTTGTGAACGTGCTGCGCAACATGTCGGTCTCCTGCGACTGTGAGGGCACCGCGGCCGCGCCGGTCGTGACGCCCAACATCGGCATCCTCGCCTCCACCGATATCCTGGCCATCGATCAGGCCTCGGTCGACCTGGTCTACGCGCTCGAGGAAAAGGACCATCATGACCTGGTCGAGCGCATCGAGAGCCGTCACGGCCTGCGCCAGCTCACCTATATGAAGGAGCTGGGCATGGGCAACGACCGCTATATCCTCATCGACCTGGACCATGACGGCCGCCGCATCACCCTGGCGGACGCGGTCGAAGGTGTCCAGCCCTTCCCGCAGGTCCGCAGATATCTCGGCTGATCCTCCAGTGTCTCATCTATCCCGTCGTCATCGACGGGATAGTTTTCATTATCCCGCCATCCTGTCTGTATATCATGGCTGCCTCCTCTTATATCATGATATCGCGGAGCAGACATAAGGACAGCATACGATCCACAGCTCCCGCAGGAGGATATGAAGATGATGCTTGAGAGCAAAGGAGCCACCAAGACCTTCGGGGCCAAGGTCGCGATCGATCATGTGGACCTGGCACTGGAGCCCGGCCACATCTATGCCATGATGGGCCCCAACGGCAGCGGCAAGACCACCTGGATGAAGCTGGCCGCCGGTCTGCTGAAGCCCACCTCGGGCGGGGTCTTCTTTGAGGGAGAGCCCGTCAGCATCAGCAGCAGGCGTGGTATCGCCTATGTCTCGACCGAGCCGTATTTCTATCCGTGGATGACCGTGCTCGACGCGGGCAAGTATTATCAGGACTTCTTCGAGGACTTCTCGATGGAGCGCTATCATCAGCTGCTGCGGCAGGTCAAGGTACCGGAGAAGACGAAGATCACTTCTCTCTCCACAGGCCTCACCGCCAAGATGAAGGTCGCTGTCACGCTGGCTCGTGATGCCAGGGTCTACATGATGGACGAGCCCTTCAATGGCATCGACCTGTTGGCCCGCGATGAGATCAGAGACATCGTGCTGCAAGCCGCCGCGCCGGAAAAGCTGATGCTCATCTCCAGCCATCTGGTGGAGGAGATGGAGAACATCGCCGACAAGGCCGTGTTCATCAGTGAAGGCCGGCTGATCGAGGTCCGTGACCTGCGTGAGATGCAGGCCCGGGAGGGCAAGACCCTGTCGGACCGTTACCGTGAGATCTATGGCCATAGGATGGAGGTGTGACCGATGCTGAAGCTCTTGAAATACGAGATCCGTAAGGGCCTTATGCTGAAGCTGGTCCTGTTCGGGATCTTTGCCCTGCTGGAGGGCGGCTTCCTCTACGGCTGCCTTGGCGGCAGATCGGATACCACCGTGCTCTGCGCTACCCTGCTCTTCATCGAGGGCCTGTTCGGTGTGATGGCGCTGGGCGTGCAGAGCATGATGACCCTCCACCGTGATATGAACACCAAACAGGCCTATATGCTCTTCATGACGCCGCGCAACAGCTACGCCATCCTCGGCGCCAAGCTCCTGGAGAGCGTCTTCTCGATCCTGGTCGCCTCGGCGCTCTGCGTCGGCACCGCCTTCCTGGATGCCCAGCTCATCACGCAGCACTTCACGCACCTGGATGATCTGATGGAGATGATCCGTCAGATGACATAGATGCTCCATCTGGAGATGACCTTCACGAGCATCGCCACCTTCTGCGCCGATCTGCTCCTGAGCTGGATCTTCATGGTCACCACGGCATATCTGGCCGATGTGCTGGTCTCCTCGCTGCTCCGCGGCATGAAGTTCGGAGGCCTGCTGGCCTTCATCCTGTTCGTGATCCTGAACGTGGTGCTGAGCAACGCGATCGGCGCGATCCATATCACCGGCAGCTATGTGACGCAGATCCTGGTCAACAGCGGCCTGACTGTCGCCGCCTCCTTCCTGATGTATCTGGCGACAGCCAGGATCATGGAAACGAAGCTGAGCGTCTGATCATCCAGTCAAGAAAAAGCACCGGCTCTCTGTTTCGGAGAGCCGGTGCTCGTTTTCCGTTCCATACTATCCTCAAGTTGAAATGACCTACAAAAGTGGGGATCCGAAGCAGTCCAGAGGATGATCGCAGGCTCCGCCTGTTCCAAGAGCCCTCTGGTCGACCGCCGCAGCGTTCGAGACCTTTGCCGATCTAATTTAGATAAGCTTCAGTGCACGAGGGGCATCAGCATCAGCATGGCCAGACCATAGTAGGTCACGACGGCCACCAGGTCGTTCACCGTGGTGATCAGGGGACCGGACGCCACCGCGGGGTCCACCTTGATAGCTTTGAAGAACATAGGGATGGCCGTGCCCGTGAAGCTGGAGATGAACATCGCCAGCACCATGGCCAGACCCAGGCAGCCGCTCACCGCGAAGCTGAAGCCCACGGGCTGGGCCTTGAGGAAATAGATGTACAGGCCCACGCAGACCCAGCTGAGCACGCCCAGCACCAGGCCGTTGCAGAGGCCCACGCGCAGCTCCTTGAAGATGAGGCCGAAGCGTTCCTTGCCGCTCAACTCCTCACCATTGAGCACACGGATGGTCACGGCCAGGCTCTGGGTACCCACATTGCCGGCCATGTCCAGGATGAGCGACTGGAAGGCGACCACCAGTGTCAGGTCAGCCATGACGCCCTCGAACAGGCCGGTGATCGAGGAGACCACCAGGCCCAGCGCCATCAGGATGAGCAGCCAGGGCAGCCTCTTGCGCAGGCTCTGCTTCAGCGGCTCCTTCAGATCCTCCTCGTCGGTCAGGGCAGCGAACTTCACATAGTCCTCGCCCATCTCATCATCCACGGCCTCCACGATATCCTGCGAGGTGATGACGCCCAGCAGGTGCTTCTCGCTGTCCAGCACGGGGATGGAGTCCTCAGCGTAATCCTTCAGCTGTTCGATGCATTCCTCCACCGAAGCGTGATCGTACACATACGGGTAGGAGGTCATCATCAGCTTCTCAAGGTCGGCATCGTCCTTGGCCGTGAACAGGTCCTGCAGGCTCAGCGCGCCATAGAAGCAATCGTTCTTGTCCAGCACATAGAGCGTGCCCAGATTATCATTGTCCGCGGCCTGCTCCACCAGCTCGTGCATGGCCTCCTTCTTGTTCAGCCCCAGCCGGAAGGAGATGTAGTTCGTCGTCATGCGGGAGCCGATCTCGTCCTCATCATAGGAGCCGATCAGGCGGATGTCCTCGCGGGCCTCCTCATCCATCTCGCGCAGGATGGCCAGACGCTGCTCGTCGTCCAGATCCTCCAGGACGTCCACAGCGTCGTCGGCGTCCATGTTCTACAGAAGATCGGCTGCCGCGTCGACGCCGATCTCCTTCAGGTATTCGGCGGGGTCCTCGACATAAGCCATGATCTCGGAGGCCATGTCCTCGCCGATCAGGCTGAACAGGGTCTTGCGCTCCTGGGAGGTGAGCAGCGGCAGAGCGTCGGCGATGTCGCTCTCATGGAAGTCCTTCAGGAGCTCGAGCTTCTCGTCCCGTGTGCGCTTGCCATGGATGATATCCGCGACCGCGGAGGCGTAGTCCGGGCGGGACGGTGCCTCCGTCATCATTTCCTTTTCCTTGTCTGCCATCACGATCATCCTTTCAGGCCGCCATATGCGGGAGCAGCAGGAGCATCACCAGCCCATAGTAGCTGACGACGGCGATCATATCGTTCACGGTGGTGATCAGCGGCCCCGAGGCCACGGCCGGGTCCACGCCCAGCTTATGGAAGAACATCGGCACCAGTGTGCCGCTCAGGCTGGAGATGGACATCGCCAGCACCATCGCGATGCCCAGGCAGCCGCTCACCTGATAGGACTGGGCCAGCCCATAGCCGCGGGCAAAGTGGATATACGCTCCGACCGCCACGAAGGAGATGATGCCCAGCATGGCGCCGTTGCACATGCCGATCCGCAGCTCCTTGAGCACCAGTCCGAGCTTCTCTCTTCCGCTCACCGCCTCATCCGAGAGCACACGGATGGTGACGGCCAGGCTCTGGGTGCCCACATTGCCGGACATGCCCAGGATGAGCGACTGGAAGGCCACCACGATGGTCAGCTGAGACACCACGCTCTCGAACACGCCCACCACCGAGGAGACCAGCAGGCCCAGCACCATCAGCGTGAGGAGCCACGGGATGCGCTTCTTCATGCTCTACGGCAGGGTCTCCTTCAGGTCCTCCTCCGCGGTCAGGCCGGCCAGCTTGGCCAGGTCCTCGCCCATCTCCTCATCCACGACCTCCACCAGATCCTGGGAGGTGATGACGCCGAGCAGCTTCTTCTCATTGTCGACCACAGGGATCGAGTCCTCGGACAGATCCTTCAGCTCTTCGATGCACTCCTGCACCGTCTCATGGTCATAGACATAGGGGTACGAGGTCGTGATCAGGGTCTCCAGGTCTGTCTTCTTGCGGGCGATGATTAGCTCCTGCAGAGTGAACGTGCCATAGAAGGTATCGTCGTTCTCCAGGACATAGATGGTCGTCAGGTTATCGTTCTCGGAGGCTTGCTCGACCACCGACCGCATGGCCTGCTTCACGGTGAGGCCTCGGCAGATGGCGATGTAGTTGGTGGTCATCTTGGAGCCGATCTCATCTTCGTCATACGAACGGATCAGCCGGATGTCCTGCTTGGCCTCCTCGTCCATCTCCGCGATGATGGCGGTCCGAGCGCCTTCATCCAGCTCCTCCAGGACGTCGACAGCGTCGTCGGCATCCATGTTCTAAAGGATGTCCGCCGCGCTCTCGACGCTCAGCTCCTCCAGGTACGGGCCGGGATCGTCGAGGTAAGCAAAGACCTATGACAGCTCATCCTGCCCCAAAAGGCGATACAGGTCCAGTCGTTCCTTGCGGGTCAGGGCGTCCAGGGCTTCCGCGATATCGTTGGAATGGTAGTCGGCAAGGCGGTCTCTTTTGGCCGACCGCCGCATATCGCTGTGCAGGATCCGGACGATCTGCTCTGCCATATCGGGCCGCTCGGGCTGTTCTTCGTCCGAGTCCTTCCGGCGGTCTTCGTCCCCTGCCGCGGGCGGCGCCGCTCGTTCTTCGAGCTCTTCGTCTTTCATGCGTCTTCACTGCTCCTTTCGATCAAGCTTCAGGAACGACAGGCAGACAGCAAAGCAGACCATGCTCCCGATGGAGATGGCGGCTCACTGATCCCTGTCATGCATAAAAAGGCCCGATCTTTCGATGGGCGCTCTATGCGCCGGGTCTTCCGGTCTTATCTTGTCGATGGTCTTGAGCAGGAGAGGAACGTCAGGCGATCTTTACGGACCCGGTGGAGCCGGGCGTACACGATCGCGGTATCACGCCGTCTCCTATACTGTCATGACCGTCCACGCTGCTCCACCTCCTTTTCCTTTTCTGCCTTCATTATACGAGCCTTTTCCCGCCGTGTCAATGAGACAGACGCTCCTTTTCCCGCATTCGATGTCTTGCGCGTATGCCGCGCGTATGTTATGATGTGACCGAAGAGAGGTGATCCCCGTGCTGGATACGATCCTGGCCCAATGGCCCATGCTCCTCTGCTTCGTCGGCGGTATGGTCATGCTGCTGATCGAGGCCTTCATGCCGGGCTTCGGTGTGCCCGGCATCTCAGGCATCCTGCTGGAGGCGGTGGCTGTCTGGCTGTGCTGGAACGCGCTCGGCCCCGGTGCTGCACTGGTGATGGTCCTCATCGCTGTCGTGCTGCTCATCCTCGCCATCACGCTCTCTTTGAAGAGCGCCTCGAAGGGGCGGCTCAGCCGCAGCTCGGTCATCCTGAATGATGCAGAGACCGCCGAGGCAGGCTTCAGCTCCTCCAGGGACCTGCGGGCCTATCTCGGCCGAGAAGGCACGACCGTCACCATCCTGCGGCCCACCGGCATGGCCCAGTTCGGCACCGAGAAGCTGAACGTCATCAGCCACGGCGACTTCATCCCCGTCGGCTCCTCCGTGCGTGTGGTGGAGGTGTAGGGCAGCCGCGTCGTGGTCGAGCTCATCCCCACGGATCGATAATAGAAAGGTGGTCTTGCTATGTCCGGTTCCATGATCTCGATGATCGTCCTCATCGCGGTGATCTTCATCGCGCTGTGCGTGTTCCTCAGCTTCTTCCCCATCGGCCTGTGGATCAGCGCCCTGGCCAGCGGCGTGCATGTGTCCATCGGCACGCTGGTCGGCATGCGGATCCGCCGCATCCAGCCCCAGCGCCTGGTCTACCCCCTGATCAAGGCAAACAAAGCCGGTCTGGCGCTGCACATCAGCCAGCTTGAGACCCATTATCTGGCCGGCGGCAATGTGGACCGCGTGATCAACGCCCTCATCGCGGCCCAGCGCGCCAATATCGTGATGCCCTTCGAGAAGGCCTGCGCCATCGACCTGGCCGGCCGTGATGTGTTCGAGGCCGTGCAGATGTCCGTCACGCCCAAGGTCATCGAGACGCCTGTGGTCGCGGCCATCGCCAAGGACGGCATCGAGCTGCGCGCCAAGGCCCGTGTGACCGTGCGCACCAACATCGACCGCCTGGTCGGCGGCTCCGGCGAGGAGACCGTGATCGCCCGCGTCGGCGAAGGCATCGTGACCACCGTCGGCTCGGCCGAGACCCACAAGTCCGTGCTTTAGAACCCCGATCTGATCAGCCGCACGGTGCTGAGCAAGGGCCTGGACGCCGGCACCGCCTATGAGATCCTCTCCATCGACATCGCGGACGTCGATGTCGGCCGCAACATCGGCGCCCAGCTGATGATGGACCAGGCCGAAGCCGACCGCCGCATCGCGCAGGCCAAGGCGGAGGAACGCCGCGCCATGGCCGTGGCCCATGAGCAGGAGATGAAGGCCGCCGTGCAGGAGATGCGCGCCAAAGTGGTGGAGGCGGAGGCCCAGGTCCCGCTGGCCATGGCCGACGCGCTGCGCAGCGGCAAGCTGGGCGTCCTCGACTACTATCAGATGAAGAACACCATCGCCGATACCGAGATGCGCGAGTCCATCGCCCATGCCAGCGCGCCGCAGGCAGCGCCCGCGCAGGAGGTCAAGAAGTGATCCCGCTCCTGTCTGAGGAGGTGATCCCATGTCCGGTCTGATCCTGTGGATCGTCATCGTCGCGGTGGTCGTGGCCTGCCAGAACAAGAACAAGACGAAGGCAGCCCTGCAGCAGCGCGAAGCCCGGCCCGCCCGTCCTATCGCGCAGACCCGGAGCGCCGCTCAGACGCGCAGCTCCGCTCGAGCACAGGTGCCTCAGCCCCGCATGTAGCAGATGATGCCCGCGTCCGCTCCCGAGGCGGCCCCTGCTGAGCCGCATCTGCATACCATCCAGCCCCAGGTCCATGTGAGCGAGCACGACCACGATCGTGGCAGCCTGGAAGGCTACGTCTCGACAGAGGGCACCGATCCCTGCCATGAGGATACGATGCCTTAGCTCCATGATGTGCAGCCTGTGGTCCCGGAGCCTCCTGCCGCGTCGCCGGCTCCCTCGTCTCCTCTGCCGTTCCGCTGGCAGGGGGACGATCTGGTCCGGGCCTTCGTCATGAGCGAAGTGCTCACCCGCCCCTGTGACCGGCGCAGATGATCCCACGGCGTCCTCCATCGCATCGGAGGGCGCCGTTCTTTTGATGGATGGCTTGACGAAACCTTCATCGAAAGGTATGATGAAGGACAAAGACAGAAGAACGGAGGCGCGATGATATGGACAGGCTCGTCACACTTCCCGAGGGGCGGCTCCTCGGCACGGTCTCGGAGGGCGTCGCTGTATGGAAGGGCGTCCCCTTTGCCCAGCCCCCTGTCGGGGAGCTCCGCTTTGCCGCGCCGCGGCCTGTGCTGCCCTGGGACGGCATCCGAGACGCGACCGACGTCGGTCCGCGCTGCCCTCAGGATCCGCTCGTCTGCGACAGCGTGTTCTATCAAAAAGAGTTCCGCTATGAGACGGCCGAGCCGATGGACGAGGATTGCCTGTATCTGAACATCTGGGCGCCCGCGGACGCAAAGGCGTGCCCTGTGGCGGTCTGGATCCACGGCGGCGCCTTCGACCATGGCAGCGGCGCGGAGGTCGAGTTCGACGGCACAGCCTTCGCCCGGAAGGGCATCGTGCTGGTCTCGGTCAATTACCGTCTGGGCATCCTGGGCTTCTTCTGCCATCCTGAGCTGACCGCGAGGGACGGCCGCAGCGGCAACTATGGCCTTCTGGACCAGCAGACCGCGCTGCGCTGGGTGCGTGAGCATATCGAAGCGTTCGGCGGCGACCCGCGGAACGTGACGGTGTTCGGCCAGTCCGCCGGAGGGATGAGCGTGCAGTGCCTGCTCTGCTCGCCTCTGGCCGAAGGCATGGCCGACCGGGCCATCATCCAGTCGGCCCGCGGCTATGGGAGCGGCCTCCTTCGCTTCCCTTCCCTCCGGGATCAGGAGCGGAGCTTCGCGTCCTACCTCAAAAAGCTGGGCATCGGGCTCGAGGATGTGCTCGATATGACCTGGCAGGCGGTCTATGAGCTCGGCCAGGGCTTCCTGGAGGATGCCCACGCGAACGGCCAGCCCGGCCTGCGTTTCCTGCCCGTCATCGACGGATATGTCCTTCCCTGCTCGACGGATGAGGCGGTGGACGGCGGCAGGCTCGCGCGGATCCCCTGCATGATCGGCTGCACGAAGGATGACATCATGACGACGCCCGAGAACGCCGCCCATCCCGAGCTGCAGCCTGTCTATCGCGCGTCGGGCGACTGGTGTCTGCGGCTGGATGCCCTTGGCGTGCCCGCGTATGACTACTACTTTACGCGCGATCTTCCCGGGGATGGAGCCGGTGCCTTCCATTCCTCCGAGCTGTGGTATGTGTTCGGCACGATCGACGCCTGCTGGCGTCCGATGACAGCGGAGGACAGGGCCCTCAGCGCATAGATGCAGGAGGCCTGGTGCCGCTTCTTCCGGAACGGCGATCCCGGCTTGCGGCGTCATACGGCCGCCGATCCCTATGTCCGGGTCTTCGACATCGAAAGGAGCGATCCCGAATGATCCGCATCGCGATCTGTGTGGTGCTCGTGGTGATGAACGTGCTGGCCTTCTGCCTGATGGCCATCGACAAGAAGCGCGCCCGTGAGCATGCCTGGCGCATCCCGGAGCGCACCCTCTTCCTGGCAACAGGTCTTTTCGGCGGCCTGGGCGGCACGCTAGGCATGTTCCTGCTGCGCCACAAGACGAAGCACTGGTATTTCCGGATCTTCTTCCCCGTGATGCTCGCGGCGCAGACCGCCATCCTGGTCTTCCTTTTCCTGAAGGTGGTCTGAGCCTAACCCATCCAGAACTTTCGGAGGTGATCCCATCCCATGTTCACGATCATGGTGGTAGAGGACGATCTGCCGCTGCAGAAGATGATGTGCGCTTACCTTGGCATGAACGGCTTCCAGACCGTGCCGGCCTCCAATGGGGACGAGGCGCTGGACGCCATCACCCGCGTGATGCCCGACCTGGTCATCGCCGATGTGATGATGCCTGTGATGGACGGCTGGGAGCTGACCGAAGAGCTCCGCCAGAGCTATCCCATGCTGCCCATCATGCTCGTCACGGCCCGTGACACCCTGGAGGACAAGCGGAAGGGCTTCACCTCCGGCGCCGACGATTATCTCACCAAGCCCATCGACCTGGATGAGATGCTCCTGCACATCAACGCGCTGCTGCGCCGCTCCCAGGCGATGACCAGCCACAAGCTGAAGATCGGCCAGACGACGCTCGACTACGATTCGCTCACCGTCTCCAATAGTGAGCACGATCTCACCCTGCCCAAGAAGGAGTTCTATCTGCTCTTCAAGCTGCTCTCGAGCCCCCGGCAGATCTTCACCCGCCGTCAGCTGATGGACGAGATCTGGGGCATGGACGCCGAGAGCGACGAGCGCACGGTGGACGTGCATATCAAACGCCTGCGCGAGAAGTGTGAGGTCTTCCCTGATTTCAGCATCGTCACGGTGCGCGGTCTCGGCTATAAGGCGGAGAAGAAGGCATGAGGAACAAGCTGCGCTCGGTCATCACGCCCTATTCCTTCCGGGCCAGGACGCAGATGGTGCTCACCTATTCCATCGTGGTCGCCTGCCTCATCTCGCTGATGGGCGCCTATGTCTACACGCGCTATGTGCTGCAGACATAGATCTCGAACGACGAGTATGTCGCCGCGGTCAACATCCTCTCGCTGGAGGAGAAGACCGGGCTTCCGATCGACGAGATCATGGAGATGGTCGAGAGTGAGGGCCTGCAGCTGCGGACCATCGACCTGCCGGCCAGCTTCCTCTCCAGCGCTGACCTCGACCTGCTGGAGGACCGCACGATCCTGGCCGTCGTGGGCACCCAGGACCGCCAGCCGATGACCTTTGTGAAGACGTCCAGCGGCATCGTGGGCATCTTCTCGACCGACCAGGCCTCACTGGTAGCCAGCAATTTCACGCGTACCGCCTTCTTCGGGGTCATCTTCTCGGCGGTGTTCGCCCTTATCTCGATGCTCTCGTCCTGGAAGATCGCGCGGCCCGTGTCGCAGCTGACCGAGGCCACGCGAAAGATCTCGAAGGGCGATTTCGACATCGAGCTTCCCGATGACCAGCAGGACGAGATGGGCGAGCTGATGCGCTCCTTCGACCACATGACCGAGGAGCTGCGCAGGACCAGCACCCAGCAGAAGGATTTCATCTCCAGCGTGAGCCATGAGTTCCGCACGCCCATCGCCTCCATCAAGGGCTATGCCAAGCTTCTGCAGATGCCCGGGCTCGATGAGGCCCAGCGCAAGGAGTACCTTGATATGATCACCCAGGAGAGCGACCGCCTCACGCGCCTGTCATAGACGCTCCTGCGCCTCTCGGCCCTCGACCAGCAGGCCGATCCCGCGTCGATCGCCTCCTTCCGCCTGGATGAACAGCTGCGGGAGGTCATCCTGCGCATGGAGCCGGTCTGGTCGGCCCGGGACATCGCTTTCGATCTGGATCTGGATGAGGTGACCATCGAGAGCGACCGCGATCTGCTGGACCAGGTCTGGACGAACATCATCCAGAACGCCATGAAGTTCTCCGCGGACGGGAGCGGCATCGAGATCAGCGTCCATCAGGCGGACCGCGCGCAGATCGCCATCATCGACCATGGCATCGGCATGGACAAGGAGACGCAGGACCGCATCTTCGAGCGCTTCTATCAGGCAGACCGCTCCCGCAGCCGCACCGGCGTCGGCCTCGGCATGAGCCTGGTCAAACGCATCCTGGACATCCTCGATGGCGAGATCGGCATCAGCTCCGAGCCGGGCAAGGGCACCACGATGCTCATCACCCTGCCGATGCGCTATCGCAAGCATGCCGAAAAGGAACAGAAGGCACAGCGCGCCGGATGACGGGCGCCTTGAGCCGCGGCCCAGCAGGAAGGCAAAAAAGATCGCCCCCACACATGCGGGAGCGATCCTTTTCTATCAGGTCTTCTATCGGATCGATCTTGTCCGATCACTGCTTATCACTGTTCGACACATACACACCGCGGCTCTGGTCGCCCTTGGGATTCACGCCGAACTCGTAGTCATTGCCGGGCAGGATGATGTTCAGCACGATGCCGGCGATGGCCGCGATGGCCAGAGCGGTCAGGGTGATGGAGGCGCCGCCGATCGTGAAGGTCAGGCCGCCGGAGAAGCCCAGGCCGCACACGAAGATGACCGCGGCGATGATCAGGTTGCGGGACTTGGTCAGGTCGACCTTGTTCTCGACCACGTTGCGCACACCGATGGCGGAGATCATGCCATAGAGCATGAAGGAGATGCCGCCGATGATGGCGCTGGGCAGCGTGGTGATGACCGCCGAGAACTTGGGGATGAAGGACAACACGATGGCGAACACGGCCGCCAGACGGATGACCCGGGGATCATAGACCTTGGAGAGCTCCAGCACACCGGTGTTCTCACCATAGGTCGTGTTGGCGGGGCCGCCGATCAGGCCGGCAAAGGCCGTCGCCAGACCATCGCCCATCAGGGTGCGGTGCAGGCCGGGATCTTCGATGAAGTTGCTGCCCACCGTGGCGGAGATGGCGGACATATCGCCGATGTGCTCCATCATAGAGGCGATGGCGATGGGCGCCATGACCAGGATGGCCGTCAGGTCGAACTTGGGCAGCTGGAAGGCGGGCAGGCCGACGATGCTGGCCGAGGAGACCGAGGAGAAGTCCAGCAGGGCCTTATAGACCACCGTGCCGTCCTCATCCACATGGTCCACCACGCCCGTGAAGGCACGCACCGCGTCGCTGGTCGCGCCGTTGAAGATGAGCGTGAAAACGATCGCGAAGCAATAGGACACGACCACGCCCATCAGGATGGGGATGATCTTGAACATGCCCTTGCCCCAGATGTTGAAGATGACGATGGTGATGAGGGCGATCAGCGCGATGGTCCAGTTGGTGGAGGCGCTGCTCACCGCGGTGGAGGCCAGGCCCAGGCCGATGCAGATGATGATGGGGCCCGTGACCACAGGCGGCAGGAAACGCATCACGCGCTTGACGCCCACCACCTTGATGATCAGCGCAAGCACCAGATACAGCAGGCCTGCGACCACGATGCCACCGCAGGCATAGGCCACCTTATCATTGGCGGCCATGCCGGCAAAGATGCCGCTGTTCAAGTTCGCCACGGTAGAAAAGCCGCCAAGGAATGCGAAGGATGAGCCCAGGAAGGCCGGCACCTTCAGCTTGGAGCAGAAATGGAAGAGCAGCGTGCCGAAGCCCGCGCAGAACAGGGTGGTGGACACGGTGACGCCCGCCGTCAGTGTCTCGCCGGTCGCGGCCTGGAAATAGCCGATGACCAGGATCGGCACCAGCACGGTGGAGCCGAACATGGCGAACATGTGCTGCAGGCCAAGGATGAGCATCTTCGGGATGCCGAGCTTCCGCGCGTCGCGGATGCCCTCGTTGGTATCGATCTGACTCATGTGGATCCCCTTCCTTCACAGTCCCCGAGGTAAAGAAACGCCTCCCCCGTCAGCACGGAGGAGGCACAGAACGCTATCGTTCCCGTTCGTCACGACACGCTCCCGGTCTGCCTTCCGGCCGATCGATAGGGGCTTGGATGACCTTGCAGATGATAGCACAGAACGGTCGGATCGTAAAGTGTTATTTGTAGTTGACGAGCGCCAGGCCGCCGATGCAGATGATCACGCCCACGATCTTGTTCCAGGTCAGCTCCTCATGGTAGAGCAGCCGGCCCACGAAGAGCAGCAGCACCGCCAGGAACGCCGCCGACACGATCTGCGCCGTGCTCACGCTCCAGCCGGCCTTGTAGGCATAGATGAAGCCGACCTCCAGCCCCACGATGACCAGGCCCAACACGAAAGGCGCCCAGTTGAGCTTGCTGTATTCCTGGAGCAGGTGCGCGTCCTTGCCCTGCAGCACATGATAGAGGACCAGTGACACCAGCGCGCCGACCAGGTAGGTCACCGTGAGCGAGGCCAGGGGATGCATGCCGTCCGGCACCTCCTTGGCGCAGATCTGATAGATGGTGTTCGAGAAGACGACCAGGACCATCGGCGCGATATAAGCGAACATCTGTCTTCCTCCTGAAAAAAGCCTCCCCGGACCATGGGGTCCGGAGAGGCATCATCGATCGTGTGACCCGAGGTCAGTTGAAGGTGACGTAACGCTCCTTGGGGGCAGCCGCCTTTTCGGTGGCGACCTCCTTGAGCATGATGATGGCCTCCTCGCCGCGGGTGACCTTCTCACACTGCGCGGTCAGCCGGATGAACGAGCTCGCGCTGGGCTTCGCGGTGCCTTGGCACACCCAGCCGATCTTGGCGATGTCGTTGGCGCAGCAGGTCATGGCATAGCGGCCGAAGAGATAATACCCATCCGGCAGCTCTCCGTCCGGGAAGGGCTGGCCCACCAGGCGCACCGTCTTGCCGTCATAGCGGTCCGCGTGATCCAGGGCGTCCATATAGAAGGTGCCCACCTGGGTCTCATCGATGTCGATGATCGGGGCCTTCATATCATAGGGAAGATCCTCATCGGCCACGCCGTCCACCGTGGTGCCGTCCATCAGCTCGAAGAGGATGTTGCAGTTCGGGTTGAAGGACTTGATCTGCCTGCGCCACTTGCTGATCTCGTGCTCAGGCTTGCAGCGGTTGATGAGCACCAGGTCGGCCTCGCGCATGGGGTCGGTCAGCTGCTGGCGCACGTTCGTCATGTAGTTCTCAAAGGTCGTGCCGTCCGCCAGGGTGATCACCTGCACATACTCCCAATGGGGCGGCAGCTTGATGCTCCCCAGCCGCTCGAGCTTCCAGAAGGTGTTATACTCCATGATGACGCGCTCAGGCTTGTAGCGGTTGTTCAGCTCCTTCAGCTTGAGGGAAGTGAGCTCCTCCGGCTCCTCCAGCGTCACGAGCACGCTGTTGTTGTCGTTGAGCAGGTCGGTGTCGTACTCCTCCACGCCCTCCTCGCAGCAGATGATCAGGGTCTTCTGCCCGGAGGAGAAGCCCTGGTCGGTGAGCATCGAGTGGATCATGGTGGTCTTGCCGCTCTCGAGCATGCCGGTCATCATATACACGGGGACGATCTGCTGCTGCCTCATGCCTTGAACAGCTCCTTCAGCGCTTTGGTCTCCAGGCTGGTGCCGATCACGCACAGGCGGCCGGTGTAGTCCGCGCTGCCCGCGCGCATCTGCAGCTCGCCGGGCACATAGTCGAACTGGAACCAGCTGCCGTCCTGGCTCTGCAGGATGCCCTTAGCGCGCAGGACCATGCCATACTCCTCCTGGTCGGAGAGCTTGCCCACCATCTCGCGGATCTCGTCCTGCTCATAGCGGCGGGCCGTCTCGATGCCGATGTTCTGGAAGATCTCGTCGGCGTCGTGCTCACCGTCATGATGGTGGTGGTGATGGTGATGATGGCAGGAGCAGTTCGGATCGTCACACTCGCCATCGTGGTGATGATGATGCTCATGCTCGTCCTCATCGTCATCATCGTCGTCGTCATGATGGTGATGATGCTCGTGCTCGTCCTCATCGTCATCATCGTCGTCATCGTCATGATGGTGATGATGCTCGTGCTCATGCTAATCCTCATCGTGGTGATGGTGATGATGATGCTCATGCTCGTCCTCGTCATCATCGTCGTCATCGTCCACGAGCGCCACCTCGATCGGCTTGCCCTCCTCGATGACCTTCATCATGGTGTCGGGGTCCAGGTCGTCCCAGGGCGTGGTGATGATACGTCCCTCGGGATTCTGCTCAGCCACCAGCGCGCGGCTCTTCTCCACACGGTCGGCCGTGAGCAGCTGGGTGCGGCTGAAGATGATGGTGGAGGCATGCTTCACCTGGTCGATGAAGAACTCGCCGAAGTTCTTCATATACATACGGCACTTGCCGGCATCCACCACGGTCGCGCAGCCGCCGATCGAGATATCGTCATGACGAGCCTTGCACTTTTCGATCGCGGCGATGATCTCGCTCAGCTTGCCCACACCGGTGGGCTCCACCAGGATGCGGTCGGGATGATAGGTCGCGATGAGCTCGTCAATGCTCTTCTGGAAATCGCCGGCCAGCGTGCAGCAGATGCAGCCGCTGTTCAGCTCGTTCACCACGATGCCGGCATCCTTCATGAAGCTGCCGTCCACGCCGACCTCGCCATATTCGTTCTCCACCAGGATGACCTTCTCGTTCTTCAGGGAACCGGTGAGCAGCTTCTTGATCAGCGTGGTCTTGCCCGCGCCCAGGAAGCCGGAAATGATGTTGATCTTGACCATTGGTATACGCTCCTTTGTCCGGGTACAGTTCAGCGGGACCGGCGTCCTTGCCGATCCCGCTGTGTATTGTATCACAGGTCTTCCCGGATATCAAGACGGATGCTCCATCTCCGCGTCATAGTCACAGCAGCCCGTACTTCTTCATCCGCCGCCACATGGTCGAGCGGCTGATGCCCAGTGCCTCCGCCGCGGCCGAACGATCGTGGGCATGCTCCCGCAGCGCGTTCCTCAGCGCCAGCTCCTCCGGATCGACCACCACCAGCGTGGGCCTCTCCGGCTCCGCTTCCTCCGACACCGTCTGCAGCACGCGCCGCATACAGAACTCGGCATCTGCCGTGGGATCGTTGGCCAGGATCGTCACCTTCTGGCAGAAGCTGTCGAGCTCACGCAGGTTGCCCTTCCAGGGATAGCCCGTCAGGGCCGCGACCGCGTCCGGCGTCAGCGTGACCTGCTTCTTATAGCGCTGCGCCGCGGCTTCCATCGAATGGGCGAGCAGCAGAGGGATCTGCTCCGGGATCTCACGGACCGAGGGGACGCGCAGCATGAAGCTGGAGAGCGTCGCGGCCAGCGGCTCCAGCAGGCGGCCCTCCGCGGCCAGGTCCAGCAGATCGAGATAGGTCGAGGCGATGATCCTTACGCTGACCGGCACGGAACGCCGGTCGCCCGAGCGGGCCAGGGTATGCGTGCGCAGCACGCGCAGCAGCTGATGCTGGCAGGCCGTGGTGAGCAGATGCACATCCAGGATGAAGAGCGTGCCGTGCTGCGCCAGGCCGATGAGCCCCAGATCTCCTGCGTCGCCGCTCCCGAAGAGCGTCTGCTCCTGCAGCGCCGGCGGGATGGTGCTCAGGTCCGCGCAGGCAAAGGGCGCATCCGGGAGGATCGAGGCATTGTGGATGCATTCCGCGATCGTTGCCTTCGGCAGACCGGGCTCACCTGTCAGGAGGATCGGCACATCATATTGCGCGTATCTCCGCGCGTCCTCCACGAATGCGGTGAGGACGGGGGACCGCAGCTCCGTCTGGTCGAAGCGGGCCCGGGCGATGTGGCCCTGCTGCAGTCGGTCGCTGCGGATCGTCTCTTCCATGACATCGATCGCGCCGAACTCCTGCATGCTCACGATGGCGCCGCCGGGGCCGCCGTCCTGCGTGATGACAGCCACGTTGGCGATGAAGGAGCCGCTGCCGATGCGGATGACCGTGGAATAGAGGCTCCGCCCGTGGGCCAGCGCTTCCTTTAAGGATTCCGTGATCGAGACCTGCGGCAGGCGGAACAGCTCCTTGCCCTTGAGCTCGGCGGCGGACATGCGCAGTGCTTTCTCGGCGTGGTAGTTCGCGGTCTCCACACGACCGTCCTAGTCCAAACGCAGGATCGCGTCGAAGGAATAGTCCAGCAGCGCGGTGACCTCGCTCACGCGCCGGCGTTCGAGGCGCAGGGCGTCCAGCGTATGGAGCGCCGAGCGGATCGCCTGCAGGATCGAGCCCTTCATCTGGTCCATGAAGAGCGAACGGACGCCCAGTGAGACCGCGGCCTGACAGGCGATCTCACCGCCGATGATGACCTCCGCGCCATGCTCCACTGCCCGCGCCACCGCCTCCGGCAGCTCCGGGCCCGTGGCGCCGAAGCCGAGCTCCATCTCCACGCCGATCAGCCGCGCGATCTGCTCACAGTCTGAGAACATCGAGCGGAAGCCGATGAAAGCCACGTGCGGGTGCGGATGCCCCGCGATGGTCCGGGCCCTGTCCATCAGGCTCACCATGTCCTGCGGGCTGAGCACGATCTGGACCACGGGCACGGACTGCCCGTCCCGCAGGATCTGCGCCTGATGTCCGCGCGCGACGATCACGCCCGGCTGACCGTCCGCAAAGACCTGCGCGACCCGCTCCAGCACATCGGCCGAGGTCGCCTGGATGACCTGCGCCGGGATACCGCTCTCCTCGACCACCTCGATCGAGCTGCGATAGATATCCGCGTTCGGTGCCACGATGAGCAATCGGTCCATCCGCTCCTGCCCCCTGTCTCTCGATACCTGTATCATAGCACAGTTCCGGGCTGCGCGCGACATCAGATCGAAACAAATTTTTGTCTGTGAAACAGATATGCGCTGTATGTTTCGTTCTTTGCAACATTCTTTCGCAAAGGCAGCTGCCATAAGCTGCAAAAATATCGCCTTAGCCTTGCCAAATGGAACAAGCCGCGATAAAATGGAGCAAAGAAACGCGTGGATGATCGGGGAGAGATCCCTGCATCGCGGTATGATCGGAGTGGAACTCATGGTAAGGTACATCCTCCAGCGCCTTGGGCAGACACTGATCGTGCTCCTCATCGTGTCACTGATCACGTTCCTGCTCATCGATTTCCTCCCCGGCGATCCCATCGCGGCCATGACCGGCGGCGAGATCTCCGGCGAGACCTATGAGCGCCTCTACTACGAGCTGAACATGGACAAGCCCGTCTTCGTGCGGTACTTCATGTGGCTCGGCAACGCGCTGCAGGGCAACTTCGGCACATCGAACACCTATCACAAGGCGGTGATCGATGTGATCGCCGAGCGTCTGCCCGTCACGATCTATCTCTCGCTGCTGGCCTTCCTGATCAGTGTGCCGCTGGGCATCCTGTTCGGCATCATCAGCGCCGTGAAGCGCGGCACCGCGGCCGATACGGTCGTGACCCTCATCGCGAACGTGTGCTGCTGTCTGCCGCAGTTCTGGCTGGGCATCCTGTTCCTGTATGTGTTCAGCATGCAGCTGGGCTGGCTGCCGGCGAGCGGCTTCTGCTGGCCCTGGGAAGACTTCTCCCTCAGCATGCGCTCCACGCTCATGCCTCTGCTGTGCCTGGCCATCGGCGGCATCGCCTCCATCACCCGCCAGACGCGCTCCTCCATGCTGGAGGTCATCCGGCAGGACTACATCCGCACCGCGCGCTCCAAGGGCCTGCGCAACAAGAAGGTCATCTATGTGCACGCCCTGAAGAACGCCCTGCTGCCCGTCATCACCCTGATGGGCCTGCGCCTGGGCATGCTGGTCGGCGGCTCGGTGTTCGTCGAGAACGTGTTCGTGATCCCCGGCATCGGTTCACTGCTGGTGAACGCCATCTCCAGCCTGGATGTCCAGCTGGTGCAGGGCTGTGTGCTGCTGATCGCCATCTTCTCCAGCGTCATGAACCTGATCACCGATATCGTGTATGTCGTCGTCGACCCGCGCATCAAGGTCGCGTAAGGGAAAGGAGGAGCAAAGATGAGCAAGACTGCGATGACCCCAGAAAAGGAAGCAGCTCTGAAGGCTGCCAAAGCCGAGCGCGCCAAGAAGCGCCGCAAATTCGTCAAGACCCTCTTTTCCAGAAAGATCGTGCTGATCTGCACGGTCATCCTGGTGCTGATCATCCTGGCCGCGGTGTTCGCCAAGTTCGTTTCCCCCTACGATCCCAACAAGCTGGCCATCAAGGACCGCAACCAGGGCCCGAGCGCCACGCATCTGCTGGGCACCGATGAGTTCGGCCGCGATGTGCTCTCCCGCATCATCTATGGCGGACAGGTCTCGCTGATCGTCGGCGTGCTCGCCGTGCTGATCGCGTGCTTCCTGGGCACCCTCATCGGCATGATCGCCGGCTTCTTCGGCGGCTGGATCGATGACGTGATCAGCCGTATCGCCGAGGCCATCCGTGTGATCCCGCAGGTCGTGCTGGCCATCGCCCTATGTACGGTCTTCGGACATGATATCGTCACATTGTCGGTCATATTGGGCATATCGAACCTGACGGTCTATATCCGCATGATGCGCTCGCAGGTCATGTCGATCAAGGAGCGCGACTACATCATGGCGGGCAAGCTGCAGGGCAACAGCTCGCTGGGCCTGATGCTCAAGCACATCCTGCCCAACTCCATCTCGCCCATCATCGTGACCATGACCCAGCAGATCGGCGGCACCATCCTTTCCGAGGCCGGCCTTTCCTTCCTGGGCCTGGGCATCAGCGTGCCCACCGCGTCCTGGGGCTCCCTGGTCTCCGGCGGCCGCGCCTATCTGCTCACCAATCCCGTCTACTCGCTGGCGCCCGGCATCTGCATCGCGCTGCTGGTCATCTGCCTGAACACCATCGGCGACGGTGTCCGCGACGCGCTCGACCCGCGCCTGCGCGGTGAACTGTAAGGAAGGAGGAAGGAACGATGGCACATCTGCTCGAAGTCAAGGACCTTGTGACCACCTTCCGTTCCGACGGAAAGGAGTTCAACGCGATCGAGTGCATCAGCCTCCATATCGACCGCGGATAGATCGTGGGCATCGTGGGCGAGTCCGGCTCCGGTAAGTCCGTCACGATGCTCTCCTGCCTGCAGCTCATCGCCAGCCCCGGCCGTGTGGCCGGCGGCGAGGTCACCCTGGAGGGCGTGGAAGGGAACCTGCTCTCCTACCCCGCCGACAGCGAGACCATGCGCCAGGTCCGCGGCGGCCGCGTCTCGATGATCTTTCAGGAGCCGATGACCAGCCTGAACCCGGTGCTCACCGTGGGCTACCAGATCCAGGAGAACATCATGCTCCACAAGGACGTGAGCCCCGAGGAGGCGCGCAAGCGCACCATCGAGGCCATGAAGATGGTCAACATCCCCGATGCCGAGAGCCGCTTCGATTATTATCCCCAGCAGTTCTCCGGCGGCATGCGTCAGCGTATCATGATCGCCATGGCCATGGCCCCCTCGCCCGATATCCTCATCTGCGACGAGGCCACCACCGCCTTGGACGTGACGACCCAGGCCCAGCTGCTGGAGATGATCCGCAAGATCGCCAAGGATACGAACTCGGCCGTCATCATGGTCACCCATAACCTGGGCCTGGTGGCGCGCTATGCCGAGCGCATCTATGTGATGTATGGCGGTCATGTGATGGAGACCTCCACCTGCATGGAGATCTTCCACCAGACCGAGCATCCCTACACCCGCGCCCTGCTCCGCGCCATCCCCCGCCTGGACGACCCCAAGGACCGCATCCTGATCCCTATCGACGGTCTGCCTCCCGTCCCCTCGCAGCGCCCGGCCTACTGCCCCTTCTACGCCCGCTGCGAATACCGCTGCGACCGCTGCATGCAGCACACTGACGCTTCCCTCAAGGAGGTGCGGCCCGGCCACTGGTCCGCCTGCTGCCTCACGCAAAAGGAGCTGGACGAGAAGGAGGAGGAGCTGCGCCACAAGGACTACGGCTCCGCGCCCGTGCGCGGCCGGCATGACGAGCTCTGCCTGGATGTGCGCGGCGTGCGCAAGTACTTCCCCGTCTACAAGGGCATGCTCCGCAAGCAGGTGGGCGAGGTCAAGGCCATCGAGGACATCTCCTTCGTGCTCAAGCAGGGCGAGACCCTCGGCGTGGTCGGCGAGTCCGGCTGTGGCAAGACGACCCTGGCCCGCTGCATCATGCGCATGTATGAGCCCGATGAGGGCAGCATCATCTTCCGCGGCGGCGATGTGGCCCATCTGAAGGACAAGCAGCTCAAGAGCTTCCGTCCCCAGGTGTCGATGATCTTCCAGGATCCCTTCTCCTCGCTGGACCCCCGGCAGAACGCGGGCTCCATCGTGGGCGAATCGCTGAAGATCCATCATATGGTCCGTGACAAGGCCGAGTATGACCAGCGCGTGGACGACCTCTTCCGCAAGGTCGGCATGGACCCCGCCATGAAGGACCGCGTGGCCCACGAGTTCTCCGGCGGTCAGCGCCAGCGCATCGGCATTGCCCGTGCCCTTTCCTCCGATCCCTCGCTGATCATCTGCGATGAGCCCATCTCCGCGCTGGACGTCTCGATCCAGGCGCAGATCATCAATCTGCTGGAGGACATCCAGGCCGAGAGCGGCATCAGCTACATCTTCATCGCCCATGACCTGGCTGTGGTGAAGCACATCTCCGACCGCATCCTGGTCATGTATCTGGGCCGCATCATGGAGATCGCCGACTGCGACGAGCTCTATGGCAGCCCCCTTCACCCCTATACGCAGGCGCTGCTCTCCGCCATCCCCGTGGCCGATCCCGCCATCGAGGCGACCCGTGAGGCCATCGCGATGCAGGGCGAGGTGCCCAGCATCCTCAAGCGCCCCTCCGGCTGCCCCTTCCACGACCGCTGTCCGCAGTGCACCGAGCGCTGCCGGAAGGAGACGCCCGAGCTGCGCGACGTGGGCAATGGTCATCAGGTGGCCTGCCATCTCTATCAGGCCCAGCCCACGGCCACCAATGCCGAGCTGCTCTCCCGCGTCAAGGCCCTCGAGGAGCGGCTTGCCGCGCTGGAGGCCAAGTGATCCCTCCCCTACGGTGATCCCCCTTGCCGATCGGCAAGGGAACACATAATACATCTTTCAAAAGGAGGTCTTTCCCTATGAAGAAGCTGATCGCCCTGCTGCTGGCCGCCATGATGGTGCTGGCTCTGGTGCCCGCTTCCATGGCCGAAGCCGCAGAGCCCACCTATGGTGGCGAGCTGACCGTGCTGGGCTTCGAGTTCAACACCTTCTTCCTGCCCTGGTCCTCCACCACCTCGGACCGCTACAACGCGGCTCCCGCCATCGAATCCCTGGGCCGCCGCAACGCGGAGACCGGTGACACCGAGGGCTGGCTGGTGAAGGAGTTCATCACCGATCCCGAGGCCCTGACCCTGACCCTGAAGCTGAACGAGGGCATCAAGTTCTCCGATGGCTCCGACTTCAACGCCGAGGCCGTCATCTGGAACTTCGACAAGATGGTCGAGTACGGCAAGTCCTCCGACCTGGTGAACCCCGAGAGCTATGAGGCTGTCGACGAGTACACCGTGAAGATCCAGTACTCCGCCTGGGCCAACACCTGGGCCGACACCATCGGCGAGGTCCGCATCTACTGCCCCGCGGCCTTTGAGGCCAACGGCTCTGACTGGGCCGCCATCAACGCGGTCGGCACCGGCGCTTTCGTGATGAAGGAGCTCGTGCAGGACTCTCACATCCTGTATGTGAAGAACGAGAACTACTGGCGTGAAGGCGAGCCCTATCTGGACTCCATCAAGGTCGTGTTCATGAGCGACTCCACCACCCAGCTGGCTTCCTTCAAGAGCGGCGAGCTGGACGTGCTGCGCAACCCCAACTCCGCCATCATCTCTCAGCTGAAGGCCGAGGGCTATGAGAACGCCGCCCTGAACGCTCCCGACCTGGCCGGCATCACCTACATGATGTTCTGCTCCAAGCAGGAGGAGTCCCCCTTCTATGATGTTCGTGTCCGTCAGGCCGTGATGTACGGTGTGGACTGGGACGACATGGCCGAGGGCATCTATGATGGCCTGGGCGGCTCCACCCCCGTCTTCGCTGTGCCCGGCGCCTGGAGCTATGACGAGTCCGTCGAGCCCTATGCCTACGATCCCGCGAAGGCCATGGAGCTGCTGGCTGAGGCCGGCTATCCCAACGGCTTCGACACCACCATCACCATCAACGGCGAGAACGCTGCCAACACCAGCGCCGCCACCATCCTGCAGGCTTATCTGAGCACCATCGGCATCAACGCCGAGATCAAGAAGCTGACCAACGCCGACTTCAACGCTCAGAAGGCCTAGGGCACCTACGACAACGGCATCATGGTGAACAACGGCTCCTCCAAGCTGGACTTCACCGCCAACTACATCCGCCTGTATTCCTCTGAGGGCAGCAACTACAAGAACATGATGCTCATGCCTGAGGACTACGAGGCGGCCCTGTTCGGCGCCCGCGCCGCCAAGACCCTGGACGAGAAGAAGGAGCTGCTGAAGACCGCTGCCCGCCTGTTCAGCCATGACTACGCGCTGGTGTGCGCCATGGGCTATCAGGGTGCCTACAGCTATCAGCAGGCCAACGTCCATGACACCGGCATCTGCGCCACCACCGCCGAGTCCTGGACCCCCGAGCGCGCCTGGAAGAACTGATCTTGACCCATTCGGAGGGGCGGTCCGCCGCCTCTCCCCTTCATGCCCTCTCTATGGCCATGACCGTGGAGAGAGCGCCAAGGCCCTGGAGGCGCCTTACTTGCAAAGCCTCCGCGATCCGAACACAAGGGAGGGCGAACACCATGGAATGCCTGATGAAGCCGCAGCTCTGTGTGAACTCAGACAAGGCGACAGACGACTATCTGCAGTACCTTCGCCAGATGAACATCACCCACTGCTTCGTGATGTTCAGCAACGATCATTCGAACTATGAGGACGTCAACCGCATCCTGGACAAGGTGCGCAAGGCCGGCCTGACCGTGGACGACGCGGGCAACGGCTTCCTGTATAAGCATCCCTCGATCCATCTCGGCCTGCCGGACCGCGACGCCTGGATCGAGAAGTACAACGCGCTCAACCGCATCCTCGGTGAGGCGGGCGTGCCCGTCGGCTATATCGGCAACAGCCGCGTGTCCCACATCGGCTATTTCGAGGGTCCCGAGACCCATGGCGCCAAGGGCCGCACGATCGACATGGCCGAGATCCTCAAGCGCGGCCCCGCGTTCGAGAAGGTCGTGGAGGAGGAGGAGCTTTGGGAATGCTTCGAGTATTTCCTCAAGGCAGCCCTGCCCGTGGCGCAGGAGCATGGCATGCGCCTCTCCGTGCATCCCTCCGATCCGCCCTATCCGATGTATGAGGGCTATGCCAGCCTGATGTACAACGGCGACTGCTTCCGCAAGGCCTTCAAGATGGCCGACGCCATCGCGCCCGGCGTGCTGGGCATGAAGTTCTGCTGCGGCTGCTGGCTGGAGGGCGGTCAGGCCTTCGGCGACATCCTGCACGACCTGCGCGAGTTCGTGCGCGACAAGCGCGTGCTCACTGTGCACTTCCGCAACGTGAGCTGCCCGCTGCCCTTCTTCCGTGAGACGCTGTGCGAGGACGGCTACTTCGACATGACGAAGGTCATGCGCCTGCTGGCCGAGGAGAAGTACGATCAGGCGCTCTATGTGGACCATATCTTCCAGACCAGCGAAGCCACCGGCGGTGACCTGGCCCAGTTCGCCTATGCCACCGGCTATATGAAGGGCCTCATGCACATGGCCTGCGCCGACCTCTGATCTCGATCAAAAAAAGAAAGGACTGATCTGCTATGTTCCTTCCTCATGGCATCGTCATCCCCGTCATCACGCCCATCGATGAGAACGGCAAGTTCAACGAGAAGGTCTACCGTGACCTGATCGACTTCTGGGCCGACGCGGGCATCGACGGCGTGTTCCCCTTCGGCACCACCGGTGAGTTCTACGCCTTCGATGACGACGAGTATCGTCACGTGCTCGAGGTCACCAAGGACGCCGTGAAGGGCCGCATGGACATCTATGCCGGCGCGAACCACATCACCACCCGCGGCGCCGTCCGCATCGCGAAGATGGCCGAGGAGATCGGCGTGGACGCCCTGTCCGTGCTCACCCCCATGTTCGTGAGCCAGACCCAGGACGAGCTGAAGCACTATTACCGCACCATCGCCGAGTCCACCTCCCTGCCCATCGTCATCTACAACAACAAGCCCAAGACCAATGTGGGCGTCGATCCCAAGACCGTGGCGGAGCTGGCCACCATCCCGAATATCGTGGGCGTGAAGGATTCCACCGGTGACATGACGAATACTGAAGAATACATCCGCCTGACCCGGCACATCCCGGATTTCCGCGTGATGCTCGGCCGCGACACGCTGATCTATGCCGGCCTGTGCTACGGTGCCGCGGGTGCCATCGCCTCCTGCGCCAACATCGCTCCTTCCCTGCCTGTTTAGATCTACCGTGCCTGGAAGCGCGGCGACCACGCGGCGGCCCTGGAGGCCCAGTTCAAGTTCTCCGAGCTGCGCGTGAACACCAACCTGGGCACCTTCCCCGTGGTCATCAAGGAAGGCCTGCAGATGATGGGCTATGATGTCGGCCCCTGCGTGCGTCCCATCGCGCCCCTGACGGAGGAGGCCCGTGCCAAGCTGCATCAGGTGCTGATCAACATCGGCGCGCTGAAGGCCTGATCCATTTGCTGTCTGCGCCATCCGGCGAAGATATAGAACGAAGAAAAGGAGATGTCCCCAATGAATATCGGATTTATCGGTCTGGGCGTCATGGGCAAGCCCATGGCCAAGAACCTGCTGAAGGCCGGCTACCAGGTGTATGTGTACGATGTGGTGAAGCCCAACGTGGAGAACGTGGCCGCCGCCGGCGCCGTCGCCTGCGCTTCCATCAAGGAGGTCTGCGCGAACTGCAAGGACATCATCACCATGCTGCCCAACAGCCCCCATGTGAAGACCGTGGCCCTGGGTGAGGGCGGCATCGCGGAGAACGCCTCCGAGGGCACCCTGCTCATCGACATGAGCTCCATCGCGCCCGGCGCCAGCAAGGAGATCTGCGCCGCGCTGGCCGCGAAGGGCATCGCCATGGTCGACGCTCCCGTGTCCGGCGGCGAGCCCAAGGCCATCGACGGCACCCTGGCCATCATGGTCGGCGGCAAGCAGGAGGACTATGAGCGCGCCCTGCCCCTGTTCAAGGTGATGGGCTCCAGCTACAACCTGATCGGCGACATCGGCAGCGGCAACACCTGCAAGCTGGCCAACCAGGTCATCGTGGCCTGCAACATCGCCGCGCTGTGCGAGGGCCTGATGCTGGCCAAGCAGGCCGGTGCCGACCCCGAGAAGGTGTTCGAGGGCATCAAGGGCGGCCTGGCCGGCTCCACTGTCATGAACGCCAAGGCGCCCATGATCCTGGACGGCAACTTCAAGCCCGGCTTCCGCATCGACCTGCACATCAAGGACCTGAACAACGCGCTGGAGACCGGCGTGAACTTCGGTGCTCCGCTGCCCCTCACCACGCTGGTGCAGGATGTGTTCAAGTGCCTGAAGGCTGACGGCTGCGGCAGCGATGACCACAGCGCAATCGCCAAGTACTACGAGAAGCTGACTGGCGTCTCCCTGCAGAAGTGATCTTGAACGTCCATCAGGACCGGCTGTCAACAGCCGGTCCTTTTCCGTATATCGAAAAAGGAGGCCGACAGCCTCCTTTTTTCGATGGTCATTCATTCTCCCCACTGCGTCATGAGCCATTCCGTGCGCTCACGCAGGAAGCGCTTCAGGAAGTTCACGTTCTGCCGCCAGGTGCTGCCGGTCTCGGCGATCCCGCTATAGTCGTTCAAGCCGGCCCAGCGCGTGCTGTCCATCAGCGCGGCCTTTTTGATCTTCGCGGCGTAAGCATCGATCGAGAGCAGCTGTCCGGACGGATCCTCCGCGTCGCCCAGCAGGACCCGCAGCGCGGGGAGCATCCTTTCGCGCCAGAGCTCCGTTGCCTTCTCCTGAAAGTCCGCATGGCGATAGAGCGCGGGCCACCAAAAAGCATGCTCATCGTTCTGCGCGTTCACCCAGAAGCCGGTCGCCTCACGAGGCTGGACGTTCTTCTCGGTCGCGTAGGATCCATAGGCCGCGTCATAGTCCCAGGCGGGCCCAGCGTGGATCAGCGGGTCGTCCGCGTCCCGGTCCTTGTACATGTACTGGCTGTTATGATCCGCGTCGTAGTTCTCGACCGTCTCCTCCAGCAGATATTTGAGCGCGAAGGATGTCAGGTCGCAAAGCTCGGTATAGCTCTTTCCCGTAGAAGGGTCGATGCCGTCCTCCGCGAAGATCGCGTCCTCGAAGGAGGAGAGCAGGGTCGTGATGTAGCTGTACTCGCTCTGCGACAGCCTGTCCGGGTCGATGAAGCGGATCAGCTGGCCGCGTCGTGTGACATAGGCGTTGTCTTCCTTTCCTTTACGGGTCATATATTCCAGCTTGAACAGGTACCCGCCGGTGATGTCCTTCGGATCCTCCGGGATCGAGGTATACCAGCCGTCGCCTTCGGTCCTCCGATCGGGGCCTATGACAGGATAGGTCTTGAGCGGGTCCTCGTTCACATCCTGCGTGGCCTCCTAAAGATCCGCGATCGCCACGCTGTCCTCATCCACGCGCAGCTTCTGTGTGAGCAGATACAGCCCACGATAGGCGCCGTTGATGTAGACATCCACGAAGCAGCTCTGCGGTGACCAAGCGATGCCGATCGCGTCGGCCAGGTCGTAGGTGATCTTGTTGCGCAGATAGGAGCGGTCTCGGAAGCCGGCTGTCAGGATCCAGGTGTGCGCCTTGCCGAGGCCGAACAGCTCCGCGCTCTCTGACAGGCGCAGCTGATAGCTCTTCTTCTATGGCAGATCGAAGGAGGAATGTCCCCTGCAGCGGAAGCTGTCGAGCGACTGACGCATGACCACCTTGCCCGCCGCGTCCTCGACCGTGACGCTGCCCGTCTCCTCATGGTCTTTATCCTGATGGATGGCTTCCAGCGAGCCGGAGGCAGTCCATAGATGGAGGCTCGGCACGTCCGCCGACTGCATCACTTTGATCGTGCAGGTCGCATCCCCACAGCTCGCTGTGATCGTCTTTCCAGACCGAAGTCGGTCGGTCGTCGCTCCGGACTTTACCTTCCTGCCGTCCAGATACACATACTCATCGGCGTCATACCATAGGCGGAGCTTTTTCGTATCCCAGCCGGAAGGAAGGAACAGATAGTATGTCTCGATATCGCCGCTCGCGTGCCATGTGCGCACACAGCGCGTCGAGCTGCTCTTTTTGACAGAGGCCGGCGCGACCCGGATCGAAGGCAAGGCCTCTCCCAGTGCGGCCGTTGCCGTAAGGACGGCCAGGAGCAGCACAGCCAGACACAGGGCCCTCCTTACCATACATGCCGCCTCCTTTCCGCCTCGATCGCTCTCTATACCATGATGATACCACGTTCGTCGTCTCCTGTCCATCTTCCGCCAGCCGCATATCTTCGGCGCGGTTGACAGTTGCGGGCTCATTTGATAGAATAAGCGCTGGATCATCTCGATCGGAGGAAATGGATGGAACGTATCTTGAAGGTGGGCTTTAAGCTCATCATCCTTTGCCTGACGCTCTCGCTGCTGTTCTCCCTGGTCGGCGGCTCCTCGGCCGACTCCTCCTGGGACGCGCAGTGTCTTTATAAGATGAAGTCCGGCTCCACCGTCTATAAGGTCGTGTCATAGGCGACACCGACCGATCTGGACGGCAGCGTCACGTTGAAGGCCTCCGGCAGTCTTTCCGCCGGGACCTATGTGAAAAAGGGCGGGACCCTGACGGTCGATGGGGTCAGCTATTGCAATGTCACCTGGGCCTCAGGCAGCGGCTATGTGCTCAGCTCGGCCGTGGGCTCCGCCTCCGCGAGGCGCGCCATCCGGGCCGGACAGACGATCACGGTCCCCGAGGCCATCGCCAACGATGCCTCCGCCATCTATAATTACGCCCTGAGCAAGGGCTACTCTCCCGACCTGAACTACATCCGCCAGGCACTGGGGCAGAGCACTACGGCACCGACCGCGACGTCCACGGCCACACCGACCCCGTCCCCCACACCGACCGCGACACCTGTCGGCATGACGCCGACCCCCACACCGCCCGGCATGACGGCCACGCCCGTCCCCACCGCGACGCCGGTGCCCACGGCCACGCCGACGGTCGATCCCTACGCCACCGATACGCCGGAGCCCACCATCACGCCGGAGCCCTTCGTGCAGGTCTCCTTCTATGTGCAGGTGGCGCAGTCTTTGGAGCTCGCCGATGATGAAGAGGCCCTGCCCTCCACCACGCTGCAGCCTGTGACCATCTCCAGCTTCGGCACCTGGACCTCGATCGTCCGGTTGAACGGCGAAAAGATCGCGATCCCCACCTCATAGCTGTGCATCAGCCCCGAGCCCGCCGGCATCGGCGTCATCCACCTGGACACGACCAAGGTCAAGATCCACACCCGCGAGAAGAAGCACAGCGGCCTGGTGAAGATGGTGGACCGCGGCACGATCCTGCTCGTCCTTCGGGTCGGAGACACGATGTCGCAGGTCTGGTATAAGGACAAGATCGGCTACGTCTCGAACGACGAGATGACCTTCTATCCCTTCACGCAGGAAGAACAGGCGCGGCCTCTCTCCGGTGTGCTCGCCTCCAAGAACGGTTCGACCGACGGGAAGAACGAGGTCACCATGCGCTCCCGGCCGAAGGACAACAGCTATGTGGAAGGCAACTTCAAGACGGGCAGCCACGTCGATGTCTTTCAGATCCGGGATGACGGCTGGTGCGAGGTGGAATGCGGCGGCCGCCGCGGCTATATCAAGCAGAAGAACATCCTGCTGGAGAACGCTCAGGAATGAGCTCTCCGGCGATCGGTCCTTGTCGTTCTTACGCAGCGTCCGCTGCGATCGAATAAGGAGGTCTTGATCCATGGATCCTGTGACCCTTGACCTGCTCCAGGGCTGGAGCGACCAGTATGCTTCCGATCCCGTCCGCCATGTGGCGGAGCTCGCCCTGTCCAAGACGGACATGGCCAATGTGATGTATGTGTCCCGCAAGGGCAACGCGATGCGCCACAAGTTCTCTGTGTAGATCCCCACGATGGACATCACCGACCAGAAGTCGAGCGGCCGCTGCTGGCTGTTCGCCGCCACCAACGTGCTGCGCGAGCATGTCGCAAAGCAGCTCAATGTGGAGCAGTTCGAGCTGAGCCAGGCCTATCTCGCCTTCTGGGACAAGTTCGAGCGCTGCAATTATTTTCTGGAGAGCATCCTGCTCACGGCCGACCGCCCCACAGACGACCGCGAGGTGAAGTTCATCCTGGATACCGGCGTGCATGACGGCGGCCAGTGGGACATGTTCGCGGCCGTGGTCGAAAAGTATGGCCTGGTGCCGAAGGATGTCTATGACGATACCTGGCAGGCCTGCCACACCGCCTACATGAACGGCATGCTCAACCGCGATCTGAAAGTCCAGGCCGCCCGCCTCCGCCGCATGGTCCGTGCCGGCGCCACCGCCGAGGAGCTGAAGGCCGCCAAGGAGCAGATCCTCGGCAAGATCTATGGCTATCTGTGCAGCTGCTATGGCGAGCCGCCCAAGTCCTTCGACCTCGAGTATGTGGACAAGGACAAGCAGTACCACGCCGAGCGCGGCCTGACGCCCATGGGCTTCTGCGAGAAGTACATCGGCGACCTGCTCAAGCAGATCGTGTCTGTCATCAACTCCCCCACCGAGGACAAGCCCTTCGGCAAGACCTACACGGTGCGTCTGCTGGGCAACGTGGTGGGCGGCCGCACCGTGCGCCACCTGAACCTCTCGATGGACGATATGAAGCAGGCCATCATCCGCCAGCTGCAGGCCGGCAAGGTGGTCTGGTTCGGCAGCGATGTGGGCAAGTGGGGCCTGCGCGATGACTGCATCTGGGACGACGGCTGCTTCGATGCCGAGGCGCTGACCGGCCTCGACCTGCAGATGAGCAAGGCCGACAGCCTGAACTACTGGTTCGCCGCCATGAACCACGCCATGGTCATCACTGGCGTCGATCTGGTGGACGGCAAGCCCACCCGCTGGAAGATCGAGAACAGCTGGGGCGAGCGCGGCACGCACAAGGGCTATTATGTCTGCTCCGACACCTGGTTCGACCAGTATGTCTTCCAGGCCGCCATCGAACGGACCTACCTGGGTGAGGCCGCCGCGCTGGCCGACGCCGAGCCCATCGAGCTGGCGCCCTGGGATCCCATGGGCACGCTGGCCGACTGATCTCCCCACGAAAAGGACCGGCTCCATCTGAGCCGGTCTTTTCCTTTGGGGCTTTTCCATCAGCGCCGCGCGATCAGCCTGATCAGTGCCTCGGTCACGGTCTCCATCTCCTCCGAGGTGCCCACCGTCACGCGCAGCCAGGCCTTCGTCCTCGGCGAGGAGAACTGGCGCACCAGGATCCCCTCCTACTTCAGCGCCAGACGCACCCGCTGTGCGTCCTCCTCGTCCGCCTTCACGAACAGGAAGTTCGTGGCACTGGGCAGCACGGTGATCCCGGCCGCCTTCAGCGCCTGATAGCAGCGGTCGCGGGCCGTCTTCACGAGCGCGACCGTCTTCTCGGTGTAGGCCGTGTCGAGCACCGCCGCCTCCGCCGCCGCCTGGGCCAGGCGATCGGTCGGGTAGCTGTTGAAGCTGTCGCGCACCTTCCGCAGCGAGGCGATCAGCTTTTCATCGCCCATCGCGAAGCCGATGCGCATGCCGGCCAGGGCCCAGCTCTTGGAGAAGGTCCGCACGATGAGCACATTGTCGAAGTCCTTCAGCAGGCCGATCGCGTCCTCCTCGGCAAAGGCCGCGTAGGCCTCATCCACCAGCAGGACCTCTCCCGCGGCCCGGGTATGCTCGGCCAGGCGCCGCAGCTCGGAGGTCGGCAGATCGATGCCGGTCGGCGCGTTCGGGTCGGCCAGCGCGATGGGGCAGCCCTGCATCAGGCCATCCACATCGACGGTGTAGTCCTCCCGCAGCGGCACCGTGGTATAGTTCACGCCGAAGAGCTGGGAATACACCGGATAGAAGCTGTAGGTGATGTCCGGCGTGACCAGCTTCTTTCCCGCAAAGAAGGCGGCAAAGGAGAACGCCAGCACCTCATCCGAGCCGTTGCCGCAGAACACCTGCTCCGGGCGCACGCCATGCACCTTCGCGATGGCTTCGCGCAGGGCGGTGGCCTCCATATCGGGGTAGAGCCGCAGAGACTCCGCCTTCCCCCTCAGGGCCTCCTCCACTTTGGGAGACGGCGGATAGGGGTTCTCGTTCGTGTTCAGCTTGATCAGCTTTCGCGTCGACTTCGGCTGCTCGCCTGCCACATAGGGCACCAGGCCCATCGCGAGCGCGCTTTCATAAGCCATGGGAAGCTCCTTCCTTTCAGCGGCGGACGGGGATGCCCTCTCCCGCCAGATAGTCCTTCAGATCGCCGATCCGCATGATGCCGTAATGGAAGAGCGTAGCGGCCAGCGCGGCGTCGGCGTGGCCCTCCGTCAGCACATCGCGGAAATGCTCCAGCTTTCCGGCCCCGCCCGAGGCGATGACCGGCACATCCACCGCGTCGGCCACGGCGCGCGTCACATCCAGCGCGAAGCCGTTGCCCACGCCGTCGGTATCCATGCTCGTGAGCAGGATCTATCCGGCGCCGCGGCGCACGCCCTCCACGGCCCATTCGATCGCGTCCAGGCCGGTGGGCACACGTCCTCCGTTCAGATAGATCTCCCAGCCGCCTTGAGGCCTGGCCTTCACATCCATCGCCAGCACGATGCACTGGCTGCCATACCGCAGCGCCGACTCGGTGATGAGCTCCGGGTGCCGCACGGCCGCGCTGTTGAGCGAGACCTTGTCGGCCCCCAGCCGCAGGATCTGCCGGATCTGCTCCAGCTCGCTGATGCCGCCGCCCACCGTGAAGGGGATGAACACCTGCTCGGCCACGTGGCTCACCACATCCAGCATGGTACCGCGCTTCTCGTGGCTGGCATTGATGTCGAGCAGCACCAGCTCGTCGGCGCCCGCCTCGTTATACCGGATGGCCGTCTCCACCGGGTCGCCCGCGTCGCGGATATCCACGAAATTGATGCCCTTCACCACGCGTCCGTCCCGGATATCGAGACAAGGGATGATGCGCTTGGTCAGCATGGCTGTGCCCCCTTTCCGGCATAGGCGGCAAAGCGGCGAAGCATCGCGAGCCCGGCCTCTCCGCTCTTCTCGGGGTGGAACTGGGTCGCCATCACGTTCTCACGGCACACCGCCGCCGTGAACACCTGCCCATACTCACAGGTGGCGGCGGTCCAGCGGTCGTCGATCTCGGCCGCGCAGTAGCTGTGCACGAAATAGACGCAGGGATCCTCGCCCTTCGGGAACAGCGGGCAGTCCATCGTGCGGATATCGTTCCAGCCCATGTGCGGGATCTTGAGGCCATGGTCCTCCAGCCGCGTGATGGTGCCCGGAAAGAGCCCCAGGCCCTGATAATGCCCGTTCTCCTCGCTGGCCTCGAACATCATCTGCATGCCCAGGCAGATGCCCAGCAGCGGCTTTCCGGCCTCCGCCGATGCCAGCACGCTTTGGTCCAGGCCCGTCTCACGCAGGCGCAGCATCGCGTCGCAAAAGGCGCCCACGCCGGGCAGGACCACATGGTCCGCCGCGCGGATGCATCCCGGATCGTCGGTGATCGTCGCCTCACAGCCCAGATATTGGAAGGCCTTCTGCACACTGCGCAGGTTCCCCATGCCATAATCGATGATCGCGATCAAGCGGGTCCCTCCATTTCATCATGCTACCGTGATAAAGTGCCCTCAGATAGAAGAAAGAGGCAGTCCGGGGACCGCCTCTTCATTTTCAGCGCATCAGGATCTCGTCGCGGCGCGGGCCGTTGCTGACCATCCTGATCGGCACACCGCAGACCTTCTCGATGTAGTCGACATAAGCCTTGCACTCGGCAGGCAGCTCGTTGTAGTCGCGGATGCCGCGGATGTTGGTCTTCCAGCCGGGCAGCTTCTTCAGCACAGGCTTGCACTTCATGAGCACCGGCGTGCAGGGGAAGTCGGTGATGATCTGGCCGTCGGCGGTCTCATAGGCCTCCACCACGGGGATCTCGTCCAGGTAGCCCAGCACGTCCAGGTTGGTGAGCACCACCTCGGTGGCACCCTGGACCATCACGCCATAGCGGGTGGCCACCGCGTCGAACCAGCCCACATCACGGGCCCGGCCGGTCGTCGCGCCGAACTCGCCCGCGTCGCCGCCGCGCCTGCGCAGCTCGTCGCCCTCGGGACCCTCCAGACGGGCCACGAAGGGACCGGCGCCCACAGCGCTGGAATAGGCCTTCGTCACGCAATAGATATCGGTCATGGAGCGGGGGCTCACGCCGGCGCCCACACAGCCGTAGCCGGCCAGCGGCGAGGAGGACGTGGTATAGGGATAGATGCCATGATCGGGATCGCGGAGGGTGCCCAGCTGGCCCTCCAGCAGGATGATCTTACCGGCCTTGTCCGCCTCATAGAGGAACTTGGTCGTATCGCAGACCATGGGACGGATCTTCTCCGCCAGGTCCTGCAGATGACGGATGAGTGCCTCCACATCCACCGGATCCTTATGATAGAGCTCCTTGAGGAGCACGTCCTTCTTCACCGCCGCGATGGTCAGGCGCTTGCGCAGCTCGTCTTCATCATAGAGCTGGCAGACCTGCAGGCCGATCTTCGCGAACTTGTCGGAGTAGAAGGGCGCGATGCCGCTCTTGGTGGAGCCGAAGCTGTTCTTGCCCAGGCGCTCCTCCTCGAACTTGTCGAAGTCCACATGATAGGGCAGCATCACCTGGCAGCGGTCGGAGATGAGCAGCTTGGGCATCGGCACGCCGCGGCTGGTCAGCGCGTCCAGCTCACGGAGCAGCGCCTCGATGTTCAGCGCCACGCCGGGGCCGATCACATTGGTGATGTGCTGATAGAACACGCCGGAAGGCAGCAGATGCAGAGCGAACTTGCCATAATCATTGATGATGGTATGGCCGGCATTGGCGCCGCCCTGGAAACGGACGACGACATCACTGCGCTCCGCCAGGACGTCGGTCACCTTGCCCTTGCCTTCGTCGCCCCAGTTCGCGCCCACGATGGACTGGACCATATATCATGACCTCCTCTGAGTCTTATCACGATCCATAAGGATAGGACACCTTTTCCATTATGCGCTTTCCATGCTGGATCGTCAAGGGGCAGATCAGTTCGCGGCCTTCACATCCAGGCCATTGGGGATGGAGCGGAAGCTGTTGAAGGGATACACGACCTGTACCACCTTGCCCACGATCATCTCGCGGGTGATCGGGCCGATGGAGCGGCTGTCGTTGGAATTGTTGCGGTGGTCGCCCATCACGAAATACTCCCCTTCGGGCACGGTATAGGCCGCGAAGTTGGAGAGATAGCCCGTGCGGTACTCATCGCTGATGTAGTACTCCTCATACTTCTCGCCGTTCACATACAGATAGCCGTTGATCAGCTGGATCGTATCACCGGGCAGGCCCACCACGCGCTTCACGAAGTTCGTATCGCTCACGATGCCGAACAGGCCCTTGCTCTGGCGGTCGGGATAGTGGCAGATGACCACATCGAAGCGCTGGGGATCGCCGCCGATCTTGAAATAGCCCACGAAGGGCAGATAGCCCGTGGCGTAATCCAGCTTGCTCACGACCATGACCTCGCCGTCCTGCAGCGTGTCGTTCATCGAAGCGCCATCGACCCTCACCATCTCAAAGACGAAGGTGCGGATGCCGAAGGCCAGCACCACGGCCACCACGATGGTCAGGATCCATTCCACCGTGTTCCGCAGCAGGCTCTTCTTGGGCTTCTCCTTCTTGCCGGCCTTCTCCTCGTTCTCCTTGACCTGCTCGTTGATCTCGCTCATGATCTTCTTCCTCTTTTCTGTCTGTGTTGTCTTCGGTCAGTCCTCGAGGGCCGCGCCCAGGCGGGCCAGCTCCTCGCGGATCATGTCCCTGTTCGCGTAGTTCAGCGGAGAGAAGCGGCCCTGCGCGGCCTTCTTCAGGCGCTCGATGGCCCGGGCCGTATCGCCGCTCTCCACGTCATAGCGGGAAAGGAACCACAGCGTGTCGATCTGCGTCTCCTTGATGGCGATCGCCTTGTCGAACAGCGTCTTCGCGGCCGCCTTGTCGCCCAGCACACGGTAGAAGTACTGCGCCAGGTTGTCGAGGCAGATCGCGTCCTCATCGTCGTAATCGACAGCCTCATCCAGGAAGGCCTTCGCCTTTTCCTTCAGCGCCTCCCACTTCTCCATGGGGGTCTTCTCGGGCTCGGCGGGCACGGGCGCGGGAGCCGTTTCGGTCTCCCCTTCCTCCGGCGCGGCCTCGGCGGCCTCCTTCGCGGCGGCCTCCGCTTCCGCGATGCGTTCGAGCGCGGCCTGCTGCTCCTCGTCCGTGGGCTTCTGCTCACAGCGCACCACATACAGGTAGCCCAGCGTCTCATAGGCCAGGCCGGTCGGCGCCTTGGCATGCTGCCGCTCCAGGATCGCGATGCCCTTGTCGATCTCGCCCATCTGGTACACGCAGGCCGCGTAGTTGCAGAAGAGCTGCATCTTCTGCTCGGGCGTCATGCCCGGCGCCTTCTGGATCTTGACCAGCAGGTCGCGCGCCTTCTGATACTCGGCCGAGCGCACCAGCAGGGAGGACCAGGCCAGCAGCAGCTTGGGATCGTCCATGCCGGCCTTGTAGGCCTCCTCATACATCCGCAGCGCCTCGGCATAGTTGCCCTTGCCATGCTGCGTGTAAGCCTGTCTGCCCTTGATGTTCGCCATGAAGCCCATCGATCGTTCATCCTTTCTTCGTACTGTCTGTTCCGGAGAGCTTCTTCTCCCGGGCCTCCAGCTTTTTGCGGAGGCGGTCATATCGTTTCGTCAGGTCCTCCCTCAGTTCCGTCAGCTCAGGAGGGTCGAACAGCGTCGGCTCCGCGGCCACCATCAGCCCGAGCCTCGTCATGCGGATCGCCCTGGGCAGGTCATGCGCCGTGTGCTCATAATACTTCGCCAGCTCACGGTAGGGCAGCGCGCCGCCTTCCCGCCTCCGGATCATCTCCTGCCATACGGCGCAGGCCTCATCGCGGCGGCCCTCCCTGCGCAGGCTGACCGCCGTCCTCTGCTGGCTCCGGGCGCGCAGCCTTCCGCTGCTCACCAGGCGGTAGCAGCGCCGCGCCTCCTCGGGATGATGCTCCTTCTCCAGCGCCACGCCCATCGAGAAGATGTCCTCCTGATGGCTCACGCTCTCCGGCTGCTCATACATCCGATGCATATGCGCCAGGAGCGTGCACATGCTGGCCACGTCCTGCTCGTTGTGCTTCAGGACCCCGTCCAGCGCATGGGGCTCCCCTGTCCTGAGCATCTCGAAGAAGCGCTCAGGCGCTTCCGAGCCGGGAAGATCGTCTTCACGCGGCCGGCCCAGGATCCTCTCCTCCAGGTCGCCCAGGCGGCAGCGCCGCAGCCGCAGCTTCCACACCCGTCGCGCGATATGCAGCAGGTCGATGTGCGGCTTCTCCAGGCAGGAGGACCTCATCCGCTGCATCAGGAAGCGGGTCTGAAGCAGAGGCACATCGAAGGAGCGCCCGTTGAAGGTGCACAGCACATCGAAGCCCCGGAGCAGCTCCTCCAGCTGACGCAGCTGGTCCGGCTCATCGGGATAGTCGCGCAGCACATATTGCCGCACCACGAAGCCCTCGTCCGTCAGCCAGCCGCAGCCGATCATGAAGGCCACGGTCCCGGCCCCCTGGAAGCCCGTCGTCTCAGTATCCAGGTACAGGATACGCCGCGGATCGAGAGGCTCTGGCAGCGGCTCGCCCTGCATGAGCATCAGCGCGTGCGCTCCCACATCAAAAGCACCGGGGAACTCCTCCAGGGGATGCAGGTGCTCCACCTGTCGGCAGCGCGGCACGGATATCGGCTCGGGCGGCGTCGCCTGCTTCGGCTTCGCGGCAAGCGCGTTCAGCTTAGCTCGCAGGTCCATCGGTCCTCACCGTCACCCTCTCCCCAACAGGCTCTTCAGGATATAGATCGCGGTCTGCTTGCCGTCCTCGCCGACCTCCAGCACCGGACCCACGCAGCTGGGGCAGCCCTTCTCGCAGCCGCAGCGCGTCACGATGTCGAGCGCCTGGTCCAGCAGCAGCTCCTGCATGCTCCAGGCCTTCTGGCTCAGGCCGATGCCGCCCGGGACATTGTCATACAGGATGACCGTGGGCCGGTCGGTGATGGGGCTCTTCACCTGATAGACCACCGCCACGTCCGTCGCGGCACACATCAGGAACAGCGGCACCACGATGCGCAGCAGGTTCGCCACGCCCATCATGCCGTTCTTCAGCGTATCGCTGCCCAGGGAGGCGCACAGGCCGTCCGGCAGCGTCCACCACATGGCGGTGGTGTGCATGTCCGTTTCCGGCAGGCGCACATGGCCGAAGCCCAGCGTCTCATGCGTATCGAAGCGGATCTTCTTGAACATGGTCACAAGGGTCGAGACCTTGATCTCGCCCTTGGCCCGTGTCGCGCCATCCGCCAGCTCCTGCTGCTCCTCGATATCCAACAGGCTCAGGCTCAGGTTCAGGTCCGCGTCGGTATAATAGCCCACGTCCACTTGCCGGATGTAGGCCTTGCAGGCGTCGAAGTCCAGCTTGTCCACCTGATACTGCTGGCCCTCGTGCATATAGATGGCGTTCTCATGCAGGAGCATGGGCACCGTGAAGCGGTCCATCTCGCCGATGATGTGCGGCCGGGCCGGGTCCGTCGTGTCCACGATCATGAAGTTCTCTTCCGCGCAGGCGGACCGCAGGCTGATCTCGCTGGCCGGGAAGTCCTCCGCCGACCAGTGGTACTGTCCGCCCACATGGTGCAGGATGTTCGCGTCCGCCAGGTATTCCGCCAGCAGCTCCGGCGAGGGCGCGTTGCCGAAGGCCTCTCCGTCCTGGAACGGCAGCTCGAAAGCGGCGCACTTGAAGTGGTTCAGCAGGATATACAGGTTGTTCGGGTCCAGCAGCGCGTGCTCCGGCGACTGCCGCAGGAAATAATCGGGGTGATCCACGATGTACTGGTCCAGTGCCGCCGAGGAGGCCACATAGAACACGATGCTCGTCGACTTCCTGCGGCCCGCGCGTCCGGCTTGCTGCCAGGCGCTGGCGATGGTGCCCGGATAACCGCAGAGCACACAGGCGTCCAGCGCGCCGATATCGATGCCCAGCTCCAGCGCGTTGGTCGAGATGACCGCGTCCACCTGTCCCGCGCGCAGCCCACGCTCGATCTATCGGCGCTGGGTGGGCAGATAGCCGCCGCGGTAGCCGCGCACACGGCCCGCGTTGCCCAGCGGATCGCGCACCATGTCCTTCAGGTAGCGCGTGAGCACCTCCACCTGCAGCCGCGACCGGGCAAAGGTGATGGTCTGGATACCGCACTTGAGCAGCATGCCCGAGATCTCACGCGTCTCGGCCAGCACGCCCCGGCGGATGCCCAGCTGGCGGTTGACCACCGGCGGATCGTAGAACACGAAGTGCCGCACGCCCTGCGGCGCGCCGTTATCATCCACCATGGTGATGCTGCGGCCCGTCAGCGTCTCGGCCAGCTCCAGCGGGTCGGCGATCGTGGCCGAGCACAGGATGAACTGGGGATGGCTGCCATAGAACTCGCACAGCCGCATCAGCCGCCGCAGCACATTGGCCAGATTGGAGCCGAACACGCCGCGGTAGGTATGGATCTCGTCGATGACGATATATCGCAGGTTCTCGAACAGCTTGACCCAGGTGGTATGGTGCGGCAGGATACCGGAATGCAGCATATCGGGGTTCGTCACCACGATATGGCCGGCCTGTCGCACGGCCTTGCGCGCCGCCACAGGGGTATCGCCGTCATAGGTATAGGTCTTGATGTCCAGCCCGGCCAGCTCGATGAGCTCATACAGCTCGCTCACCTGGTCGGCGCTGAGCGCCTTCGTCGGGAAAAGATAGAGCGCCCGGCTGTCAGGGTCCTTCAGGATCGAGTTCAGGACCGGCAGGTTATAACACATCGTCTTGCCGGAGGCGGTGGGCGTCACGACCACGATGTCCCTGCCCGCCAGCACCTCGCGCACAGCGTGGGCCTGATGCGTATAGAGCTGATGGATCCCCCGCTTCTGCAGCAGGTCCTTGAGGCGCGGGTCCAGCTCCTCCGGAAAGTCGGCATACCGGGCTTCCTTCGCCGGCAAGACCTCCCAGCGCGATACGTTCTCCATGAACCCAGCGTCAGAGCGCAGCTGCTCCGCCAGCTGATCCACGTTCATCAGGCCTCACCTCCTCCGTCGCGATATCCCATCCTATTATCATGCCGTCGGCATGCCTTGTCAAGCGGAACGGCCGCACATCTCACGATCTGTTCACATTCAGCAGGGCAGCCCGTCCTTGAAGCGCTCCATCATCTCGTTGGTCAGGCTCGAGCGGTCGGGCTGCAGCTCGATGTCCTCGCGCCGGGTCCACACAGCCGTCCTGAGCTCTCCATGGTCCACCGTGATGGTATCATCGCCGTCCACATCGCAGTAGAAGCCCATCAGGATATCGTTCGCGATGCCCCAGGGCTGGGAGCGATAGTAGCGGATGCCCTTCACGCGCAGTCCGACCTCCTCCATCACCTCACGGGCCACGGTCTGCTCCAGCGTCTCGCCGATCTCGGTGAAGCCCGCGATCAGCGCGTTGTGGCGGAAGCCCCGCGCGTACCGGGTGAGCAGCAGACGATCTCCGTTCGTCACGCCCACGATGACCGCGGGCATGATGCGCGGATAGGCCGTATAGCCGCAGGACGGACACACCATGGCCCGCTCCTTCGCGGAATGCGCCATCCTCTGGCCGCAGCGGCCGCAGAAGCGCGTGTCCCGGTACCAGTCCGCCAGATGCTTGGCCGTGAGCGCGGCAAAGACGCGGTACTTCGGCTCGGCGCTCTCCTCGCGGATCTGCTTCAGGTCGCGGAGCCGGAAGGCGTCCGTCTCCAGCCGCTCGGCCTCCTCCGCGGCGCAGGGGTACAGGAAGAAGCGTTCCTCGTCCACCGAGAAGAGGTAGATCGGCCTTTCCGGCTCCGTCAGGCCAAGCTGTCCCACGCGGGGGAAGCTCAGCTCCGGCTCCGTGCTCACCAGCACCCGGCTGCCGCAGAGGACAAGGATCTGGTCCTCCGCCTCCGGCACCGCCGCGGGATCGTACTGATTGTCGAGCTTGCGCGGCGCGATATCCTGGATCATCATACGCTTCGTGCCTCCTTGGGCGCTGTGGTCCTGCCCTCCGGCAGGATCTGCCGATAGGTATGCAGGAAATAAGGGATCTCCATGGCCGCCGTCAGCGTCCAGGAGCAGACATACAGAAGATAGAGCGAGGCGATCGTGTGATAGGCCGCGAACACCGTATAGATCCACGCCACGCGGAACACGCAGCTGCCCAGCACGACCATGATCATCGGCACCAGCGTCTTGCCCAGCGCACGGGACGCGGCGATCGTGTCATCCATGAAGGCGGAGACGCAATAGCTCAGGCTCATGATGGCCAGCTTGCTCATGCCGCACTCGATGACCGCGGGATCGGCCGTGAAGAGCGAGAGGAACAGCGGCCCGTTCAGATACAGCGCCAGGCCCAGGATGAGCCCGGCCAGGAACGAGTAGAGCAGCGAGATCAGATAGCTCCGCATCACGCGCTGCTTCTTCCCCGCGCCGTAGTTCTGGCCCATGAAGCTGCTGCAGCCCGTATAGACCGCGGCCATCACGTCATAGACCAGGCTGTCGGCGTTCGAGGCCGCCGCGTTGCCGCTCACCATCTCGGCGCTGAAGCTGTTCACGCCCGACTGGATGAAGAGGTTCGCCACCGCGAAGATCGCGTTCTGGATGCCCGCCGGGATGCCCAGGCCGAGCACCTGTCTGGCGGACGGAGCATGGATCCGCAGCCCGCGCCGTTCCAAGCGCCATACTGTCCGGGCCCTCGTCTGCGCTCGCACGATGAGGAAGGCGGACAGATACTGCGACAGCACGCTGGCCAGCGCCACGCCGGCCACATCCATCCGGCACACGATGACGAAGAAGAGGTTCATCGCCACGTTCACCGCGCCGGCCACGGAGAGGAACAGCAGCGGGCTGCGCGTGTCCCCGGCGGCGGAGAACACCGCGTTGCCGTAGTTATAGACCGCCATGGCCGGCAGGCCCAGCAGATACAGTCTGAAATACAGGCAAGCGCCGGCCATCAGCTCGTCCTTGGTGCCGATCAGCCGCAGGACAGGCTCCGAGAGCAGCTCGCCCACGAGCATCAGCGCCGCGCCATAGATGACCGAAACGAGGAAGGACGTGTGCACCGTCAGGCGGATCGGCTCCTCATGCCCCGCGCCCAGATGCCGGGCCGTGAGCACGTTCACGCCGCTCCCCATGCCGATGAGCAGCGCCGTGAAGAGCGAGACCAGGATGGTCGTGGAGCCCACACTGCCCAGCGAGAGCGACCCGGCGAAGCGCCCGACCACCGCTACATCGGCCATATTGAAGAGCACCTGCAGCAGGTTCGAGGCCATGAGCGGCAGAGAGAACACGATCAGCCCTCGCCACAGGCTGCCCTCCGTCATCGAAGCGTTCAGCGTTTGCAGACGCCGCAAGAAACTCTGCCCCCTCTTCAGCTCCATTGCTGTGCGGTCCTTCCTTCATCGAGCGTCAGAGCCGCACGGCAGATTATAGCACAAGTCGGGCACGAACGTGAGAGCCGCGGCGATCTTTCCCGTGGCTGTCGTCTCCGCCTGCCGGTCTTGCAAGCGAGAGGGCGGTCTGATATAATGCCCTCCGCCGGGGCCGTGAGCGTCCCGCGCAGAAACGGAGCTGCCCCATGCAGAGGATGCGTCGGTCCTATTGGTTCGGAGACCGTTCCTTCTATCATATGGCCCTCACCGTGGCTGTCCCCATCATGATCCAGAACGGCATCACGCAGTTCGTGGGCCTGCTGGACAACATCATGGTGGGCAACGTGGGCACCCTGCCCATGAGCGCCGTGGGCATCGCCAACCAGCTCCTGCTGGTCTATAACCTCTCCATCTTCGGGGCACTGGGCGGAGCCGGCATCTTCGGCGCCCAGTTCTATGGCAAGGGCGACACCGACGGTGTGCGCGAGTCCTTCCGCTTCAAGCTGATCATCGCGGCCATCCTCACCGCGATCGGCACGGCCGTGTTCCTGCTGCTGGATGAGCCGCTCATCAGCCTCTACCTGCAGGGCGAGGCCACCGCGGCCGACCGGGCGGCCACGCTCGTCTACGCGCGGCAGTATCTGCGCATCATCCTCATCAGCTTCGTGCCCTTCATGCTGTCGCAGAGCTATTCCTCCACCCTGCGCGAATGCGGCCAGACCGTGGTGCCCATGGTCGCCGGCATCGCCGGTGTGGCGGTGAACCTGGTCCTGAACGCGATCCTGATCTATGGCCTGATCGGCTTCCCGGCGCTCGGCATCGAAGGCGCGGCGATCGCCACCGTGGTCTCCCGCGTGGTGGAGGCTGCCATCGTCATGCTCTGGACGCATCGCCACAGCGCCGAGCAGCCCTTCATCCTGGGCGCCTACCGCAGCCTGCGCATCCCCCGCGCGCTCCTGACCGAGATCGTGAAGAAGAGCATGCCGCTGCTCATCAACGAGCTGCTCTGGTCCGCCGGTGTGGCCATGGAGAGCATGGCCTACTCCATGCATGGGCTGGTCGTCGTCTCGGCCCAGGCCATCTCCTCCACCATCTCGAACGTGTTCAACGTGGCCTTCATGGCCATGGGCAGCGCCATCGGCATCATCGTGGGGCAGCTGCTGGGGCCGGGCCGCACCGGGGAGGCCGTCGAGACCGACCGCCAGCTCATCGTCTTCGCGGGGCTCATCTGCGGCGGCATCGGCGCGGTGAGGGACTTCGTGGCGCCCTGG
>R28__coassemble_33_pt1 | contig 87288 bp, 91 predicted proteins | sample R28__metabat2_low_PE_026 | metagenome-assembled genome bin R28
GCGTCGCCCTGTGCTACAATATCAGCATAAGGTCCCGCTTCATACGCTAAGCCGTTAGACTGGCCGCTGCCTCTTTGAAGCGGGGCCTTTTTTGCATCGTAGAGGAGCTCGTTGCCGGCGTCGTAGCCCTGGCTGTAGGCGTCGGAGGAAAGGGAGAAACGCATATTCGGATCATTTCTTGATGCAGAAGCCTTCTGTGCCTTCGCGATCACCTCATAGGCGCCGAGCATAGCCTTGTCAGCGGACTGCATCATGGACCTGCCAGCCTCGTTTGTGATGCCACCTGTATAGTCAACAGCGCTGTTGTCATAAGCGGCTCGGGCTTCCATCTCGCCGGGGTTATGGTAGTACAGGTCGTAAGCGGTATTATGCCTCACAAATTCAATGAGTCTGTCGCGCGTGTCGACCAGATCGATGTAGCTCTGCAGGTCGTTGCCGAACACGTCTTGAAGATAAACATCCTGTTCACCGTTGGAGTAAAAAGTTATATAGGTCTCATCGTCATATCCAAAAGCCTTTTCCATTTTAGAAGCAGCTCTGTCAAGGTCGCGTACTTGTTCTCGCATCGTCTTCAACACATAACCCCAGTAAGTGGTATTGCTCCCACTTTCGATACCGGAATCATATTGGATCGCGTGCTGTACTTCATGGCGGAGCGTCTGCTCAAGAGATGCCAGCATCTATGGCTCGTAAGCGGAGCTCCAGTAAGCGGAGTTGATGCGGACCGTGAGTGTACTGGGGTCAAATTGCCCCAGGGTATCCTTCCCCATATCATTGCTCAGCTCAACACGGTAATACGCGATATTCGGATATTCCTTATAGATCGCATCGTGCTTGTAGATATCCTTGAGCTGCATCGGGTGTTTCCGGTTCCAAGCTGCGGTATGTGCAAATGCCCTCGCGATGCGATCTGTATCGATCGTCACGCCATCATTGGGTATCACAGCCAACCAGCGAACATGATCATCATTCGTTCTGCGGACCTCGATCCCCAGGTCACGTCGGGTCTTTTCTATGACTTCGTCGTCTGAAAGGTGCTCCAGCGTGGACAGCGTGTGAGCGTAAGCAACTGCTTTTCCATAAGGCCCGTCGCCTCCGTAGGCAAAGGAATGCCTTACCGTACCATCAAAAGCATCTTGGCGAGGGACTTGGCCCTCGGGATAGCTATGCTTTATTTCTACGCTTTGCGGATCGGATACTTCATCTCGATCTCCTTTATGAAGGCCTCGGCCAGGTCTTCCTTTTCCTTTTCCGGCTTGCCTTTCATTCGGTCCGTATATTGCTTGACTGTCTCCAGCGATAATCCCCTATCCATACATGTCTACCAGAATTTCCCTCGTTTTGTCTGCATCATATCCATTTGCCTCCTGTTCGTAGATGATATGTGAAACGTCGCCTATGATCGTGCCATCACTGCTGTTGATGCTTATGACCCTTGTTATGTGAGGGGCAACATATGTGCCATCAGTATACACCAGCTTGTTCCCTACAGCAATGATGTAATTGCCGTTTTCTGCCTGGGGATAGGTGTTGCCGAGCTTCAATTGGCCGATGCCATGCCAGAATCCTGCCGCTTCTCGTTTGTTCAGCCAATGGTCAGCCCATGCATTCTTCCCCGAAAATGCAGCGGGGAGGTCACCGTTCGTTCTTCCTCTATATCCTATGCTGAACCTCTTATACACCCCGGTCGCCGGATCATAGCTCGCGTTCGCCTTGTACACGGTGCCGCCATAGCGGATCTCCTTCGCATCGGGCCAGTTGCGCCTGGCTCGTTCCATAGCATGGGCAGGGTTCAGGCCCTTCACGAAGTCGACCGTCCAGTCGCCGTCACCCAGGTCCAGCACGACCGCCACCTCGGTGTGGAAGAGGCTCTCATCGTAGCCTTTCCCAGTCGCCATGATGGCGTCGCTTGCGTTCCTGTACGCCCCGAAGTCATACTCACGGCTCTGCGCGATGATGTCATCATCGGTCATGTCGCTCGTCACCTGCAGGTCGCCCAGGCTGTACCTGATGTCATCGTCCGCCGCGTTGAAGCGCTCGCTCAGCTGGATCGATCCGTCCGCGTCGTAGACCTGGCTGTAGGCGTCGGAGGAAAGGGAAAAACGCATATCCGGATCGTCGCGGCTGAAGGTGCCGATGTTGTCGGTCACGGACTTGAACTGCGGTGTGTCTGTCTGGCCGGAGAGGGACTTGCGCGTCTCGCCGTTTTGACCAGATGGGCCATTGACATCTGTATCAGGAAATGGTAGAGTTCTATTAGAAACATCGGTCTGCCCCAACATTGGGTCCTAAGAAGCCCATTCCGGGGGATCGATGTTTTTTAATTGTGTTATATCGTAAAACCTTGGGCCTTCATCAGTAAGCATTATATTATTGATGCCGGTGAACCAAAGCCCGTCTACATGATACAGAACATCATAATAATCCCATCCCCCGGTAGCTTCTTCGTGTTCTCCTGTATCGACCTTGTGGTTGATATATCTCCCCGCTGCCAACAGATTATCGACCTAAGTTGAAGCTTTCAATTTACCGCGATATGCGTTATTGCCGGACTTGCCTCCTGTATATACATAATGGTCGATCCCCTTGCGAGTCATTGTTGCATTATGCGGAAGGAGCTTCCCTTGGAAGCGTTTACGGAGGTAGGCATGGGCTCGATGCATGATCTCGGTATTTGATGTGGCGCCTTTGAATATATGCTGATCTGTATCGATCTATACATATTGTGTGCCATCAGGAGCTGTTTGTAGGCTGAACTTCACGTTCTTCTGCAGCCCCACCTTCTCGCTCCTCCGCTCGTTGCTGGAGAGCGTGGCGAAGCCCTGCGCCACGGCGCCACGATTCGCATAGCTCAGAGGCAGCACGCCCTTGCCCCAGACCTTCTTGGAGTTGTGGCCGCGCTCGTTGTCCTGCCCGGTGAGCGTCAGCTCGTCGATGGCGGTCTTGCCGAGCTTGTTCTCGCTGTTGAACAGCAGCACGGGCACCTGCCTGATGCCGGCGTTCCACATAGCGACCATGCGGTGCCTGCCCTCATGCCCGGTCACCTTGCCGTCGCTGTCGATCCACAGCTGGATGGGCTGGTCTCGAGTCGCCTCTGTCAGCTTCGCCTCGTCCATCTCGGTGGCCTCGTTTTCGACGTTGAGCCGAGTCAGCAGGTCGCCCGCCGTCATGTCGAGGAACTGGTCGGGCCGCATATACGCGATGTAGGCCTGCGCGTAGTTCGGCGAGCTCTCGGAAGCGTAGCTCTTCAGCAATCGGTCGAGCGTATCCTCCTCAGCGTCACCCTTGATCCGTAGCGTTCGTAGTCTCCGCCCAGGCTGTACCTGATGTCCTCGTCCGCCGCGTTGAAGCGCTCGCTCAGCGGGATCGATCCGTCTGCGTCGTAGACCTGGCTGTAGGCGTCGGAGGAAAGGGAGAAGCGCATATCCGGATCGTCGCGGCTGAAGGTGCCGATGTTGTCGGTCGCGGACTTGAACTGAGAAGGATCCCAGACCGCGATATATTGCTCTACGATATTGCCGGTCTCTTTCATTCGCGAATCGAAATCAGCGAGCGTTTCCCCCGGCAGCGCGTCGGTCGATGACGCGTTAGTCATTGATCTTAGAACATCAGATGCTTCGTCATTTGGATACCTGGCAAGTACGAATTGGTAATAGTCGTTATCAGCAGCAACGAACTTGAAGCGAACGACAAGGCCATCATGCCCTCCGAGCTTGGCTTTACGAACAGCATCGTCGATATCCCATGCATCGTTGCTTCCCACCTCAAGGATATAGGGGTCTTCTATCCGAGCGTACATTGCCAGTGATTTTCTACGATCGCGTGCATAGATGCTCTGCTGCCTTGCAGTCGCCCAGATCGCGCCACGATGATCAGTGTTGAATACGGTGAAATCTGCGTCTGTTGCGTGGTAAACGACCAAGGGGTCTCCATCGGGATCAACGATCTTGCTCTTGCCGAACCAGGCCTTGAACTGCGGTGTGTCGGTCTGGCCGGAGAGGGACTTGCGCGTCTCGCCGTTTTGACCAGATGGGTCATTGCCATTTATGGTGTTTTGTGGTACAGTATCCGCAAGAGCTGTACCGCTACTCGCTTCGGGCGTATTGACAGAGGCTTGTTCATCTGTCGGGGTGGATAGGCTCTTTTTTGATGCATACATTGTCTGGACAAGTAGATCGTGGTGCTTATCGGATGTATATGTGATCACATTAACTCGTCCATTGATGGTCTTCTCAAATTCTATAACAGGTTTGCCGAACCTGCTCTTTGGGCTGAGCCTGATCGTGTCAGGTTCTGATACGACCTTCATGATGATCAAAAAATCATCAGGCTGCATTTGCCTCTGACCACGCAGCATCTACGATCGCATACTTCCATGACTGTTCCGTACAATCTTACGTACTTCATCAGCCATGATCCCGAGGTTGAAATCGGAAACATTTACTCCGGTGTCTCCATATATGCGTTCCGCAAGAGCACCGTCAATAACTCCATAGTATAGTTTGCCGGTATACGAATTATCATTAAGAGCCTTGTCAACAAATTCAAGCGCCGTCTGCTATCCTTCATAGATAACAATACGCTTGCTGTTAGCCCAGTTTTCCTTTTGATGCTGGTTATATGGTGTAAGGCTGTATCTTTTCCCAGCATCACCAGGCACCTCCCCGGTCCTGTAATACTCCTTCAGGTCCTCCACGACCTGGTCGCCGCTGAAGCGGCCGCTGTATTCAAGGGAGCCGATGTTCTTCCCGTGCTTGTCGGAGAGGTCCGCGGTGAAGTGCCCCTGGCGCTTGCTGTCGTTGACGAGCTTGCGGATCTGCGCGTACTGCTCAGTTGTGGGCTCGGTGGTGGAAAGGTCGATGCCCGGTCCCTATGCGATCACGCGGATGTTGCCGTCGTTCATGAACGCGGTCATGGCGGCGGTGCCGCTCTTGTCCGCGTACACGGAGCCGATCGCGCGGTGGTCCTGGCTGCGAGTACCGAAATGCTTGCCCTTCTCACCGCTGAAGTTCAGCAGCTTACCATTGGAGAGGATGTAGCCGGCGTCGTAGAAATACGGTGTATAGCCGAACTCCTTCACGGCCTGCTTGCTCCGCCATTCAGGTCCAGTCAGCCCGGACTTCGCGATCGCCTCGCTTTCTTCGGCGCCCTTCCACACGCTGTAGGCCCGGTCGGATGCCTTTCGCAGCTTCTCTTCCTGAGCCTTTAGCTCCGCCACACGGTCGCTCAAGGCCTTGGCATCGTTCTTGTCTTCCCATGCCTTGAGTTCGTCGATGGCCCCTGCGTCGCCGTTGCCGATGCGCTCGATCAACTGCTTTACTTCGTCGGAGCCGAGCAGCGCCTTGTGAGCCTGCTGCTTTTCCATGAGCTCGGAACGCACCTGCCCGAGCTGCTCGGTCACCGTCGTATACTCCTTCTCCGCGTCAGCTGCGCTAATGTCTCCGCCCAGGCTGTACCTGATGTCCTCGTCCGCCGCGTTGAAGCGCTCGCTCAGCGGGATCGATCCGTCCGCGTCGTAGACCTGGCTGTAGGCGTCGGAGGAAAGGGAGAAATGCTGGGCTTCCGGCGAGATGTCCCTTGCGGCGAAGATGCCCTTGTCGTAGTCGTTCACCTCGCGCCACGCGCCGCGGTCGAGCTTCTCGACGACCTCCATGCGGTAGCCGACCTTCGGCTTCTTCCAGTCGTAGTCGCTGCCCTCGGCCACGCGGTGGTCGATATCGGCCTGCTCGGTGTGGAAGGAAGCATAGGTCGGGTACTCGATGCGCTCGGTGATGCGGACGTAGCCGACCACATAGCGCTTTTTCGTGCGCTTGCTGGTCTTCACGATGCCCACGACATCGCCCACCTTCACCCAGTCGTCGAGCTGCGTCTTCAGGGTGCCGTCCTTCAGCACACGGGCGGGGCGGGTCTCCACGGCCTTGTAGCCATCCATGATCTGCTCGGTGAAGGGCTGGGTGTCGTCGTTGATGTTGATGCCGATCTCGGCGTCAGCGTTGCCGCGGAGGGAAAGGTGTGTGATGTTGGGATCGCTATTGCTTTCCGCGTCGCCCTGTGCTACAATATCAGCATAAGGTCCCGCTTCATACGCTAAGCCGTCAGACTGGCCGCTGCCTCTTTGAAGCGGGGCCTTTTTTGCATCGTAGAGGATCTCGTTGCCGGCGTCGTAGACCTGGCTGTAGGCGTCGGAGGAAAGGGAGAAGCGCATATCCGGATCGTCGCGGCTGAAGGTGCCGATGTTGTCGGTCGCGGACTTGAACTGAGCGGAGTCCGGCACGATGTAGTAGTCCCCGTCGATGATGCCGTCGAAGCCGGCCTCCTGTAGCAGCTCCATCAGCGTGATGCCGCGCTCGTCCGCGATGGCACCCAGCACGTTCTGCAGGGCCTACGTGTCGCAGGACCGGTCCGCCTCGTCCCAGACCTCGATCAGCTCGTCGCGGGTCACATCTCCATTGAACACGGGGCCGGCCAGCGCGGCGTCGATCTCCTTGCTGAAGTGCTTCATGGCCTTGCGCGCGGCCGTCAGGTCGTGCGTGTCGAAGGGCGCTTCCATCCGCAGGTAGCCGTCATAGACATGGTCGCCGCCTGCCTCGGCCGCGTAGCCCTTCGCCTCTTCGCTGTTGCTGGTGAAGTAGAAGCCGCCGGCCCAGTCGCCGGTCGCGCTGCCGCGCCGGGCCTTGTCGAACACCGTGAAGCTCGCGGCGGATCCGTGGTACACATGGAGGGGCTCGCCGCCCGGCTGGCCGTTCTCGGTCACCACGCTCTTGCCGAACCAGGCCTTGAACTACGGCGTGTCTGTCTGGCCGGAGAGAGACTTGCGCGTCTCGCCAGTTTGACCAGATCCGCCATTGCTATTTGAAAGATCTTGATGTATACTTGGCTCATAAGGTCTATCTTCTGATGCGAAGGCAGATGCTTGCCGGGTCCTCTGAGAAGATGGACTTTTTTTGCTGTCGTATATAACAGCATTGCCCTCTCTAAAGACATAGTTTTCCGCATCTCCCAAAGATGAGCGCTTGTACTCCGTAACGATTATGTTTCTGTTTCCGGGAACATAGCCAAGGGAATTGTGTACATCAGAATATTTTCCGATTTCGAGGATAGCAATAGCTACTTCTCCTTTGCCTCCTCTTATCCCAACAACGACTCCGTATCTCCCATCACCCTGTTCCACTATATACTTAGGATTCTACAGATTCTATGTTACAGAGACAAGTTGATCATAGTCAAAGCCATGGCCTTTGCCTTTGTTGAGTGCGATCTCTCCTTCGGGTGTAAGTGCTTGGTTGACTTTTTGAGCGTCCATGACCATAGGCAGGTCTTCACAACCGATCGCAGTTGATATTGCATCGGGTGTGTTTCGCCTCATTGGAACATAACGATGTTTGTTTCCAATGAAATCATCGCGTTCCTCATCAAAGCACCTTTTCAGAAGATCGAGCTCATCTTCGCGTGTGAGCGCTTCGATGTTCTTGTAACTGCCGTCGTCGCTGTAGCTGAACTTCACGCTGCTCACGGCGTCCATGTACTCTGCGTCCCGGCCGCTGTAGCTCTTCTTGGCCTGCTCCTTGATCCGCTCCGCGTGGGCGGCCATAGCATGGGAAGTGCCGCCAAAGTTCCTTCAGGATCCAAGACCACCGTAGGTGGTCTTGGATCCTACAGCATTCTATGAAATTTCTGTGACAAAACGCCCGATGTTACAGTCATTATCTTGCACAATGATGACGGATGTGTTACAATAAGCTGAACTCATGGCATCTCCGCAGGGCGATGCCCGAAAAGATGAGGTGGAACGGATGAAAAGGCCTTTCCTGACCCTGGCTGTGTGCGCGCTGCTGGTGCTCCCGATGGCCAGCCTCGCGGAGGACGCGGAGGACGGCGCGGTGCTCTCGCTCGGCGATGAGAACGATACCGTGCAGCAGATGCAGACCGACCTGGCCAGGCTGGGATATTATGAGGGCACGATCTCGGGGCGCTTCGGCGAGCAGACGCTGGCGGCGGTGCGCGCGTTCCAGGCGGACTTCGGCCTGGACCAGGACGGCACGATGGACGAGGCCGACCTGCAGACGCTCTCGGAGGCGCCCTATCGGCCCCTCGCTTATGGCTCCTCCGGCGAGGACGTGAAGCGCCTGCAGACGCGCCTGACCGTGCTGGGCTATTATAAAGGAAAGATCAGCGGCAATTATCTCGACTCGACCGAGGAGGCCGTGAGGGCCTTCCAGGAGAAGATGGGCCAGCTGGAGACCGGCGACGCCGATATCGGCACCCAGACGCTGCTCTATGGCGATGACGCGCGCACGGCCAAGCAGAGCGCCGTGAAGAGCAAGGCGACCGCTACGCCCGAGACCGAGGTGCTTTAGGTGCCGGACGGCGACGGCGACGGCATCCCAGACGTGACCCCGTCCCCGACCACGGCCTTCTCGAAGTCGCTGAAGAAGGGCTCCAAGGGCGAGCTGGTCAAGCAGGTGCAGCAGCGCCTGGCCGACCTGATGTATTATACGGGCCCCATCTCCGGCAACTATCAGAGCAAGACGGTCTCGGCCGTGAAGCGCTTCCAGGAGCAGAACGGCCTGAAGGCGGACGGCAATGTGGGGGAGAGCACCTGGAACGCGCTCTTCAACGGCGACACGGTGGTCCCGCCCGACGCCACAGCCAAGCCGACGGCCGAGCCGACCGCGGTGCCCGACCCCGCCTTCCACATCGTGGTGGACGTGACCAACCAGATCGTGATCGTGTACGGCCGTGACGAGAACGGCGAATACACGCAGGTGGTGCGCGAGATGATGTGCTCCACCGGCACCAAGAAGAACCCCAGCCCCGTGGGCGACTGGACACTGAACGGCCGCAAGGCGAACTGGTGCTACTTCCCGGCCTGGGGCGACTATGCCCGCTACTGGACCCGCATCAACGCCTCGGTGGCCTTCCACTCGGTCATCTATATGAAGGTCAACACGATGTCGCTCTCGGTCAAGAGCTATAAGAAGCTGGGCAGCCGCGCCTCCCATGGCTGCGTGCGCCTGCAGGTGGCCGACGCCAAGTGGATCTATGACAATGTGGGCGCGGGCACCGTGGTGACCATCACCGAGGACCTGCCTTCCGACCCGGAGCTGAAGGCCTCGATCAAGAAGCCGGAGCTGAACTACAGCAACATGATGCCCTATGAGACCGCCAAGCCCACCCAGGAGCCGACCTATGTGAGCGGCGCCGAGCCGCCTCAGCCGCTGAAGGAGCTCAAGAAGAACAGCTCCGGCGACGCGGTCTACTGGCTGCAGAAGAAGCTGACGGAGCTGGGCTATTACTCCGGCAAGTGCTCCGGCACCTACCTGGACGGCACCGCGAACGCTGTGAAGGCCTTCCAGAAGAAGAACGGCCTCAAGCAGACCGGCACGGCCGATGTGAATACGCTGAAGCTGATCTATAAGGAGGAGCTGGCGACCCCGACCCCGGTGCCGAAGAAGACCGCGGAGCCGACGGCTGTGCCGACCCCGACGCCCGAACCCTGATCCCCAGGAGCCGTTCCCGACCGAGGGAGCGGCTCTTTTTTCGCGGGAGCCGTCGTTTTATCATGTGTTTTCTGCTCGAAGCTCTTTCCTTTTGCGCCAAAACCATGTATAATGACAGGGAATGGCACGGATCGCTGGGAACGCCATGCCCGATACCGTGGCATCCATCCCCGTCCGTACGAAAAAGATGAAACAGGAGTGATATGCAATGGGTAAGGTCCTTGTCGAGACTTCCGCACGCCATGTGCATGTGACCACGGAGACCCTGGAGAAGCTGTTCGGCGCCGGCTATCAGCTGACCGTGAAGAAGTGGCTGAGCCAGCCCGGCCAGTTCGCCAGCGGCGAGAAGGTCAAGATCGTGGGCACCAAGGGCGAGATGACCGCCTCCATCCTGGGCCCCGTCCGCAAGGCCGATCAGGTCGAGGTCAGCCTGACCGATGCCCGCACCCTGGGCGTGAAGGCCCCCATCCGCGAGAGCGGCGACGTGGCCGGCTCCGGTGCCTGCAAGCTGGTGGGCCCCTGCGGTGAGGTGGAGCTGACCGAGGGCGTCATCGCCGCCAAGCGCCACATCCATATGACCCCCGAGGATGCCGCTGAGTTCGGCTGCAAGGACAAGGACATCGTGAGCGTGAAGATCGATTCCGACGGCCGCAGCCTGATCTTCGGCGACGTGGTGGTCCGCGTGAGCACCAACTATGCCCTGGCGATGCACATCGATACCGATGAGAGCAACGCCGGCAGCGTGGCCCCCGGCACCTACGGCGAGGTCATCAAGTAAGATCCCCGCGCCTCCCTTCCATGGAGGGGAGGCTTTGCGGCCGCTCCGGGCATGACCGGGACCGCCGCGGCGAAGGCTCCGGTCCTTTGGGACCGATCGAAAAAGATAAAGGAGTTGATACCCTTGAAGATCCTTGTGGTGAACGCCGGCTCCTCCTCCCTGAAGTATCAGCTGATCGACATGAACGGTGAGGTTCAGCTGGCCAAGGGCACCGTGCAGTGCATCGGCATCCCGAACAGCGACCTGACCCAGAAGGTCGGCGGCAAGAAGTATTATGTGAAGCACGACATCAAGGACCATGTGGAGGCCTGCCAGATGATGCTGGAGGCCCTGCAGGATCCCGAGAACGGCGCCATCAAGAGCATGAGCGAGATCGACGCTGTGGGCCACCGCGTGCTGCACGGCGGCACCGAGTTCTCCGCCTCCGTCCTGATCGACGAGAAGGTGAAGGCCGCCATCCGCAAGTGCATCCCTCTGGGCCCGCTCCACAATCCCGCCAACCTGATGGGCATCGAGGCCTGCGAGAAGGTCATGCCCGGCGTGCCCCAGGTGGCCGTGTTCGACACTGCCTTCCATCAGACCATGCCTGCCAAGGCCTATATGTACGGCGTGCCCAAGAAGTATCATGACGAGCTGGGCGTGCGCCGCTATGGCTTCCATGGCACCAGCCATCGCTATGTGAGCAAGCGCGTGTGCGAGTTCCTGGGCATCAGCCCCGTGGGCCAGCGCATCATCATCTGCCACCTGGGCAACGGCTCCAGCCTGAGCGCCGTGGTGGACGGCAAGTGCGTGGATACCTCCATGGGCCTGACCCCTCTTGAGGGCCTGCTGATGGGCACCCGCTGCGGCAGCTGCGACCCCGCGGTCGTGCAGTTCATCGCCAACAGCGAGGGCTGGGACGTCGACAAGACCCTGACCATGATGAACAAGAAGAGCGGCCTGCTTGGCATCTCCGGCATCTCCTCCGATATGCGTGAGGTCGACGCCGCCTGCGAAGCGGGTGACCCCAACGCGCTGCTGGCCCGCGACATGCTGGTCTATGGCATCCAGAAGTACATCGGTGCCTACGCTGCCGCGATGGGCGGTGTGGACATGATCGTGTTCACTGCCGGCATCGGCGAGAACAACGGCCAGCTGCGTGCCCGCGTCATGAAGGGCATGGAGTGGATGGGCGCCGAGCTCTGCCCCGAGCGCAACGCCGCCTGCGCCGACGGCCATGCCACCGAGTGCGTCATCTCCAAGGACAGCAGCAAGGTGAAGGTCCTGGTCATCCCCACCAACGAGGAGATCATGATCGCCCGCGACACCCTGGAGCTGTGCGGCAAGTAAGCCAAGACGATGGAAGAGCCCTGTTCCTCAGCGGAGCAGGGCTCTTTTCATGTGGCATAGGCTCAGCGGTCCATCAGCGTGCCGCCGATGTCGAAGTGGCGCTCGTCGCCCTCCAGGCCGGAGAAGGAGAGGTCGTTCCCCAGGCGGCGCAGCTCGGTGCGGATGGTCTGCCCGGGGCGGATCTCACGCGTGTAGTTCACCGCGAAGCGGCGGAAGGTCTGGGCGGACATGGTGTCGATGCCCAGAGCGTCGCAGCACAGGTCCATGTAGCGGATGTTGTTCACATGGCGGTTCATGTCCAGGTCGCGGTACTGGGGCACATAGGTGCCGGTGGTCAGGGTGCCGCCCACCTCAGCCACGGTGGCGGGCAGCCCCAGCGGCGCGGGCAGGTCGCTGTTGTCGGGCAGCAGGTGCAGGATCGGGTCAGGACGGACCATCTTGCGGGACGCGGTGTCCAGCAGGAGCCAAAGGCTGGCGGCGCGGCCCAGCTCCTCGCCCCGCACGTCGAAGAACCTGTAGTAGCGCGGGAAGAACCAGCGGCGCACGGCGGTGGGGAAGGTCTCGACCGTGACCACATCGTTGAACTGGGGATAGCGGTCCATCTCGACCTCGAGACGGGCCAGCACCCAGAACATGTTCTGGTCGAGCAGAGCCGCCCGGCCGAAGCCGAGCATCTCGCCGTGGGTACCGGCGGCCTCCTGCATCAGATCCAGGATCGCGGAGGGCCGCCAGGTGCCGCAAAGGTCGACCTGCTCGGTGCGCAGACGGAGCTCTTCTCTGTAGATGCGTTCCATGCTTTGAAGTTTGCCTCCTTGAGGAAAAGTCTTATGTGCGGGGAAGATCGAGGGTGGCGATCTGGGGGAGCAGCGCGTGGATGCGCTCGAGCGCCTTCCGCAGGCCGGCCTCGCCCTGGGGCGTCGCCTCCAGCCCGCGGCGCGTGATGTGCGACACGAGGCGGAGCATCGCCAGCAGCTCGCACCGGTCCTGCACGCGCTGGACAGAACGCTCGTCCTGTCCCTCCAGATACATATGTAGGAACAGGTCCCAGAAGCGGACCGCCAGCGGAGTGGAAAGGCCGATGAAGCTCTCCACGGTGCCGGGCGCCTTCAGCTCGAAGCCCACATAGGTGATGTAGATCTGAGCCAGCTCGAAGATGGGGTGGCCGTAGCCCAGCGTGTCCATGTCGATGAGCATGGGCTTGCCGTCCTGCAGGAGCACGTTGTTGGTGTGGTAGTCTCCGTGCAGCATCGTGTCGCAGACCGGCAGGGACGCGTGCAGCGCGGACAGGCGGTGGCGCTCCTCCCGAGAGAGCCAGGGATAGCAGGCATCGTTCCAAGAAAGGATGCGGCCGCAAAGATCGGGCAGGGCCTTCGTGTCGACATGGGTCGAATGGACCTGCAGCAGCAGGTCGGTGAAGATGCGGGCGTAGCGCTCCATCTGCGAGGGATCCTCGGCGATGAGCTGTGAGAGCGTGCGGCAGTCGAGCAGCTCGAACATGGAGGCGTAGCGGTCGCCCACCTTCACCACGTCGAAGGAGATGGCGGTCGGGATGCCCAGGATGAAGGCCGTGCGGGCCATCTCTCTCTCATGGCGGATGGCCGCGAGGGCGTCCCGGTCCTCATAGACCTTGAGGATGGTATCGGGCGATACGCGCCAGATGGTGCCCTTCGCGCCATGGCCGATGACCGTGCAGCCCTCGACCGACATCTGCCGGAAGGCCTTCTCCACGGTGAGCAGCTATGTGAAGCCGGTCATCTCCAGGATCTCGTAGACCTCGGGAGAGACGTCGAACACGCGCAGCTCGCCCTGCTCCCGGCGCAGCTTGAGGAGCACGCGCAGCCCCGCGCTGGAGATGTATCCGAGCCCGGACATATCGATCTGGATCGACTCCCCGCCGGCGGAGAGCGCTTTGAGCTCCCGGCCGAACTCCTCGGCCCGGCTCGCGTCGATACGGCCCACGGCATGATAGGTCACGCTCATCGGGGGACACCTCCTTTGCTTCTCTGCATATCTTATCCTATTTCTGCATCGGACCGCTCTTTTCCTGCATCCGCAAAGAACGTTCTGGCAGGAAAAGCTGCAAAAATACATCAAAGGAACGATCGGGGTCTTGAACGCGGCCGACGATCAGGTTATAATGATACACGCTATCCAATGAAGGATACGATCAAAAAGACCCATATGGAGGGACGAACGATGAAGAAACTGTTTGCTGTGGTGCTGGCGCTCGTGCTGGCCCTGAGCCTGACCGCGATGGCTTCCGCGGATGCCATCAAGCTGGCTGTGATCGGACCCATCACCGGTGCAGCCGGTGTGTATGGCTCCGCTGTGGCCAATGGCGCTGACATTGCCGCCAAGGAGATCAACGAGGCCGCGGGTGAGACCGTCATCGAGCTGATCGTGGAGGACGACGCCCATGATGCCGAGACCTCGATCCACGGCTATGACGATGCCCTGGACAAGGGCGCTCAGGCCGTCATCGGCACCGTGACCACCACTCCCTGCATTGCCGTGTCCGCCAAGGCCTATGAGGACCGCGTGTTCATGCTGACCCCCTCCGCCTCCTCCACCGCCGTGACCGAGGACAAGGACAACTGCTATCAGCTGTGCTTCACCGATCCCGCGCAGGGCACCCTGGCCGCTCAGTACATCAATGAGAACAGCCTGGGCACCACCATCGGCGTGATCTATAACAACGGCGACGCCTATTCCACCGGCATCTATCAGACCTTTGTGGCCGAGATGGAGGCCAAGGGCGTGACCATCGCCGCCACCGCCGCCTTCAACGACGGCACCACCGACTTCTCCGTGCAGGTGGCCGACATGAAGGCCGCCGGCTGCGACGTGGTGTTCCTGCCCATCTACTACACCCCCGCCGCTCAGATCCTGAAGCAGGCCGTGGCCACCGACTACGCTCCTCTGTTCTTCGGCGTGGACGGCATGGACGGCATCCTGACCCTGGACGGCTTCGATCCCGCGCTGGCCGAGGGCGTCATGCTGCTGACCCCCTTCGTGGCCGACTCCACCAGCGAGGACGTGCAGAGCTTCGTGGCCAAGTATCAGGCCCAGTACGGCGAGACCCCCAACCAGTTCGCCGCCGACGGCTATGACTGCGTGTATGCCATGTACGCCGCCTTCCAGGCTGCCGGCCTGGACGCTTCCACCACGCCCGAGGATGCCTGCGAGGCCCTGATCGCCACCTTCTCCGGTGACTTCGAGTTCACCGGCGTCACCGGCACCATGACCTGGGATGCCTCCGGCGCGGTCACCAAGACCCCCAACGCCAACCGCATCAAGAACGGCGTGTATGTGTCTCCCGAGAACTATTGATCTGACTCCGGATCGATGAGGATCCCGTGCCCGGCTGGGGGAGACCCCGGCCGGGCTTCGGGCGTTCCGGGCGTTCCGCAGCAGCCGGCCATGACGGCCGTTTGCTGCGGGCCGCCGGGCCCTGTGTCCCATCCCTTCCTGTCCGAAAGGTGTGATCCTATGGCCTTCCTCTCCAACATGATCAATGGCCTGAGCCTGGGCAGCGTGTATGCCATCATCGCTCTGGGCTACACCATGGTCTACGGCATCGCTAAGATGCTGAACTTCGCGCATGGCGATGTCATCATGGTGGGCGCCTATATCGCGTTCCTGGTCATCCAGGGCATGAACAGCACCCTGGGCGTCTTCACGCCCCTGTGCGCGGTGCTGGCCTCCATGGTCGTGTGCACCCTGCTGGGCATCATCATCGAGCGGCTGGCCTACAAGCCCCTGCGTCAGGCGGCCTCTCTGGCCGTGCTGATCACCGCCATCGGCATGAGCTATCTGCTGCAGAACCTGGCCCAGCTCATCTGGGGCGCCAACCCCAAGAGCTTCACCAGCATCCTGAACGGCCTGAGCTCGATCAAGCTGGCGGGCGGTGACCTGATCATCCGCTGGGAGACCATCGTGACCGTGCTGGCCAACATCATCATCATGGTGGGCCTGACCTGGTTCACGCAGCGCACCAAGATGGGCCGGGCCATGCGCGCCGTATCGGAGGACAAGGGCGCGGCGGAGCTGATGGGCATCAATGTCAACTTCACCATCTCGCTCACGTTCGCCATCGGCTCGGCGCTGGCGGCCATCGCGGGCGTGCTGCTGTGCTCCTCCTATCCCAACCTGATGCCCACCACCGGCTCCATGCCCGGCATCAAGGCTTTTACCGCGGCTGTGTTCGGCGGCATCGGCTCCATCCCCGGCGCGCTGCTGGGCGGCATCCTGCTGGGCGTCATCGAGATCTTCGGCAAGGCCTACATCTCCACGGAGCTGGGCGATGCTATCGTGTTCGCGGTGCTGATCGTGGTGCTGCTGGTCAAGCCCTCGGGCCTGCTGGGCAAGCAGGTCCGGGAGAAGGTGTGAGGTGAGCGAGATGAAGACGAAACAGAAGAAGCTCCTTTCCCGCTTCCTGCCCTTCGCGCTGGTGATCGTGGCCTTCGCGATCTGTGAGCTGATGCTGAACGGCGTGTTCGGCCTTTCCATGTCCCGCTCCTTCAAGGGCCTCATCGTGCCCATCTGCTGCTGGATCGTGATGGCTGTGTCCCTGAACCTGGTGGTCGGCGTCTCGGGCGAGCTGAGCCTGGGCCATGCCGGCTTCATGAGCGTGGGCTGCTTCACCGGCGTGGTGGCGTCCACCTGGCTGAACAACGCCGGGGTGACGTCGACGCCCCTGCGCCTGCTGATCACCTTCATCATCGCCGGCGCGGCGGCCTGTGTGGCGGGCTTCATCATCGGTGTGCCTGTGCTGCGCCTGCAGGGCGACTATCTGGCCATCGTGACCCTGGCCTTCGGCGAGATCATCCGCAACCTGATGAACTGCATCTATGTCTCCATCGACGGCACGAAGCTGTATTTCGGCTTCCTGACGAGCGACCTGCCCGGCACCGGCATCGTGAACGGACCTGCCGCCACCAAGCTGCTGACGGCGGTGAAGGATGCCTCTGGGCAGGTGGTGACGCCCGCGGTGAAGCTGCCCACCGAGACCGGCTTCGTGACAGGCTTCATCCTGATCATGGTGGCGCTGGCCGTGATCCTGAACCTGGTGCACAGCCGCAGCGGCCGCGCGATCATGGCCGTGCGTGACAACCGCATCGCCGCCGAGTCCACCGGTGTGGACGTGATGAAGTACCGCCTGATGGCCTTCGTGGTCAGCGCGGTGTTCGCCGGCATGGCGGGCGCCCTGTATGGCCTGAACATGACGCTGGACCCCTCCAAGTTCAAGTTCGATCAGAGCATCACGGTGCTGGTCTTCGTGGTGCTGGGAGGCATCGGCAACATGACCGGCTCCATCGTGGCGGCCACCGTGCTGACCATCCTGCCCGAGAAGCTGCGCGCCTTCAGCGACTATCGCATGCTGGTATACGCCATCGTGCTGATCCTGATGATGCTGGTGACCAACAGCCCCGCCATCCGCGCCTGGATGAGCAAGATCCGAGCCGGCATGAGCCATGAACGGGAAGACGACGCGCTGAAGGGAGGGAACTGACATGGCACTCAAGCTGAACCGCGATACGCATATGGTGCCGGTGCCCAGCACCTCCATCATCCCGGAGCGCGACCTGGGCCGTCAGCCCATCCTGGAGGCCAGCCATCTGGGCATCCAGTTCGGCGGACTGAAGGCGGTGGACGATTTCAACCTGACCATCGGCCGCACCGAGATCGCCGGCCTCATCGGCCCCAACGGCGCGGGCAAGACCACGGTCTTCAACCTGCTCACCAAGGTGTACCAGCCCACCACGGGCACGGTGCTGTTGGACGGCAGGGACACGGCCGGCATGTCGATCGTGGATGCCAATAAGGCCGGCATCGCCCGCACCTTCCAGAACATCCGCCTCTTCGACAAGATGACGGTGGAGGAGAACGTGCGCATCGGCCTGCATGAGCAGATCAAGTATGGCATGTTCAACGCCATCTTCCGCGGCCCTGGCTATCGGAAGGGGGAGAGGCTGCAGCATGAGAAGGCCATGGAGCTGCTCTCCATCTTCGACATGCAGGACATGGCCGATGTGAAGTCCGGCAGCCTGCCCTATGGCGCCCAGCGCCGCCTGTAGATCCTGCGCGCGCTGGCGACCGGCCCCAAGCTGCTGCTGCTGGATGAGCCCGCCGCCGGCATGAACCCCAAGGAGACCGAGGAGCTGATGCGGACCATCGCCCGTATCCGCGATCAGTTCCAGATCGCCATCCTGCTCATCGAGCATGATATGGACCTGGTGATGGGCGTGTGCGAGGGCATCTGCGTGCTGAACTTCGGCCGCATCATCGCCAAGGGCACCGCGGAGCAGATCCAGAACGACCCGGTCGTGATCGAGGCCTATCTGGGCAAGCAGAAGGAGGCATGATGATGAGCGAGAACAAGACGCCTCTGCTGCGGGTGGAGGACATCCACGTCTACTACGGCGCGATCCACGCCATCAAGGGCATCTCCCTCTCGGTGGACGAGGGCGAGATCGTGACGCTGATCGGCGCGAACGGCGCGGGCAAGTCGACCACGCTGAACACCATCGCGGGCCTGCTGAAGCCGCGTTCCGGCAGCGTCATGTTCGACGGGAAGACGCTGAACGATATGAAGGCCAGCAAGATCGTGCCGCTGGGCATGGCGCTGTGCCCTGAGGGACGCCGCATCTTCCAGCAGATGACCGTGCGTGAGAACCTGGAGATGGGCGGCTACACCCGCGATCCGTCGGAGGTGCCCGGCACGATGGAAGAGATGTTCACGCGTTTCCCCCGCCTGAAGGAGCGCGAGAAGCAGATCGCCGGCACGCTCTCCGGCGGCGAGCAGCAGATGCTGGCCATGGCCCGCGCGCTGATGAGCCATCCGCGCCTGCTGATGCTGGATGAGCCCTCGATGGGATTGGCGCCCATCCTGGTGGAGCAGATCTTCGATATCATCAAGGAGCTGCACAAGGCCGGCACCACCATCCTGCTGGTGGAGCAGAACGCCGCCATGGCCCTGTCTGTGGCCGACCGGGCCTATGTGCTGGAGACGGGCAGCATCACCATGAGCGGCATCGCGCAGGACCTGCTGCATGATGACGATGTGCGCAAGGCCTATCTGGGCAGCTGATCGCCCTTGAAGAGACCGCCGCTTTGTGCTATACTCTTTGTGCTCAATGACCCAAGAAGACGAGGAGGGACCTGACATGAAGAAGTTCATGGAGGAATTCAAGAAGTTCGCGCTGCGCGGCAACGTGCTCGACCTGGCCATCGGCGTGATCATCGGCGGCGCGTTCACGGCCATCGTGACGGCCCTGACCACTGATTTCATCAATCCTCTGCTCAGCTATATCCTGAGCGGCTTCCAGTCCGCCGGCAATCTGGGCGATACCGGCATGGCCTGGACCTTTGCCGGCGCTGTGAGCGCCTTCCTGACCGTGGTGATCAACTTCATCATCACCGCGTTCGTGCTGTTCTGCCTGATGAAGGGCATCAACAAGCTGATGAGCCTGGGCAAGAAGCCCGAGGCTCCCGCGGCGCCCACCACCAAGGAGTGCCCCTACTGCAAGAGCCAGGTGCCGCTGCTCGCCACCAAGTGCATGTTCTGCACCTCCGAGCTGCCCCTGGAGAAGAAGTAAGTCTGCAGGAAACAGGGCTCCCTTGTGCATCGATCGCATAAGGGAGCCTTTTTCATGCGGATATATCCGTTCCGGCTGCATAAAGATACATCAAAAAAGCAGGAAAAGTGCAGCTCGGTGCATGAAAACGGTTGACAGGGGAGGATGCCTCTGCTATAATGCCGCTGTGCTTCGATAAAGCGCTGATGTGTTTCGATGGAGGGAAGACCTATGAAGAAGATCCTTGCTCTGCTGCTGGCCCTCACGATGGTGCTGGGCGTGGCTGCCGCTTCCGCGGATGCCCTGTCTGATATCCAGGCGAAGGGCACCCTGGTCGTGGGCGCGAACGTGCTGTTCCCGCCTTATGAGTTCTATATCACCGATGAGAACGGCAATGAGACGCCCGCCGGCTTCGATATGTCCCTGGCGCGCGGCATCGCCGACTACCTGGGCGTGGAGTGTGTCATCGAGGACCGCGATTTCTCCGGCCTGGTGACCGCCCTGAGCGTGGGCGACCTGGACTGCGTCATCTCCGGCATGGCCATCCGTGAGGACCGCCTGGAGGTCGTCGACTTCTCCGACCCCTACTACGCCGGCTCCCAGATCATGCTCGTGCGTGCCGCCGACTATGATGTGCTGACCACCGTGGAGGACATGACCGGCAAGACCATCGACGCCCAGACCGGTTCTCTGCAGTTCGGCATCCTGGAGGAGCAGTTCCCCAATGCCGTGCAGAACGTGCAGGACAAGATCCCGCTGATGGTGCTGGACCTGATCAATGGCGAGATCGACGGCCTGCTGATCACCGACATGGTGGCCAAGCAGTACATGGCCGTGTATCCCGACACGATGGCGATCTCTCAGGTGCCCGTGGTGTATGACAGCAGCGCCGGCATCGGCGTGGCTGTGCAGAAGGGCGACAACGCCACCCTGCTGGCCAAGATCAATGAGTATATCGCGATGGTGAAGGCCGATGGCACCTGGGATGCCTGGGTGGACGAGGCCATGCAGCAGAGCGCTTCTCTGGTGGAGACCGAGTGATCTGCGGCTGAAATGCTCCCTCCTCTTCCGGAGGAGGGAGATCTCTTTTTATAGCCGACCATGTGATCGGATGACGTAGGGGGATCTGTATGATCGATCTGACAAAGGTATGGGAGATCCTGACCACCAAGTTCCCGGCCTTCTGGGAAGGTGCGCAGACGACGCTCCTGCTAGCGTTCTATACGGTGGTCCTGGGCTTCCTGCTGGGCCTGCTGGTGGCTGTGTTCCGCAACACGCGCATCCTTCCGCTGCGCTGGCTGATGAACGCCTATGTGGCCTTCATCCGCGGGACGCCGCTGCTGGTGCAGGTGCTGCTCATCGTGTATGGTCTGCCCCAGATCAAGATGAACGTGTGGTTCGGCCAGAAGCTGAGCAAGTTCGACATGTGCGTGGTGGCCCTGGTCATCAACTCCGGCGCCTACATGGCCGAGATCATCCGCGCCGGCCTGCAGAGCGTGGACAAGGGTCAGGCTGAGGCCGCGGAATCGCTGGGCATGAACGGCATCCAGAAGATGGTGCATGTCATCCTGCCCCAGGCCGTGAAGACCATCCTGCCGACGATGGGCAACGAGTTCGTGGCCATCATCAAGGAGTCCTCGGTGCTGTACGCGGTGGGCGTGTATGAGCTGACCTACCAGGCGAACAAGCTGGCCTCGGTCAACTACCGATACATCGAGACCTTCATCTGCTCGGCTCTCATCTATTTCGTGATGACCTATGTAGCGACCAGCCTGCTGAAGCTGCTGGAGAGGAGGATGCGTCGTGGAGACAACAGTATCGCTTGATCGGGAGGCCCAGCAGACGGGCGGGACGGTCGTGCAGCCCAAAGTGGCTGATTCCGGCTCGAAGACGGATATCATCCTGCAGGTCCGCGATCTGCACAAGTCCTTCGGAAAGCTGGACGTGCTCAAGGGCGTGGATCTGAACGTGCATAAGGGCGATGTGATCGTGATCATCGGGCCCAGCGGCAGCGGCAAGAGCACGCTGCTCCGCTCGGTCAATCTGCTGGAGCGCCCGACCTCGGGACAGATCATCTTCGAGGGGGACGACATGACCAAGGCCGGCAAGAAGGAGCTCTGCAAGCTCCGTGAGCGGATGGGCATGGTGTTCCAGCAGTTCAATCTGTTCCCGCATATGAAGGTGAAGGACAACATCATCATCTCGCCCTGCAAGGTGAAGAAGGCGAAGACGGCTGATGTAGAGAAGAACTGCTTCGAGCTGCTCAAGCGCGTGGGCCTGGAGGACAAGTGGGAGGAATATCCCGGCAGGCTCTCCGGCGGCCAGAAGCAGCGTGTGGCGATCGTTCGCGCGCTGGCCATGGACCCCGACGTGATGCTCTTCGACGAGCCGACCTCGGCCCTGGACCCCGAGATGGTGGGCGAGGTGCTGGACGTGATGAAGGCGCTGGCCAAGTCTGGCATGACGATGATGGTCGTGACCCATGAGATGCGCTTCGCCCGTGAGGTGGGCGACTACATCCTCTTCGTGGACCAGGGCATCATCATGGAGGCCGGCAAGCCGGAGGACCTCTTCGGCCATCCGCAGCATCCGCGCACGAAGGATTTCCTTTCCAAGGTGCTTTGATCTTGAGGACCATCGGCTGTGCCGATGGTCCTTGAACGTGAGAAGAGGAGGCTCTGACGATGCTGAACGATCCCTTTCAGACGCTGAAGGCCTTTGTGGACCAGCCCAGCGGCACCTTCGATGTGGAGGACGTGACCGCGGTGGCGCAGATCATCGGCCGCGAGTTCGAGGAGCTGGGCTTCACGGTGGAGAAGATCCCCGGTGAGAAGTACGGCCCGAAGCTGGTGTGCTCCATCGGCCGCGGCGACAAGGTGCTGATGCTGATGGGCCACATGGATACCGTCTTCCCACACGATGTGTATGTGCCCTATAAGGACATGGGCGACGGCACCATCATGGGCAGCGGCATCACCGACATGAAGGGCGGCATCATGGTGATGCTCTACGCCCTCAAGGCCGCGCTGCCCTCCATCGATCTTGATAAGTATACCCTGCGTGCGGTCCTGAACCCCGATGAGGAGATCGGTTCGCCCGAGAGCCACGCCACCATCCTTTAGAACGCGAAGAAGGCCTTCGCGGCGCTCAGCTTCGAACCCTCCGGGGCGGAGGGGCGCCTGACCTGCGCCCGCAAGGGCGTGACCAGCGTGCTGGTGAGCTGCAAGGGCATCCCCGGCCACGCGGGCGCGGAGTATACCCGCTGCGCCAGCGCCATCCAGGCCCTGTGCGCGCAGATCACGAAGCTGTACACGCTGCGCGATGACGAGAAGGAGATCTCCTTCAACGCGGGCTTCATCACCGGCGGCACGGCCGAGAACGTGGTGGCACCCACGGCCAGCTGCAAGTGCGAGTTCCGCTATTTCGACCAGGCCTATAAGGAGCCGCTGATGGAGAAGATCCGCCAGATCGTGGCGGAGGAGCCCGTGCCCGGCGCGGTGACCACGCTGGAGTTCGGCGCGTCCCATCCGGCCATCGATATCAACGACAAGAGCCGCGTGCTGATCGAGAAGGCCCAGGCCATCGCCGCGAAGCAGGGGCGTGTGCTGCCGCATGAGAAGACCGGCGGCGCCGGTGACATCTCGATCGCCGGGCAGGCCGGGATCGGTGTGCTGGACGGCTTCGGCCTGTATGGCAAGGGCTGCCACACGGTGCAGGAGTTCTGCTATAAGAAGAGCGTGATGGAGCAGATCGCGCTCGCGACCGAGATGCTCAAGGCTGTTTGCGACTGACAGTACAGAAAAAAGACGGAGCCTCCGCGTGCGTCATGCGGAGGCTCCGTTCGTTTTGAGGACATCAGTCCAGGATGCCCGCGAAGGACCAGTCCTTCGTCCAGTGGGTGAGGGGCGCGGGGCTGCCGGGGATCAGTCGGCCGGCCAGCTTCTCGCCGATGGAGTCGGCGGGCACCGCGGTGCACATCATGGCCGCCTCGGTGGGATCGAAGCCGAAGCGCACGATCAGGTTCCGCAGGGCCTTCTCCATCGTGAGGACGGAGCCGGCCAGGGTGCCATCGGCCAGGCGGGCCTCATCGCTGCGCACGATCACGCGCTGGCCGCCCAGGCTGTAATCGCCGTCGGGCATGCCGGCGGCCTCCATGGCATCGGTGATGCAGAGCACCCGCTGCCAGCCCTTGGCCCGCGCCAGCAGCCGCAGGATATCCGGATGCAGATGCACACCGTCGGCGATCATCTCGGCATAGAGACGGTCATCGGTCAGGGCCGCGCCGGGTACGCCGGGGGCGCGGTGCTGCAGCGGCGTCTGGGCGTTGAAGGTGTGGGTCACATGGCTCGCGCCCCAGGCGGCGGCCTCATGGGCCTGCTCCGCGGTGGCGCTGGTATGGCCGATGGAGACGGTGATGCCCTGCGCCGTGGCCCAGCGGATGAAGGCCTCGCTGCCCTCCAGCTCCGGCGCCATGGTGATGATGCGCACGGCATCGGCCCCGCCGGAGAGCGCCAGGAAGCGCTCGACCGAGGGGAGGAGGAAATGCTCCTTTACCTGCGCGCCGGCCTTGGTGGGCTGCAGGAAGGGCGCCTCCATATGACAGCCCAGCACCCGAGCACCGCGCGTCTCCTGGTCCTTCAGGACGCCGCGCACACCGTCCACGGCGGCACGGGTGTCCTCGACCGAGGCGCTCATGGTGGTGGGCAGGAAGGCGGCCACGCCCACCTTATACAGGTCGCGGCTCATGGCGCGTACGGCGGCCTCGCCCTGCATGGTGTCGTGCCCGCGGAAGGCGTGGATATGCACATCCACGAAGCCGGGCAGCAGGTAGTCGCCGCGCAGATCGGTCAGCTCCTCATAGAGGCCCTTGGTAAGCCCGCTGCCGACCTCCTGCACGCAGCCGTTGTGGATCCGGACATCGATGTCCTCCTGAAAGCGGCCGTCCAGCAGGGCCGTGGCATGACGGATCAGCATGAAGGTGACCTCCTTTGGATCAGAGACCGTTGACGATGTGATCGGGACGGCGGCCGGCCAGCACCTACAGGATCTGGCGGGAGCAGGCCTCGGCCATGATGCGGCGGGTCTGCTCGGTGTTGGAGCCCACATGGGGCGTCATCACGATCTGGGGGAAGGTGAGCAGGCGTTCGGGCACGTGCGGCTCGTCCGGATAGACGTCCAGGCCCGCGCCGAAGAGGTGCCCGGAGGCGATGGCGTCGCACAGGGCGTCATGGTCGACCGTGCCGCCGCGCGAGGTGTTGATGAGCACCGCGCCCTTCTTCATGCGGCCGATGACCTCCCGGCTGATGAGGCCGCGGGTCTCGGGCGTCAGGGGACAATGGACGCTGACGGCATCGCTGCGGGTGATGACCTCCTCAAAGGAGGCAGGCTCCATGACGGAAGGGTCGGCGCCATGGCGGCTGTAGCCGATGACGTTCATGCCGAAGGCCTGGGCCAGCTGGGCGGTGCGCCCGCCGATCCTGCCGGCGCCGATGATGCCCAGCGTCATGCCGCGCAGGCTCAGGCCCATATAGCGCCCAAGCCCGAAAAGGCCCTCGGGCTGCTCGGCGCGCAGGCGGACGTCCATCTCGCCCACGCGGCGGCAGACGGCCAGCAGCAGGGCGATGGCCAGCTCGGCGGTGGGGTCGGTCACGGTCTCGGGGATGTTGGTCACGGGGATCCCGGCCTCGGCGGCGGCCCGGGTATCGACGGAGTCGTAGCCCGCGCCGTAATTGGCGATGTGCCTGAGCCGGGGCGCGGCGGCGATCATCTCGCGGTCCACGCCGCTGGTGGCCACGATGGCGTCGCAGCCCGGGAGCAGGGCCATCAGCTCCTCACGCGGGAAGCGGTCCAGCGTGGGGGGCAGGATCACCGTGTGCCCCTCGCGGCGGAGCGGGTCGAAGCCGGCATCGGGGATGCCGTTCAGCACAAGGATCGTGGCCATGTCAGCTCTCCTCCTCATAGACCGTGTCGATGTCGACGAAATCGGGATCGGGGTCGGGAAGATGCTCACAGAGCATCAGGAAGGCGTCCTCGCCGTTGTCTTCATAGTAGCGCTTGCGCTTGCCCACGGTGATGAAGCCGAGGCGCTTGTAGAGGGCCTGGGCCGGAAGGTTGCTCACGCGCACCTCCAGCGTCACATAGGCGGCGCCATAGTTGCTCAGGTACTGCAGCAGCTCGGCGGTGAGGGCGTGTCCGTAGCCCTGCCCGCGCCAGGGCTCGGCGATGGCGATGTTGGTCACCTGGCATTCGTCCAGCACGATCCAGGCGCCGGCATAGCCGATCACCCGGCCCGCCACGGTGATGACCAGATAGCGTGCCGCCTTGTTCTCCTCGATCTCCCGGCGGAAGTCCTCACGGCTCCAGGGGCGAGGGAAGGTGTCGGCCTCGATGCCATACACCGTGTCGAGGTCCTCGACGGTCATCCTGCGGATCTCATACGCTTCCATGGGCAGCGGCCTCCACCAGCTTCTTGTTGCGCTCCGCGTTGGGGGCGCGCAGGTACATGGGCATCAGGGAGAGATAGTCCAGCTCCTCCCGGCTCCGCTCGGCCAGCGCGGCCACGGAGGCCGGGCGCAGGAAGGCGAGCTGCGGCGGCGCCATCACGGCCTGGTCCCCGAGGAGCGCCTGCAGCTTCTCTCGATGGACAGGCATGCCGTCGCCCAGGAAGAGGAAGCGGTCGCCGATCGACTGCAGGGCGCTCACATAGTCCTCCAGCTTCATGGGCGTGTCGGGCAGCAGGCGCTCATGGGCGAGGGAGCCATCGAAGGCCGCGCCGTAGACCTGTCCCGCGCGGGCATCCTGGATCGGGCAGATGACGCCGTTGAACTCGCCCGCGCCGTGCGCCATGGCCTCCAGGGCGTCGACCGCCACACAGGGCTTGCCGCAGCCATGGGCCAGGCCCTTCACGGTGCTCACGCCCAGGCGCACGCCGGTGAAGGAGCCGGGGCCGGTGACGACCGCCAGCCGGTCGAGCCGGTCCAGCGTGAGGCCGGAGGCGGACAGCGCCGCGTCGATCATCGGCAGCAGATTGACGGAATGGGTCAGCTTGTTCTGCACGGCCTCCTCAAAGAGGACGCGGCCGTCCTGCAGCACAGCGACACCGCAGACAGGACCGGAGGTATCCACAGCGAGCAGCTTCATGCGTCGGCCTCCTTCAGGATCAGCGTACGGGCCCCACCGGCGGGCTCCAGGTCGATCTGCCGGTCGTTCTCGCCGACAGGGGTGATGCGGATGTTGAACGCCTTGTCGGGGATGGCCTCGGGGCACTGGGAGGCCCACTCGACCACCGCGATACCGTCGCCGCCCAGGTACTCCTCCATGCCCATCTCCCACAGCTCCTCGCTGCTCTGCAGACGGTACCAGTCGAAGTGATAGAGCGGGACGAGGCCGGACTCATACACATTGAGGATGGTGAAGCTTGGGCTGGTGACCGTCTCGGTCACGCCCAGGCCTTTGGCGATGCCGCGGGTCAGCTCGCTCTTGCCGGCGCCCAGATCGCCCCATAAAAGAAGCACATCCCCCGGATGCAGCTCCTTCGCCAGCCTTTCGCCCAGCGCGCGGGTCTCACCCGGGGAATGTGTCAGCATACAAGATCGCTCCTTCAGGGGCCGTCAGATGCTCTTCCTCACATGAAGGATGGGCGACAGCGGCTTATAGATCAGATAGGTGAGGACGCACAGGACCACGCCCTTGAGCAGGTTGAAGGGGGCGGTCGTGGTCAGCAGCAGCGTCATCATGCTCGCTTCGCCCACGCCCAGCGCTCCGGCGATGGCGGGCAGGTCCATGTGATAGGCGGTCATATAGAAGGGGAAGAGGATCGTGCCGTTCACGATGAGGGCCGCCGCGACCATGCACACGATGCCCACCAGCATCCCGACCAGCGCGCCCTTGCGGGTCTTGTGTCCGCGATAGATGAAGCAGGCCGGCAGGACGAAGGCGGCGCCCATGATGAAGTCGGCCAGGTCGCCGATGCCCACCGTGGTGCCGAAGCCCTTGATGATCAGGTGGATCAGGGCCTTGATGGCCAGCGTGATCAGCGCGGGCACGGGCCCCATGGAGAACGCGGCCAGCAGCACGGGCAGGTCGGAGAAGTCCAGCTTGTAGATGTTGCCGAAGACCGGGATCTACAGCGTGAGGAACAGCACGGCGGACAGGGCGGCGAGGATCGCGATCCTCGTCATGTACTGGACAGGCAGGGAAGAACGGCGGGTACGGTCAGACATGGCGCAGCCTCCTTCAAAAAATACGCAAGCCCCTGGAAGCCTTCATCAGCTCATCAGGGGCGGATCTACGCCAAAAGCGTATCTTCCAGCTCTCTTCTCTCATCCAGACTATACTGTCGGCTCTGGGATCGGACCAGATCGGCCATATGCAAGGCATATGGTTCGCGGGGCTATACCGCCGGTAGGGATTCACACCCTGCCCCGAAGAAGCTCCAAGAAGCTATGCAGTTCTGGGTACCAAAGATAGTGTAACACAGGGCAGGGGACCTGTCAAGGAGACATGGAAAAAGGCATACGGATGAGCCCGTATGCCTGGGAAAGAGCCTACGATATCAGAACCGGATGCAGGCCGCGCCTTCGGGGCGGATGTCCAGCACGTGGCAGCAGCGCTCGCCGAAGGCCCCCTCCATCGTGGTGATGAAGTGCTTCAGCTCGGTCTGCGGCACGAAGTTGAGGGTGGTGCCGGCAAAGCCGCCGCCGTGGATGCGCCACGCGCCCTTGTCCTGCAGCATGCATTCCGCCATGGCCAGGGCCAGGGACAGGCTCTGATCGGTGGGACGGGCATAGACGTTCTGCAGATACATGAAGCTGGAGCGGCCGCTGGCGATGATCTATTTGAAGAAGGCGGGCAGATCGTCCTGCTGCAGCGCGCGCACCTGACGGGCCACACGTTCGTCCTCATCGAAGAAGTGGAAGGCGCGCAGCAACGCGCGGTCGCTCACTTCCTTGCGAAGCTCGGGGATCGCGGCGAAGAACTCGTCGGGGCGGACACGGCGCAGCACGTCCTGACCGAAGTGACGCGCCACAGCCTTCATCTCGGCGGGGATGGCGGCGTAATCGTCGGTCAGGTCGGCATGGCTGCCGCCGGTGGCAACGACCACCAGCGCGTAGCCGTGGGCGGCCATATCGAAGCTCATGGGGCGCACCTCGGGATCGTCCAGGCGGAAGTCCACGTTCACCAGGCCGCCGGCGGAGGAGGCCATCTGGTCCAGCAGGCCGCTGGGCTTGCCGAAATACACGTTCTCGGCATACTGGCTCACCTGGGCGCGGGTCTTGTAGTCGATGCTGGAGCCGTTGTAGAGCGTGTCGAGGATGGCGACCACCATGACCTCGAAGGCGGCGGAGGAGCTCAGGCCGCTGCCGCTGGCCACACTGGAGGTGACGGCCGCGTCGAAGCCGCCCACCTTGTAGCCCAGCTGGCTCATGCGGGAGGCGACGCCGCGGATGAGCGCCGCGGTGGTGCCCTCCTCTTCCTTGCGGACCGACAGGTCGCTCAGGTCGATGGTCATCGCGGGGTAGCCCTCGCTGTGCACATGCACCAGCATATCATCGCGGGCCGACACGGCGGACAGGGTATCGAGGTTCACGGCCGCCGCCAGCACACAGCCCCTGTTGTGGTCGGTGTGGTTGCCGCCGATCTCGGTGCGCCCGGGCGCGCTGATGAGCATGACCTCACGGTCCTCCGTGTGGAAGATCTCTTCATGGCGCTTGAGCAGGCCGGAATAGCGGGTCGTCTGAGACACGAGCATGCCGTCGCGGTTGCCGTAGAGATGGATCAGCTGGTCGATGACGGGGGCGGACTGCAGCTGACGGATCATATGCGCATAGCGGTTCATGATCTTTTCTCCTTCATCATTCACATTCGAACATGCGCGGTCACTGGATGGCGGCCTGCCAGATGCTCACGAGCTCCGGCATCCCCAGCCGCTCGATCTCATCACAGAAGGCCTTCCAGGTCTCATCGGTCAGGGCCACATCGCCGGTGACGAACCGGGCCATCGCGGTCTCGGCATAGACGCCCAGGGAGGACCAGATCGTATCCACGCGGGCCTGGGTGGCATCGTCAAGGTAGACCTGAGGATAAGGATAGACGGTATAATGGTCGAGCTCCTCCAGCTGCACGACGGCGGTGTGCGTCGATTCGTCATCGTAGTTCATCTGGTAGCTCAGGGGCGTGTAGGAGGGCATCAGCGTGCCGTCGGCGATGGTGTAGTCGGGCAGGATGGTCTCGGAGATGGTGGTGGAGTCATCCAGCCAGTACCAGGTGCCGTCGGAGCGCATATCATATTCCTTGCCCAGCTCGCCGGCCTGCGTCAGGTAACAGCCCTCCTCGGTGTAGAGGTAGTTGACCCAGGAGACGAGGGCGGCGGGATCGCTGCAGTGGGAGGTGATGGCAAAGGTGCCGCGGCTCACGTCATCGAAGAGCTGACGATAGACCTGCTTGCCCTCATAGACCAGGGGCAGCATGACCTGATAGTCGGCCAGCGAGGTAGAGGGCAGCATCTGCATGATGGAGGGGCCCATCACGATGCCATAGGTGATGGTGGCGTCGCTGTCGGTGATCTGGCGGGTGCTGTCGGTGCTGGAGAGGCCGTTCGTGTCGATCAGGCCCTCCTTCCACAGCTGATGGACCCACTCGAGGAAGGCCCTGTTCTGGTCGGAGGTCACGGTCTCACGCACCACGCCGTCCTCGGCCACCACATAGTAGTCGTTGCTGTAGATGCCGAAGGCGTGGGCCAGCCAGCGCAGGTCCCACATACCGGTGTACTCCAGCGGGACCTCGTCCGCGCGGCCGTTGTTGTTCGGGTCGCCGGTCTTGAAGGCGCGGAGGACCTCGGTGAACTCATCGAGGGTGGTGGGCATCGAGAGCTTCAGGCGGCTGAGCCAGGTAGTGTTGATCCAGATGGCGTTGTTGTTCTGCAGCTCGTTGATGTTCGGCAGCGCGACGATGGCGCCGTCGGGCAGGGTGATGGCCTTCTCCCACTCGGGATGCGCCTGCAGCAGGGCCCACAGGTCCGGCGCGTACTGCTCCAGATAGGGCTTCAGGTCGATGAGCACGCCCTCCGCGTAGAGCTTTTGGGTCTCGGCGGAGGTGAGCTTGGCCTTGAAGAGGACGTCGGGCAGGGTGCTGTCCCCGGCCGTCAGCTTGCTCTTGGCGGTCGTCCAGTCGTCCTCATCGGTGTACTGGGTATAGGTGAAGGTGATGCCGGTCTTCTCCTCCAGGCGCTGGAGAGCGAAGTTGTTGTTCCAGTCATGGTCCGAGGTGTCCTCGTAGCCTGCCATCGTAAAGCTCTCGGCGGAAGCCAGGAGAGGGAAGAGCAGACACAGGGCCAGGGTCAGAGCCGCCACGCGTTCGAGCATGGGCCTACCTCCTTTTTCATATGAAGGGATGATACCACATTTCACACGATCTGCAAAGTGTTTTTACAGTTTTCACAAAGCTGTCAGACATTTGTCGCAGGAGACTGGACGCTTGACGATCGGCCCGATCGATGCTATCATCAAAGCGAAGACCGGATCCGGTATGTTTCTGCGAAGGAAGGGCAAGAGGATGCGCAAGGGCGACGAGAGAAGGGCATAGATCCTGGCGGTGAGCGAGAAGCTGTTCCTCACACGGGGCTTCGAGGCCACCAGCATCCAGGACATCCTGGACGTGCTGCATGTGAGCAAGGGCGGTTTCTATCATCATTTCGTGAGCAAGGACGCGGTGCTCGCCACGCTGTGCGCGCAGCACGCCGAGCAGCAGTGCGAACGGGCCCAGCAGCAGCTGAAGGGCATCCGTGAGCCCATGGAGCGTCTGAATGCCCTGATGCGGGCCTTCCTGCCGCTGCAGGAGGAGGAGCTCTCCTTCATGACCATGCTGCTGCCCACGCTGGACCGGGCCGAGAGCGTCTCGGTGCGCGTGAGCTATCAGGAGGCGCTGGCCCAGGCCTTCTCGCCCGTGCTGGAGCAGGAGCTGGCGCTGGCCGCGATGGAGGGCGTCATCCTGCCGGTGGTGAAGGACGTCGAGCGGCCCGTGACGCTGATGCTGGAGCAGTGCTGGCTGGACGCGGCGATGTATCTGCTGGGCTGCGTGAAGGGCGACACGCGCTATGAGCCGGGCTCGCTGCTGGCCACGCTGGAGTGCTATCGGCGCTGCATCGAGGCGCTGCTCGAGGCGCCCTGGGGGAGCGTGGAGCTGGTACGCCTGGAGCGCTGGAACGAGCTGGCCGAGACCTTCCTCAGGAAGCTGAGGCCCAATGCCTGATCAACGGCTGTGTCTTCTGTCACGGGAGGCGGGAGAACGGCCTTCCATGCGCGGAGCGCGGTCCTTCGACGGCTGTCCCTGACGGGCGGCCGTTTTTCCATGCGTCTGAGGCCGAGGGGGACGGTGCCGCGGATCGCTGCCGCCGCGGGCCCTGGAACGTCCGCCGCCCTCGGCGAAGCGTTCGCGACGCTCCTGCTCGTCCGGCGGCACCAGACACTGCTTTCCATAGCCGATCAGGTCCTCACGCCCTGCCAGATGCAGCGCCTTTCGCACGAGCGGACGGTTGCGGGGATCGCGGTACTGCATCAGCGCGCGCTGCATGGCCTTGTCCTGCGGCGCCCGGGCCACGAAGACGGGCTGCATGGTGCGCGGGTCGAGGCCGGTGTAATACATGCAGGTGCTCAGGGTGCCCGGCGTGGGATAGAAGTCCTGCACCTGCTCGGGATAGAAGCCCGTGTCGCGCAGGTAGCAGGCCAGCTCGATGGCGGCGGCCAGGTCGCTGCCGGGGTGGCTGCTCATCAGATAGGGGATGAGGTACTGCTTCAGCCCCAGGCGCTCGTTCACCTGGCGGTAGCGCTCGCAGAAGGCGTCATACATCTCGCGGCCGGGCTTGCCCATGCGCTATAGCACGTAGGGGCACACATGCTCCGGCGCCACCTTCAGCTGGCCGCTGATGTGATAGCGGCACAGCTCCTCCAGGAAGGTCGGGTCGGGATCGGCCATGATGTAGTCATACCGCAGGCCGGAGCGGATAAAGACCTTCTTCACCTTCGGCAGGCTGCGCAGCCGGCGCAGGATCTGGATGAGCTCGGTGTGGTCGGCGCGCAGGTTGCGGCAGGGCTGGGGGAAGAGGCATTGCTTCTCCTTGCAGGCGCCGGCCTTCAGCTGCTTCTGGCAGGCCGGGATCCTGAAGTTGGCGGTGGGGCCGCCCACATCGTGGATGTAGCCCTTGAAGTTCGGCAGCGTGGTGAGCAGCCGCGCCTCCTTCTCGATGGATTCCGGGCTGCGCGACTGGATGATGCGCCCCTGGTGGAAGGTGATGGCGCAGAAGCTGCAGGCGCCGAAGCAGCCGCGCGTGGAGGCGATGGAGAACTCCACCTCCTGCAGGGCCGGGATGCCGCCGTCTTTGGCGTACATCGGGTGCCAGGTGCGTGTATAGGGCAGCTCGTAGACGGCGTCCAGCTCCTCGCGGGAGAGGGGCAGGCTGGGCTCGTTCTGGATGAGGTAGCGCTGGTCGTCCTGCTGCTGGCACATGCGTCTGCCGCGGATGGGGTCCTGCTCCTCATACTGGATGAGGAAGGCCTCGGCATAGCGGCGGCGGTCGGCGCAGATCTCACGGTGCCCGGGCAGCTGGATGCAGCCGGGATCCGCGGCCTTGGCCATATAGCAGATGCCGCGGATCTTGCGCAGCTGCGAGGGATCCATGCCGTCGGCGACCCAGCCGGCGCACTCCAGGATGGAGCGTTCGCCCATGCCGAACATGAGCAGCGTGGCGCCGGAATCCACCAGGATCGAATGGCGCACGGCGTCGTCCCAATAATCATAGTGGGAGAAGCGGCGCAGGCTGGCCTCCACGCCGCCGATGAGGATCGGCACATCGCGGTAGGCCTGCCGGATGCGGTTGCAATAGACGATGGTGGCGCGGTCCGGGCGCATGCCGGCCCTGCCGCCGGGGGCGTAGGCGTCCTCGCCGCGGCGTTTCTTCGCCACGGTGTAGTGGTTCACCATGCTGTCGATGACGCCCGCGGTCACCAGGAAGCCCAGCCGCGGCCGCCCGAAGCGCGTGAAGGCGGAGGCGTCCTGCCAGGGCGGCAGGCACAGCATCGCCACACGGTAGCCGGCCTTCTCCAGGATGCGGCTGATGATGGCATGACCGAAGGACGGGTGATCGACATAGGCGTCACCGCACACATAGACGAAGTCCGGCGCGTCCCAGCCGCGTTCGGCGACCTCCTGGGGCGTGACGGGGAGAAAAGCTTGCTGCATGGCTGCCGCCTCCGTTCTGATGACAGCATTTTATATGCGCGCGCCCCGGATGTCAAGGAAAGCGCGCCGGGATGATCCGCTGACAGGCAGGGATCGGGCAGACGCGCGGCGAACAGAAACAGAACGATGCCCGCGACAAAGAGCGCGGGACGAAAGGAAGCGATCCTCATGCACCGCCCGCTGATCGGCGTCACGCCGGGGCAGGTCTCGGGGGATGAGACGAGCATCACCCTCTATAACGGCACGCTCGACGCCCTCTGGGCCGCCGGCGGCGATCCCTGTGTCCTTCCCATGACGGACGATCCGGAGCGCCTTGAGCTGATGCTCGACACGATGGACGGCGTCCTCTTTACCGGCGGCGGCGATGTGGCGCCCCTGCTCTATGGGGCCTATCAGCATCCCGCGCTGGGGAACATCACCCCGAAGCGCGACGCGATGGAGCTGCCACTGGCCCGCATGGCCTACGCGAGGAAGGACGTGGCGGTCTTCGGCATCTGCCGCGGCTGCCAGGTGCTGAACATCGCGCTGGGCGGCACGGTGTGGCAGGACATCCCCAGCGAATATCCGGGCCATCCCATCCTGCACAGGCAGAAGGACCCGGGCTATCGTGTGTCGCATCCGGTGCGGCTGGATGAGGGCTCGCGGCTGCGGCAGATCCTGGGCACGGAGGAGATCCTGGTCAACTCGCTGCATCACCAGGCCGTCGACCGCCCCGGCGAGGGCCTGACGGTGACGGCCCACTCGCCGGACGGCGTGAGCGAATCGGTGGAGGCGCAGGACCACCCGTTCTACATCGGCGTACAGTGGCACCCGGAGCGCCTTTGGCAGGAGCATGAGAGCGCGATGGAGCTGTTCCGCGCCTTCGTGCGGGCGGCCGAGCGCTGCCATCGGTCATGAGGCGGAAGAAGATGAAGAGCCGGACCTGACCGGCACGAGAAAGGAGCATACCCCTATGAGCAACATCCCCACTCCCCATATCACCGCCAAGGAAGGCGACTTCGCCCGCACGGTCCTGATGCCCGGCGACCCCCTTCGCTCCAGATTCATCGCTGAGCATTTCCTGACGAACGCGCGCCTGGTCAACGATGTGCGCGGCGTGCAGGGCTACACCGGCGAGTATGAGGGCAAGAAGGTCTCGGTCATGGCGAGCGGCATGGGCATGCCCTCCATCGGCATCTATTCCTATGAGCTCTTCAATTTCTATGGTGTGGAGAACATCATCCGCATCGGCTCGGCGGGCATGATCAGCCGCAAGCTGAAGCTGCGCGACATCGTGGCCGGCATCAGCTGCTACAGCGATACCACCTTCGGCGAGCAGTACGGCTTCCGCGGCAACCTGGCGCCCTGCTGCTCCTGGGAGCTGCTGAGCAAGGCGATGGCCGCCGGTGAGAAGATCGGGCAGGTGCCTGTGGCGGGCCCCCTGTACTCCTCCGATATCTTCTATGATGAGTCCAACAACGGCGGCAAGCTGGCCAAGCTGGGCGTGCTGGCGGTGGAGATGGAGGGCGCGGCGCTCTATATGAACGCGGCGCGCGCGGGCAAGAACGCCCTCGTGCTGTGCACCATCTCCGACGACCCCACGACCGGCGAGGAGCTGGACGCCGAGGCGCGCCAGAACACCTTCACGAACATGATGAAGATCGCGCTGGAGATCGCCTGACACAGGGGCTTCATCAAAATTTGAACAGATCGTAAGATCTTTGACATCGACATCCGGCGGATCGTATGGTATGATATCTGATGGTAAGATCGGTCTGGGACCGGAACGGAGGTGCTCTTGAGGATGAAGAGCGCATGCAGGATCGCCGTGGTGCTGATGGTGCTCACCACGATGCTCGCGCTGCTGCTGGTGCCCGCCAGCGCGGCTCAGCTGAAGCTGACCACGCAGCCTGAGGACGTGACGGCGGCGGCAGGCAGCACGGCGGTGTTCAAGGTGGGTGCGCAGAACTATAAGGCCATCACTTGGCATTTCGTGAGCCCCGACGGCGGCACGGATATCTATGTCAGGGACATCCCCACTTATTTCCCGGGCTCCTCCGTGGAAGGGAAGAACTCCAAGAACCTGAAGATCGTGAACGTCCAGCCCGAGATGAACGGCTGGCGCGTCTATGTCGATTTCACCGGCGGCTACAGCAAGAAGAGCGAGATGGCGACCCTGTGGATCGAGGGCATGAGCCATGACGATGTCATCACGCCCACGCCCGCGCCGACGGCCGAGCCGACGCCTGTGCCCACGGCGACGCCGACGGCCGTGCCGACGCTCGCTCCGACGGAGGCCCCCGCGGCCACGGTGACCGCGACGCCGACCTAGGCCCCGACGGAGGCGCCTGCCGAGGAGGAAGAGGCCGAGGCTGAGACGATGGAGGCTCCGGCTGAGACGGAGGCCCCCACGGCCGCCCCGACGGCGGAGCCCACGGCCACGCCGACCGCTGAGCCGACCGCGACGCCCACGCCCGCTCCCACGGCGGAGCCCGCGGCGATCCGCGCCTACGGCAGCTGCACCATCACCTATAACGGCGAGAAGAGCCTGACCTAGGTGCCGGTCACCGCGAGCGGCATCGATGTCGAGATCGTCTGCAAGTCGACGCCTTCTTATTGGGTGATCAACGGTACGCGCTATGATTTCGACAACGTACCCAAGACCATCAAGATCTCGGGCGTGAAGTCGGCCCTCACGATCGAGGCGGTGAAGCGCGGCGCCAAGTCCGAGACCCTGGTGAGCAACGAGACCATCCTGGCGAACAGGACCGGCGAGACCCTGACCGTGACGAGCAAGAAGGCGAACATGTGCTTCCTCAACCGCAACGGCGGCGCGGGCGGCTGGTTCCGCACCTTCGACTTCACCAATGATTTCAAGAACAAGGCCACCAAGAAGACCGAGAACGGCGGACGCATCACCGTGCGCGTGCAGGCCTCGCTGGATTACGGCGAGGGCGTCGGCAGCTGGAAGATCGACGGCGTGAAGTACAATTTCAACACGACCGTGTCCAAGTTCAAGGTGACTGATGTCCGCAAGACCACGGTCTTCGAGGCGGTGACCTATGAGCAGAAGCAGGTGAGCGTGACGGCCAGCAATTGCACCTGCTCCGACTCGCAGCATTCCAGCTTCGTGTCGGCCCAGATCCCGATCGGCTCCTATGTGACCGCCACCGCCAGCGGCGCTGTCTATGGCCACTGGGTGAAGAACGGCTCGGCCCTCTCGAAGGACAAGGCCTACAAGAAGTGCTCCTTCACGGTGCACGGCGCCACCAGGATCAAGTGGGTCGAGGCGACGGCATCGACTGATGACGACTGACCGATCGGCCAAAGAGAAGAAGAGCCTCCCGGAGCAAGACCGGGAGGCCTTTTCAAAGGAAAGATGAAGATGCAGAAGAACCAGATCGTGACGATGACCTGCGAGGGCCTGGGGGCAAGCATGGAGGGCGTGGGCCGCGTGGACGGCATGGCCGTGTTCGTGCCGGGGCTGCTGCCCGGGGAGACCGCGTCTGTACGCATCGTGAAGACGCAGCCGCGCTATGCCTTCGGCAGGCTGGAAGGGGCGGTGAGGGAGCCCTCCCCGGAGCGGAGAGAGCCCGACTGCCCGGCATATCCCCGCTGCGGAGGCTGCTCCTGCCGCCACATGACCTATGGCGCGACGCTGGAGGCCAAGCGGCAGCACGTGGAGGATTGCTTCCGGCGCATCGGCCATCTGGAGGTGGAGGTGCCGCCGGTGCTCGGGCTGGCCCAGCCGACGCGCTACCGCAACAAGACCGCGCTTCCTGTGGGCGGCACGGCGGACCGGCCTGTGCTGGGCTTCTATGCCGAGCGCAGCCATACGGTCATCCCGATCGACAGCTGCCCGAACGCCATGCCCCCGGCGGATGAGCTCCAGCGGGCCTTCCTCACCTGGGCGAAGCATTACCATCTCCGCCCCTATGACGAGGTGAGCCACAGCGGCCTGCTGCGCCACCTGGTCATCCGCGTGACACGACGCGGCGAGGCGATGGCGGTGGTGGTGGCGAACGGCGACCGTGTGCCGCATGAGGATGCGCTGGTGACCATGCTGCGCCAGGCCGGCGCGGTGAGCGTCATCCTGAACACGAACACCGCTCGGACCAATGTGATCCTGGGCCCGGGCTATCGCACGCTCTTCGGGCCGGACACGGTGAGCGACGAGCTGTGCGGCCTGACCTTCGAGGTGGGGCCCGCCTCCTTCTTCCAGGTGGATCCCGAGCAGACGGAGGTGCTCTATCAGACGGCCCTGGCCTTTGCCGAGCTGAAGGGTGAGGAGCGCCTGTGTGATGTGTATTGCGGCGCGGGCACCATCACCCTGATGATGGCACGGCATTGCCGGGAGGCGCTGGGCATCGAGATCGTGCCCCAGGCCATCGAGAACGCGAAGGCCAACGCGGTGCGCAATGGGGTGGGGAACGCCTCCTTCCGCTGCGGCGCGGCCGAGGAGCTCCTGCCCCGCCTGGTGGAGGAGGGCCTGCGGCCGGACGTCATCGTGGTGGACCCGCCGCGCAAGGGCCTGGAGCCCGCGGTGATCGACGCGATCGCCCAGGCTGCCCCGCGGCGCGTGGTCTATGTCAGCTGCGATGTGGCGACGCAGGCCCGTGACGCGGCGCTGCTGTGCGCGAAGGGGTACCGTGTCGACAGGCTGCAGCCCGTGGACATGTTCTGCTGGGCCAGCGGGGTGGAGACGGTTTGTTTATTGTCCAAAATCAGATCTGCCCCACATATCGACATTGATCTGGATATGACAGAGCTGGATGTGACGAAAGCGGAGACAAAGGCGACCTATGAGGAAATCAAAGCTTATGTTGTGGAGCATACGGGGCTGAAGGTTTCGCATTTGTACATTGCCCAGGTGAAAGCAAAGCATGGTATTATTGAACGGGATTGCTACAACAAGCCAAAGACGGAAGCCAATCACGTACCGCAATGCCCGCCGGAAAAAGAAAAGGCTATAGAAGATGCCTTGAGGTATTTTCAAATGATCACGGATTAACCTGCTTTACCTGATGATTTAGTAGCTTCTTAAACATACAATATATAGTATGTTATACTGTCTCTAAAGTGCAATATACAGTGGTATGTTTTGCCATTTTGGATTCTAAGGCAATGAAACGCAGAAAGATGGAGAATCATCTTTTCGCTTGATGAAATACGCTCTGAGAGGGAAATTTCGGATCAAAGTCTATAAGAAAAGCCTCCGCGATCAACTTGATCAGTGGAGGCTCTTCTATTCATAATTTATCTTCTTCTAACCGATGAATTTTCTTTCTCAGCAAAAATCCCTGTAAAAGAAGAAGCATTAGAAGCAAGCCACATCCGCCGGCTAACCCATAGATCAAATAGGGTGGCTTTTCGTTTTCCTTTGTTGCAGGATCGTCAGCTTCCGCAATCTTAACAGGCTTTTCCACCGTTAAGTGAATCGGCACAGAGAACGATGTTGGATTCCCATCATTATCAGTCCCTTCTACATTCAACGAGCCTTCGTAATTGCCGGATAGGTCTCTTCCGGGAGTGAGAGTGATTTGAGCCTGGCGGGTTTCGCCAGGGGCGATGGTGCCAACCAAGACGCTTTGCCGATCTGTAATGCCGGGAAGGGTGACAGTCGCCATGACGTTAATGATATCCGCTTTACCCATGTTCATGAGAGGCAGAGTGAGCGTGATGGAATCCCCAGCGATCACACTGGAGGCCATTTTCAGTCCGCCCTGCTCCAGGCGGATTTCCTGCTTGACGGGCAGGGTATAACTCTCTGTCTGAGTGACAGTCTGTTTGTTGGCGATCCAACTCAAATCAAATTTCAAACTATGAGGAGATACGGTGGCTTTCGGCAGCACCGTGACGGGAAAGGACAGCGAATAGGATGTTCCCGGAGCCAGGGCAGGAATGTACACCGTATCAGCTGCTTGAGGCAGGATTTCGCCACTGCCGTCGGTGATTCGCAGGGTGATGCTTTCGAAGGAAATCGTAGGATCGGGATTGGTCAGCGTTGCAGTCAAAGCGCCCTCCTCACCCACCTTCAAGTCTCCCTGCACCTGGCTTATATCCATCCTCAGGGAGGAAAGCAATATCTCCGCGGTATTTTTTACTGTCAGGCTGATGGGTACAGAGAAAGCAATAGGATTCCCATTTCCATCCGTCCCGGTGACAGCGACTGTACCGCTGAAATCACCGGAAACATCTTTGCCAGGGATCACAGCAAACTGTGCTTCTTTGGTTTCGCTGGGAGTGATATTACCCACCAACACGGCTTGCTTTTCAACCAGCCCAGGAAGCGACAGCGATGCCATGACGCTGTGGATTTCCGCGTTGCCGGGGTTCATCAGGGGCAGCGCAGCCGTCCATTTTTCTCCCGCCGTTACGATGCTCTCTGCCTGGATGCCACCCGGCTCCAGCTGGGCTTTTTGCATCACCAGTCGCGTAAAACTTTCCGATTGGGTAATAGGCTGCCCCAACGCCATCCAGCTTAGATCAAATTTCAGGCTGTGCGGGGAAACCGTGGCTTTCTTCAATACAGTCATGGGGAAGGTGACTTCGGCGCTCTCGCCGGGCCCCAGGTCGGGCAGGTACAGAACGTCAGCGCCCTGTGGGATGATTTCGCCGCTGGGATCGCTGACCCGGAGGATGATTTGCTCGAAAGGAACCGTCCGACAGGGGTTATGGAACGTAGCCTGGATGAAGCCATCTTCGCCCACAGTGAAATCAGATTGCACGTTTGAAATCTCCATGCGCTTGATTTCCGTGTTCGGCGTGCCGTCCCGGATGCGGAGGGTATAAGGAAAATCCGTTTGCAGGGTCTTCCCCTGGCGGGTCTTACCGGTGACGCGGAGGGTGCAGGTGTAATCGCCGTTTTCCCTGTCCGCGTATAATTCCAGGTTCAGCCGCACCGCGTACAGCCCGCTTTCTGCCCGCTGGGTCTTGACAGACATGGTTTGAGGTTTGAATGGAGAAATTTCTTCGTATGGAATCAGCAATTCGGTCTGTATGGTTCCTTTCGCCTGATCGGACAATATGGGCACCACCAGGGACAGGACGTTGCTGGAAATCTTGGGCTCGTATCCTTGCAGCCAGGAGCGATTCATGCCCTGCAAAACCCGGCGCTGATCAATGGTAAAGGCCGGGCTTTCTTCAGCGTAGACGGGGAAAATGGGTATCAGAAGCAAAGCGGTCAGCAAAACCGCGATTTTGTATATGGTTTTCATGGTGTTATAACTCCCGTATATTATCAACGACGCTCTTGTTCAATACCTGCCGAAGCCTCGCCTTCACGCCGATCATGCAGCACAGAGCGCACAGCGTCGCCAACACGATCATCAGCGGCAGGATGATGGCAGCATGTTGGCTCATCATGAAGTAATTGCTCCAGACCGTCCCCATGAGGATGAACAGGCAGAGCGCCAGCAGCAGCCCAATAGCGGTGGTCACAATCATGGGCGGTCGATAGCAGCCAAGCAGGGCACTTTCATCCGCGCCAACAGCCCTGAGGGTGCCGATCATGCGCTGATCAGCGCGGATGCGCCGCCCGGCGCTGCTTACCTGCATGGATACGGACACCGCGAAGAACAGCACGATGATGCCCAGGAATACCAGCTCGATCTGCCGCTGCCGCCGGGCGTTCTCCCGGTCATTTTCCATGCGGTTTTTTACTTCCATTCCGGCGCGGGAGGCAATGGTTTCCAATCGGCGCTGAACCGCCTCCTCCGTTTCCCGATCCACCTCACCCGCCAAGGTAATGTCCACAAAGGTGGGTTCGGTGGGCGCAAAGCCCAGGGCCCGCAGGCCCTTTTCCGTGGTGACCAGGCACAGGTCGTTGCGCCAGGAGGAGCCGCTGTCCGCCAGCACCGCGCCTACCGTCACGGCGGCGGTATCGGCGTGTAAATTGCGGTAAGATTGCTCCAGCGCTTCTATCTCCGCGGGCTTATAGGGCTCGGCGCTGACATCCCAGGTCTCCTTTCCCCTTTCCGTCAGCGCCTGGAGCAGGGAAAGCGTCATGCCAGGCTTAAAGTAATCGTTGACCGCCATGCCCTTCAATACAGCTCCCGGATGATCCCGTCCAAAATCGGCCCCGGCAATGTTGCCGGTGGTTTCGCCGCGCTCTTTGGTTTCCCAGTAGCCTTGATCCGGTGCGAACACCAGCACCTCCTGCCCCGCGTCCAGAGCAGTCTGGCTGATCCTGCCTTCCTTAAGCCCCTTTTGCAGCTCGGGATCGTTCACGTCCCGAACCTCGATGGTCAGGGGAACCAGCTTGCCTTGCGCGCCCAAGCCTCGCTGAGCAGCCTGCATTTCCTGAAAGGTCTTGGCGTTCCATTTCAGGTAGTTTTCCTCCAGGTCCGTGACCCGGTCCGGGGTATCCTCCAGCAGATAGGCCAGGGAGTTCGTATAGATAAAGGGATTCACCACATTGCAAAAAGAATAATAGTGATATTTCGTCACGGTGCCATCCGAGCTGGGGGAGCTGTCCTCCCGTTCCTCCGTATAGTAATCCCGCAGGTACTGGGGAACCACGTCCTCCGTTAGCTCCAGCAGGATATCCGCCGAGGTAGTCATGGAAACGGAACCCACCTGGGGGATCGCGCGAATCTGCCCAATATCCTGCTCGGTCAGCACGTTTTCCAGCGCTTCCACACTGGCAAAATGCAGATCGGAGGCCAAAGAATAGCTCCTGTATTGCCCGTTGAGGGGCTGGATATAAAAATCATAGGCAGGCACATAGCTGGATTTGTACAGCAGCGCTTCGGACAGGATGGCGGTGCAAAGCAGCGTCAGCGCCACCATCACCGAAGCGCCCGCCTGGCGCAGGGGATGCAGCCGGGTTTGGCGGCTGGCAATGAGCCGGGTGGCCCGGAACTGCTTTTTGCTCTTGAATTTCTTGGCCTTGCGCAGCAGGCCCGTATCCCGAAGCACGCCCATGGGCGTTTGGCTGGCAGCCCGGCGAAGGGGCAGCCGAGAGGATAAGAACACGCACAGAGCGGACAGCGCCGCCACGGGCACCAGCAGCCAGCCGTTCAGGGAAAACATGATTTCCCCTTCCGCGAAGCGGGAAATGATGAATACCGTCGCAATGCCAAACAGGATGCCCAGGGGCAGGGAGATCAGGCACAGCAGCCACGCATCCCGCCCGAACAGGCGGCGGATCTGCCGCCGGGTGGCCCCCACCGCCCGCAGCATGCCGATCTCCTCCGTTTTCTGGGCCAGCATGCTTTCCATGGCGCTGGAGATAGCCACCCCGCAGCTGAGCAGCAACGCGATGCCCAGCAGGATCCAGATTTCGGCCTGGGCGGCGTACGCGTTCAGGTCCTCCACCGTGGGGTCCAACCAGGTGGCCTGGCCCGTGGCGCGGCTGATGGCAATGAAGGTATGGCCCCAATCGTCGAAAGCCTTGGAATGGGCAAACCGGGCGTAGGTAACCAGCGGCGCGTAGGTAATCACCCGGTGCACGGCGGGGTCGCCTGCCTGAAAAGGCGTGTCCCCGGCGTACACCAGAGCGTTGGGCCATTCCGGCGTGCCGTGGCTGGAATACATGGTACCGTAGCTTTCCATATAGGTGGATTGATCGGCCAGCACGCCCACCAGGGTATAGGTTCTTTCCTCCGGCAGGCCCGCTAAGGGCCGCATGGTCCAGGTGACGCTGTCGCCCACCTGGAGCTCCTGCCGAAGCTGGGACAGGGCGCTTTCCTCCAGGGCGATTTCGCCGGGGTTTTCCGGCATGCGCCCTTCCCGCATGGTCCTTGGCAGCAGAGCCTGGGCTTCCTCATCGTAATAGCCCACATACTGGCCCGTTTTGTCGATTTGAGCGGTAACGAACACCTTGCCGACCCGGCTGAAAAAGCCGCTGTTTTTCACCGTTTCATCCGATACGCTGGCACAGTTCAAAATCAGGCCGTCGGCATAGCCCACCCGCTCGATAATTTTCTGCTCGTTGGCCTTGATGGAGCCGTAGGCCCCCAGCACTGAAGCAGAGCATAGATACACTGCCAGGAAAATGCCGATGGCGAGGCTGAGATAAGCCTTTTTGTTGGCCTTCAGGCTGGCTTTTGCCACCTGGTTCATGGTGAGGTGTTTCATTGCACCGTCACCCCGCTGTCATCGGCCACCTGCCCGTCCTCCAGGCGGATGATGCGTTCGGCCTGCTCAGCCACGCCCAGATCGTGGGTGACGAGAATCATGGTGATGCCAAGCTCCTGGCTGACGGTGCGCATGAGCGTCAGCACCTCCCGGCCCGTTTTGCCGTCCAGGTTGCCCGTGGGCTCATCCGCAAACAGGATGGCGGGTTTGTTCGCCAGGGCCCGGGCGATGCACACCCGCTGCTGCTGGCCGCCGCTCATGGCCCCCGGCAGATGGGACAGCCGATCCCCAATGCCAAGGATTTCGATCAGGCGGTTCAGGTGATTTTCGTCGGGCTTACGGCTGTCCAGCATCACAGGCAGCAGGATATTTTCCTGGGCGGTCAGCTCCCGTACCAGGTTATAGCTTTGGAATACGAACCCAAACCGCCGGCGGCGCAGCACGGACAATTGATTGTCGTTATACTTGGCAAGGTCGTTATCCTGATAGATGATTTTACCGGAGGTTGGCCGGTCCAGACCGGACAGCATATGCAGCAGGGTGGATTTGCCGCTGCCGCTTTTGCCCGTCACGGCGGTAAAGGAGCCTTGGGCAAAGGACAGCGTCACATTCTGCAGCGCGTGCACCGGCGCGCCGCCGCTCTGGTAGGTTTTCGTCAGGCTTTCGCAGCGTAAAATTTCCATGGTTCATGCCTCCTTCTGACTGTATCCTACCAAACCAACCTTACTTTCAGGTGACTTTTACCTTACGATTTCGTAAGGTTGGGGAATGGGACGAAAGATTTGCAGGGGAACCGCTTTTGAGTCAAAAGCGGTTCCCCCGCGCCCCCTTCCGAAAACCATCTTTATGATTTTGTGAGATTTAAAATAGGAATGGAGATTGAAAACTTCAAACCGTGCTTGGTGTTCTCTGCCGCGATATGCCCGTGATGGCGGTAAATGATCTCCTTCACGATAGCCAGGCCCAAGCCCGCGCCGTTCTGTTTTTGTCCTTCTGCACGATAAAAGCGATCGAATAAATGGGGTAAATCCTTTTCAGGCACTCCGCCGCCGTTGTCCTCTACCGTGCAAAAAAATACTCGGTCTGTCTGCTCCAGAATAATGGTGATGGTTCCATTCGCTGCGGTGTGTTCACAGGCGTTCTTCAGTAGGTTCTGAAATGCTTCAGAAAGCCACTTCTCATCACAGCGGAGGGTCGCATCCCCAGTGATCGTGATCTCTTTGTTCGGCCATAAAGGACAAAGCTGGCTCCAAGCCCGCTCGATCACAGGCCGGACGTCATGCTCCGAAAAAGTAAATTCATACCCGTCCGCACACAGTTTTTCCAGGCGAAGAAGGCTGCCGATCAGCGTTTCCATCCGCTCGATCTGGCTGATCTCCTGCTCCATGTGAGGGCTTTCGTCCATTTCCACGAACAGCCGCAGGGACGCCAGCGGCGTTTTCAGCTGATGGGAAATATCAGCAGTCAGATCACTGGTGCGGCAGGCTTCCTGTCGATACCGTTCCTTTTCCACCTCAATGCGGTTTTCCATTTCGGCGACGGCGTTTTCCAGCGGGGCCACCGCATCCTCCTTCAAGGAATAGGAAAGCGGCTTCCCGCAGCCCGTCAGGTAATCTTCCATCTGCTCCGCCAACATTGCTATCCGCTTTTTCTGCATCAGCAGCCGAACTGCCAGCACAGCGGCGATGATCGCCAGCACACCGCCGATTACATATCCGACCATTGGTATCCCACTCCCCGCACAGTGCGGATATGATCCGCGCCTACCTTTTCCCGAAGTCTGCTCATGTGGACCGATAGGGTATTATCATCAATGAATTTTCCTCCATCGTCCCACAGCACCTGCAAAAGCCTTTCCCTTTGCACCACTGCTTTGCTTTCCAGCAGCATGGTGAGGATTTTATATTCTGTCAAGGTCAGCGGAAGCGCTTCTCCATTTTTCTGAACCTGCATTCTCTCTTCGTCCACGGTAAATCCATTGCGGGATAGGACTGCTTTTTTCGGTTGGCTGTTTCGCAGCAACACCCTTACTCGGCTCAATAGTTCTTGCATCCGAAAGGGCTTGGTAACGTAATCGTTGCCGCCGGAATCCAATCCCCGTACCACGTCAAACTCTTCATCCTTGGCAGTTAGGAACAGGATGGGCCGCGTTTCTCCCTGCGCCCGCCATTCCCGGCATAGGCTTACCCCATCTCCGTCCGGCAGGCCCACGTCCATCACGATCCCCTGCACGGAATCATCCAGCCTTGCTCTGGCTTCCCGTACTGATCCAGCCTCGATTACCCGGTATCCTTCCCTGGCGAATAATTCCATCAATCCGCTCCGCAGGACGGAGTCGTCTTCCACCAAAAGCAAAACAGCCATGTTGAACCTCCTTCGCGGTTTGCTATTTCACGGGACTCAGAATCATAATTGGCTGCAATTCATTGTGCTTTTACTGCTATTGCGGTAAAAACGACAATGATAATTGGAGCCAATAGAGAAAAATGGCAGAAAAGGAACAGGCTTTTCTGCTGTTTTTCGGAAAAGCAAAGCAGAATGTGTGTGATCATTTCGCACATTCTGTTTTTGCTTTTTGGGTGGATTCCAAAGGAGGGCGACAGCCCTTCTTGGCCGGAAGAATCCAAAGAAACCGGCGGTTTCGTGGCAGGGAATCCAACGGGGACAGCGTCCCCTTGGCACACGACTTTGCTTGCAAAGTCTAGTGTGTTATACCTTTGCGAAGGGGCTGGCAGCGGACGGCTTGTTTTGCCCGAAGGGATTGGGCAAAAGAAGACGGGCGCGGCTGGAATTGTGGAGCGATTACAGCGGAAGGCGGCAGCCTGGTCCAGCACCGGAGCAAAGGGATACCGTCCTCCCTCCGCGCATCTCTGCCCCCATAGTTAGAGAGACCTGCACCGCATCAGAGCGTGGTATCACTTTGATATCAAGTGTTGGTATCATTGTGATACCACCTCAGGAGAATGCGGCAGCTTCACTGCATGGAATCGTCTGTCAGCATCTTCTGTTCTGCCAGATTGGACGGTTTTGTGAAGAGCGGAATCAGATCGGATCGCAAAGCGTTCAATTGATCGTCCGTCATCTCTGTCTCCTGCAAATAGTGGATGATCCCATCCACCATCATCTCCGGTGTAATCCCCTGCAGCTTCATTGGCTGATTCAACTGCTTTTGCAAATGACCAGTGATCTTCCGCATGATTTCTGATGTTAGCTTTTGCGTCTCAGCAAGATAACTGTCTGCGCCTTTTCGGAATTCTGTGACAATCTGCCGCATGGCGTCTTCCACTCCAGCCATATTTGCTTCAGGCCGGATCATCGACAAAGCACGGATATCAGCCAGCGCATTTTTCGCTGCTTGTCTGTCTTCCGGGTGATCCTGAACGTGATCGACGTATAGCGTCTTGGCTGCGGAAAACATCTCGTTCATGTATTGGTATCCCGCATCGAGCACCCCTCTTTGCACAGCAGCAAGCTGGAAAATCAGCCTGTTAAAAGCAGGAAGCTCGATCAGCTGACTGACAACAGTTGGGTCAACCTTTCGTTGCAGCAGCTTCTCAGCCGCCTTCACAGACAGCCCCAGCTTCTCAATGTCGAAGTTCGTAGTGAAGGGAACGTCAGTCAGGCACAGCAGAAAGTCTGTGGTCACATCAAACACTTTTGCTATTGCGACGATATTTTCTGTAGAAAGCTTGTCAGTCTGTCCGCTCAAATAGCGGCTAAAGGCGCTCTCAGATATCCCGATCTTTTCAGCCAGCTGCGCCTGGCTCATTTCTCTTTCCTTAAGAAGATCCTTGATCCTCTCTCGGCAGTCAGCGGGAAGATACTCGTGAATCAACGTAGTTAACTGCCTCCTCTTTCAATGTCCTTTCTGCACAATATACTCTACAACCAGTCTTGCATTTTTGCAAGGCTTTTTTATTTTCCCTTTTGAAATTGCAAGTCCGCCCAATTTCCGGGGTTGAGCGCCTTTCCATCGTAAGATCACAGTGAAGGCCGGCCTCAAACGAACCTTGACAACTGAAGCCGACCTCCTTGCCCAAGATACACCGCCATGACCTTCCGGAATTACGGACCCAATGACACGAAGCACCTTACCGCCGGAAGTGAGCGCCCCACAGGGGACTGGGTGTGAGCCAAACAAGGTTTCTACCCGGGAAACGGACAAGGAGGAAAGCAAAACTGAACCCAAATCAAATTCCGATCAGGATAGAGTGAAGGAGGAACTCATTGAAAGATATTTTTACCACGGTAAAGGCGGCAGTCACCACAAAGCAAGCCGCCGAGTATTACGGGCTGAAGGTCAGTCGAAACGGCATGACCTGCTGTCCGTTCCATGAAGACAGGCACCCGTCCATGAAGGTAGATGAACGATACTATTGCTTCGGGTGCCATGAAACCGGTGATGTGATCGACTTCACCGCCAAGCTGTTTGGCTTAACACCTTATGAGGCAGCGAAAAAGCTGGCTTGGGATTTTCACATCGATCCCAGCACTCCCCAGCCACCTGTTGCAGCCGCAATGAAAAAGCAAGAGGTACAGGACAGGCAGGATGAGACCTTTTGTATGAGGGCGTTGGTGGATTGTGAAGCAACATTGCGGAACTGGAAGGAGCAATACGCTCCTTCCTCTCCCGATGATCCATGGGATGATCGCTTTGTGGAAGCCTGCAATATGTTGGATTATGTCTCAGCAATGGTCGATATTCTGTTCATGCCAGACGCAGAGATGCGGAAAATGCTTGTACAGCAGATGAAGGAAGAAAACACGATCCAGTGCCTAAAAGATAGGCTGGAAGCGTTGAGAGAGGAGGATGAACATGGCGAAACAGAAATGGGTGCGGCCTGAAGGGTGTCCGCTGTGGTTTGATGGAAAGAACGTCAATGAGGCTATGTTCTGCCAGGAGTTTTTGACAAAACACCAGCTGCTCTACACGGAAAACGCATTCTTCACTGTCAATGGACGGATGGCGGATGAAACGCCGCTGAAATCTGCCATCTATAACAGCGTAGCTCCTTATATGGTCACGAATGTCAGCAAAAAGATCGTCAGCATCATCGAGCTGCTAAAGATCACGGCTTACAAATCCAACTTCAAACCCCAGGAGGATCGGATTCATGTGGCCAACGGCACATTGCATTTGGACGGTACGTTTTCTGAGGCAAAAGATCAAATCGTCCGCAGCAGATTCCCGGTGAAATACAATCCCTTGGCAGGGTCGCCGGAGCGTTGGCTGCACTTCCTGGGCGAATTGCTGGAACCCGATGATATCCTCACCTTACAGGAGTTCATTGGTTACTGCCTGATCCCCAGCACAGCAGCACAAAAGATGATGGTGATCAAAGGCAACGGCGGAGAGGGTAAAAGCCAAATCGGTACGGTGCTGGCCCGGTTGTTTGGCTGCAATGCCAAGGATGGCAGTATCGGCAAGGTATCCGAAAACCGATTTGCCAGGGCTGATCTGGAACATGTTCTGCTGATGATCGACGATGATATGCGGTTGGAAGCCTTGAAGCAGACCAACTATGTCAAATCCATCGTCACCGCGCAGGGGAAGATGGATCTGGAAAAGAAGGGAAAGCAGAGCTATCAGGGTTATCTGTACGCTCGGCTTCTGGCCTTTTCCAACGGTGATTTACAGTCGCTTTATGACCGGAGCGATGGTTTCTTCCGGCGTCAGCTGATCCTGACCACCAAGGAGAAAGCACCAGACAGGGCGGATGATCCGCATATTGCAGATAAGCTGTGCACGGAGTTGGAAGCCATCTTTCTCTGGGCCTTTGATGGCCTGAAACGGCTGGCAGCCAATAACTTCCGCTTCACGGAGAGCAAACGAGCCATTGAAAACCGAAATACCGTGCGCCAGGACGCCAACAACCTGATTGCCTTCCTGGACGCTCCGGATTACATCCGCTTTGATCCCGAGCTTTCCATCACATCAGAGGAATTCTACCGGATCTATTGCGTATGGTGTAAGGAAAACGGGATGACGCCCATGAAGCAGCGCAGCGTTGCCGATTATCTGATCGGACATCAGAAGCAATATGGCATTGAATACAGCAATAATCACCTGAATTACGCCCATCGACGTGTGCGGGGCTTCAGGGGGATCACTGCTGTCCTTCATCCACCGAATGATGCGCTGGCAGGATTTACCCAGGTATGGCCCAAGGATAATCCATTTGAAAAATAATATACGGAGATTATCCTGAAAACTCTTGTACGTGCGTACCAGCGTAGGACCTAACCGTTTAGCGAAAGAAAATTAAGCAGGATGACCTATGAGTCGTTCTGATGCAAAGCAAGCCCTGAAAGCGTTGATTCTCCTTGGGTTGATCGCCGCTAAAGGGTAACATTCCGTGGCGGCTAAACGCAGGCGAAAAGTACGCTGTACGCACGTACAAAGAATCCCCGTGAAAAACTCAAATATAGAAAAGGAAGGAAACACATATGGCAAAACCCCAGTTCGCAATCATGCGATTCGCAAAATACAAAGGGCCGGAGATCAGCAGGATCGAAGCCCATGACGAGCGCACCAAAGAAAAGTACGCCAGCAACCCCGACGTGGATACCAGCAAGAGCCACCTGAATTTCCATCTGATTGAACCCCAGGGGCATTACCGACAGGAGGCGGAAAAACAAATCCGGGAAGCAGGCTGCCGAACCCGTTCCGACAGCGTGCGGCTGGTAGAAACACTGATTACCGGCAGCCCAGCATTCTTCAAGAAAAAATCAGAGAAGCAAATCCGGGAATTCTTTGAACACGCTTTGGATTTTCTCAAGCAGCGTCAGGCTCCTGAAACCTTTGTCTCCGCTGTGGTGCATATGGATGAGAAGACGCCGCACATGCACGTAACCTTCGTTCCGCTGACCCAGGATCAACGGCTGTCAGCCAAGGAAATCATCGGCAATCGGAAAAAGCTGACCCTGTGGCAGGATGATTTCTGGAAGCACATGGTCAGCAAATACCCGGAATTGGAACGCGGTGAAAGCGCCAGCGAAACCGGCAGGAACCATATCCCGCCCCGCCTCTTTAAGGCCATGACCCGGCTGACCAAACAGCGTCATGCCATTGAAGCGACGCTGGAAAGCATCAATCCCTTCAATGGCAAATCAAAAGCACAGGAAATCAGCAAAATGCTGGATGTGTATATCCCGGGCGTGGAGCAAATGCAGACAGAGTTGAAAAAATATGACGTTGCCTTTGCCCAGGAAGAATCGTTGAAAAAAGAAAACGAGGCACTGAAAGCTAAGGTGGAAGAAAAGAAACGCAAGGGTCTGGAAGAGCAGCTCCGAGAAGCCAAGCTTGAGCATGATTATCAGGAGGCAGTGAGCTTGCTCCAGCGGATTCCGCCAGAGATTCTGGAAGAGTATCGTCATCCGGGCCGACGAAACAGGGAGGTGCATCATTCTGTTGAACGCTAACCCCATCGTTGGTGATGAGTACAGCGGTTTGGCAACGCTCCTGGCAAATCTGATTGCCAAGTATGCCGATGTACTGGAATTGGAGGATGATACGGAGGAGAATCAGCAGCCAACCACCCTATTCACAACCGCTAATAACCATCCCATTTTCAATATCCCGCAGGGAAGCCTCACGCAGGCTTCCCTGCTTTTTTCTATTGCAAATTTGCAAGCAGCATGATATAATGAACATGAAAATGTTGTCCAAAATCTAAATGAACATGTTTTCTCTCAAAGGGCATATGGAAAGGAAGTGGAGAAAATGATGCAGAATTGCTTACCGAAAAGAATACACGATGATCGAAATGGACTGGATTATATTCTTCAAGGAGATTATTACTTTCCGGTCATTGAGGATCCCTCTGAGACCCGACCTATCGGGAAATGGGGACAGATGCACAAAAGGTATCTGGAAGAGAATCGGCCCACCCTTTATCATCAGCTGGTGCTAAAGGGAAGAATAAAGACATACCTGGCTGACCTGAATGAACAGGCGCAGCAACGGCTGGAAACGATCATTCATCAGATGAAGAAAAACGAGGGCGTGACCGAACAACTCAAGATGCGTGATCAGATGCAGTGGGTCAGGCAAATGAACAGTATCCGGCAGCGAGCAGAAGAGATCATTGCTGATGAACTCATCTATACCTGATTATCGCTGAATTAGCAGGGCATTGGATAGGAACAGCCAATGCCCTGCATCCAAATGAAATCATGGAGGATATCTCGATGGCAGTCCGAAAACAGACGCAGCCTGAACGTACCGAAACAAAAGTTTATACATACACACGAGTATCAACAACCATGCAGATTGAAGGGTATTCCCTGGACGCACAGCGTGCCAGACTGAAAGCCTTTGCTGATTTCAACGGGTATAAAATCGTTGGAGAGTATGAGGATGCCGGAAAATCCGGCAAATCCATCGAAGGAAGAACCGAGTTCAACCGGATGATGGAGGACATTAAATCAGGAAAAGACGGCATTTCCTTTGTGTTGGTTTTCAAGCTGTCCCGCTTTGGCCGGAATGCGGCGGATGTCCTGTCCACGCTTCAAGTGATGCAGGATTTTGATGTGAATCTGATCTGCGTGGAAGATGGCATTGATTCTTCAAAGGACGCCGGCAAACTGATGATCTCCGTTTTGTCTGCTGTTGCCGAAATCGAAAGAGAAAACATCCGTATCCAAACGATGGAGGGCCGGATTCAGAAAGCCCGTGAAGGTCGTTGGAACGGTGGCTTTGCTCCGTATGGATACGCGCTAAAGGACGGAGTGCTGGAAATCAACGAGGAGGAAGCCGAAGCTATCCGGATCATTTTTGATCAGTATGTCAATACGGATTCTGGAGCCAATGGTGTTGCGCGGTATCTGGCCAATCATGGTATTGGCAAAATACAGCGACAGAATGGCAATGCTCCGCTGTTTAACGCTGCGCTGATCCGGCAGATTCTGAAAAATCCTGTTTATTGCGGGAAAATCGCATATGGAAGGCGCAAAACAGAAAAGGTACATGGCACCAGAAATGAATATCAAATCGTATGGAGCGATGATTATCTCCTGGTGGATGGGCTGCATGAAGGAATCGTTTCCGAGGAATTATGGCAGGCTGCACAGGTGAAGATAGCGGCGCAGGCCAAGAAATATGAAAAGGTCAACCCGACTCCCAACACCCATGTGCATCTGCTTACGACCCTAATTAAATGCCCTCTGTGCGGCGCAGGAATGTATGGCAATAAATCAACGACCCGCAGAAAGGATGGAACACCATACGATCCGTCCTACTATTATGCCTGCAAACATCGCCGGATGGAGCGGGGGCATAAGTGCGACTACAAGAAACAGGTTCCTGAAAAGGTAATTGATCAAGCCGTGGCAGAGGTTATCATCAATCTGGTACGCAATCCCCGATTTGCGTCCCTTATGCAGGAAAAGATTGATATGAAAGTGGATACATCGGCCCTGGAGCAGGAAATCGCTACGCATGAAAAGCAGCTGAGGCAATATCATGCGACAAAGTCAAAGCTGATTGACGAGATCGATTCGCTTGATCCTGACGATAAACACTATATCCCGCGAAAAGCGGACCTTGACGAGCGTTTATACCGCATGTATGACAAAATAGAAGAGACGGAAACCCTTCTGATTGATGCCAGAGCAAAAAAGCGGGCCATAGAAGCCGATAAGGTGAAAGGCGATAATATCTATCGTATCCTGACCCACTTTGATAAGCTGTATGATGTGATGAGCGATTCAGAACGCCAGGAATTGATGCAGGCGCTGATTGCTGAAATCCACATTCATGAGCAGCCGCAGCCAAACGGGCAGTGGCTCAAATCCATCAAATTCAGGCTTCCGATCATTGATGGAGACACCTCTTTAGTTTTGGACAAATGTGATGGTGTCGAGGATGTGATCGTGCTGTCTAAACTTGAAGATGTAAAACATATCGACATTCATGTGGAAACGAGCGAGTTGGATGTTCGCCAAAGCCGAGGAACCTGACGGTGCCAACTATAAGGAGGCTAAGGCCTGTATAAGAGGCACCGGTCTGAATGTATCCGAGCTATATCTTCCGATCTGCACTGAAAGTACCATTTTCAGATCTGCGATCATGAGAAAAGCAAGATAAGCATCAAAATACAGCTCGGCAGGATGTACAACTTCCTGCCGGGCTGTGAGATAAGGGCGTTAAGTTCGTTTATGGATCCAGCAACTCACTCTTTTAAAAGAGCCTCTGCCTCTTCGATGAAAAAGCCAATATTAAATTTCGAAGTTTCTTCGGGATATTTCTTTGACAACTGATGCAGAGCTTGAACGAATTCTACACTCCGTGTTTGTTGAGTAATATCAGAACTGATCTCGCTGATCCAACTGTACTCATCCGCGGTGCATTCGTTAAGTAAAAAGTGGACGGTGCCAGGCATATCGGCTTCCAAAATGGCCACTTCTTTCTGCCAGCATTGTTCGATCCCCTGCTGCCATTCATCGTGTGTTTCCTAAGCGATACGTGCTCGCTATTCAAGGATCTTTCTGAATACATAAATGTCCATCTTTATTTCCTCCTTGTTTGTTGATCGATATCTGGAAACACTGTGCCTATCTTTCCATTAGTCTTTATTACTCCTACCCGGACCCCTTTCCACATCCCATACATACGTTCTCCGTCGTGCTTATTGCGATTCGCTGCTAGTCCAGCAACATGTTCACCGGCATGGCGGATATCCTTTTCTTTCCAGGATCTCGGGAACCAAGCCTGTCCAGTGCCCGTCCTCTTCCCCTTGAGTTGATGAGTTGGTATATTTCCAACACGGACACCATTGGAATAGGTTTTCTCTATATTATATGGGATATGGTATTTGTCAAGTATCTCCATGCCTTTCTGGCCATGGCCTCCACTTGCAAGGATCAATTGCCTGACCTTTTTGCCATTCCTGGTAATAAGCCGATGCGTGAATTTTCCTTCATTGGAGTGCACCAATGCAAAATCACTCACATATCTGGCACTGCCGCGGGTGTTCAGATAGCGACCGCTTTTACTTGTTCCCATTGCCAGTTACCCCCTTCATACTAGAAGTCCAGTCAGGATAGTTGACAAAGGTCGTTAGATGCAGTAGATCTCTAAACACTTGCTTGGGCATTCGACCATACACAAGAACGATCTCAGGTTCAAGTTCCTAAAGCATGGCGATCAGCCCATGACGAAGATGATACTTCTCATCAGCTGTTTGACAGCAGCCATAAGTCCCGATCGACACGATACTGTGGTGGGGAACGCCAAGAAAAGCAAATTTTTCAGGAAGAACGGATGTTGTATAACTCCGCTCATCACCCCATCGAATATTAGGGATCACGTCGACCCCATGGCTTTGAAAATAATAGCCTATTGCTCTGCTTCTGTAAACATTAGCGATCTGAACCAGCAGAGGGGAGTCAACATAAACGGAATTATCCAAAGTAACGATTCCACGGAAGTTACCTACCTATTCTATATACATTTTAGGGGACCGCAAGATACTTCCAAAGTTTGTGTCGTTCTCATAAAACACAATGTGCTCAGAAAAATCGGTTGTACGGTGCCTTTTGGAAAAAGGGATCATACCGTGTGGGATATCGCTATGTTGTGGTCTTTCCAAGCGCGGGATTTCCAATATGCCATCAAAGAAAGCTGTTTCGACAAATTCAGGATCGAACCCATCATCCATAATTATCTTAGCCATGCATAACAGTCCTTTCTCCGCCTGTTTATGGCGGATCGTTATCTCCGGAATGGACAAAATTTCTCCGGATAATTGACGAGAAGACAGAAACATGCTAAGATATCCTCGGGTAGCGAGATATGCTTTGCATGTTTCTGCGAATAAAGCGTTCACGTGCGTTGCTGGTACCAACTCACGCGAGCGCTTTTACTTTAAGACGCTCAACGGACATTCCCCCTCTCTGTGCGCTCCTGCTTGCGGCGATATTTGGCAAAGGCTTCAGAGACCTGGTACGTCTGCTGAATATCCTTGATCTTCATTCCTCTGCTTTCTTCGTAGGGGATCATGACCTATCCGCACAAAGCTTTGGCCTGCCATTCAACACTTCTGTAAGCCGGTAGTGCACTCGCCTCGAAGTTTCTGGCGTAGATGGGCGTATAGCCTATGCGGAACAGGAAAACATGGCAGATCTCATGGCAGATGAAGCCCCGACACGCACCATTGTGATGCTTGTAGGCCCCCTCGTATACCGACTCCTTGATCTCGACTGTCATTCCGCCTGCGTTATTGGGAGTGCACTGCGCCATCGTCTGGGTCGGTAGTTCATCGTCGGCAACAACAATGTAGTTGCTTCCAGAATATAATTCTGGAAGCCTGTCCAGCACCTCAAGCACAGGAAATGTGCCTCCCAAGGGAACGTCAAAGAAGCGGCGCATGATGGCTGCGTATCTGCGTAGATCCGTTCGCCTGACAGGCTTGGTCTCATAATCCATTATTTTACTTCCTCTCTTTTCTTGCTTAGCAGTTCAAGGATCTTGGCAGCGGTCTCATCGTCCATGTCGTCGAAGGAACGGGCAAACTGGAACGCCGCCTTACGCTTCGTGATACCGGCATTACCCGGCATGATCTTGTACTGTAGCCTTGATTCATCCACCGCCTCCCGCAGTTCGCTTGCCTCATTAGGGCTTAACTTGTAGTGAGAGACCAGTTTTTCGATCCAATCTGTCGGCACATTCTTCTTCCCGTTTTCCACGGCAGAAAGGAACGGTACAGATGTCCCCAGCACTTCTGCCATATCGCCCATGACCTCATGACACCTGATCCTCAATATTCGTACATACTCACCAAACTTTGTATATGCCATGGCCAAGCTCCCCCTTCGTTGATCATAATAACACAATAATACCAATTTGTCGACAATAGAATCAACCAAAATACGGTTAAATATATGCGCATAGATATGAAAGAAAGGCTTTAAAAAGTGAATAATGCCAGTAAGCCTTATCGATTGCGTGAGATAATATTTCTGCTGTCCTTTATGCGGTCACGGCAGCGCGATGGCCCCCAACGCTTCTCTTGACAAACGCGCATACCTTTCATATAATAGCAAAAGAAGCTGTGAAGGAGTGAGTACCGCCGGGCGGCCGCCAAGAGAGCTGCGGGGGATGGGATGCAGCCGGTGCGCGGGCGGGAACATGGCTCCGGAGCCTGACCGGTGAGCCCACGCGGTGAGCCGGTGACGGGTCGCGCCGTTATCCGCAGGATGAGTGAAAGATCAGGGTGGTAACGCGGGCTATGTCCCGCCCCTCGCGTGCGCGGGGGATCTTTTTATTTCACCGAACGAGCATGAGGAGGAGAGACCTATGGGCAACATCATCAGCAAGGGCAAGTTCTACATCACCACGCCCATCTATTATCCCAGCGACAACCTGCACATCGGGCACGCATACTGCTCGACCGCGGCGGACTCGATGGCCCGCTTCAAGAAGCTGACGGGCTATGACACCTATTTCCTGACCGGCACCGACGAGCACGGCCAGAAGATCGAGCGCAAGGCCCGCGACAAGGGCGTGACGCCCCAGGCCTATGTGGACCACATCGTGGCCGGCATCAAGGACCTGTGGAAGCTGATGGACATCGAGTATGATGACTTCATCCGCACCACCGACCAGCGCCATGTGGAGTGCGTGCAGAAGCTGTTCAAGCAGCTCTACGACCAGGGCGATATCTACAAGAGCGAGTATGAGGGCTGGTACTGCACGCCCTGCGAGTCCTTCTGGACCGAGCTGCAGCTGAAGGACGGCAACTGCCCCGACTGCGGCCGCCCCGTGGAGCGCACCCGTGAAGAGAGCTATTTCTTCAGGATGAGCAAGTATCAGGACTGGCTCATCCAGTATATCGAGGAGCACCCCGATTTCATCCAGCCCGCCTCCCGCACCAACGAGATGCTCAACAACTTCCTGCGCCCCGGCCTGCAGGACCTGTGCGTGAGCCGCACCACCATCAAGTGGGGCATCCCGGTCACCTTCGATGAGAAGCACACCGTGTATGTGTGGCTGGACGCGCTGAGCAACTACATCTCCGCGCTGGGCTACGGCACGGACCATGACGAGCTCTATCAGAAGTACTGGCCCGCCGATGTGCATCTGGTGGGCAAGGAGATCGTGCGCTTCCACACCATCATCTGGCCCATCATGCTGCACGCGCTGGGCCTTCCGCTGCCCAAGCAGGTGTTCGGCCATGGCTGGCTGGTGATCGGCGGCAAGAAGATGGGCAAGTCGGTGGGCAACGTGGTCGATCCCGTGGTCCTCTGCGAGCGCTATTCCTCCGACGCGGTGCGCTATTTCCTGATGCGTGAGATGCCCTTCGGCTCTGACGGCGAGTTCGACCTGAAGTCCATGCTGACCCGCATAAACGCCGACCTGGCGAACGACCTGGGCAACCTGGTGAGCCGCACGGTGGCCATGATCGAGAAGTATTACGGCGGCAAGATCCCCGCCATCGATATGGTGGATGAGGCCGTCGACCGCCCCGTGTGGGAGCTGGCCGAGAAGACGCCCGCGGTGGTGGAGGAGCATGTCAACGGCTTCCAGTTCGCCAACGCGCTGACCGAGATCTGGCGCCTGATCGATGCCTGCAACAAGTACATCGACCAGACCGAGCCCTGGAAGCTGGGCAAGGATGAGGCCAGCCGCCCGCGTCTGGACACCGTGATGTATACCCTGGCCGAGTGTGTGCGCCGCGTGGGCGTGATGGTCGGCTTCGTGATGCCGCGTACGCCGGGCCGCATCTGGGCCCAGCTGGGCGTGACCGATGAGGCGCTGACCACCTGGGAGTCTGTCTGCAGGCCCTTCGGCGTGTTGCCCTCCGGCCTCACCGTGCACAAGGGCGAGGCTCTGTTCCCCCGCCTGGACATCCAGAAGGAGCTGGAGCGCGGCCAGGAGGATATGCCCGCCGCGAAGGAGGCCCCCAAGCAGGAGAAGAAGCCCGAGCCCCAGCAGGAGAAGAAGCATGAGCTGCCCGAGTTCCCCGCCGAGGTGAGCATCGATGACTTCGCCAAGTGCAAGCTGCAGGTGGCGCGCGTGCTCTCCTGCGAGAAGGTGCCGAAGAGCTCCAAGCTGCTGCAGTTCCGCCTTTCCTTCGGCGCGGACGGCGAGCGCACCATCCTGAGCGGCATCGCCAAGTACTACAAGCCCGAGGAGCTGGTGGGCCGCCAGATCGTGGCCATCACCAACCTGGCGCCCCGCAAGATCGCCGGCATCGAGAGCCAGGGCATGATCCTGTCCGCCGTGGACGCGGAGGATAACCTGCGCCTGGTAGCGGTGGGTGAGGGCGTGGCCGACGGCGCGATCATCGGCTGAGGAGGAAGAGCGATGGAATTCGATATCCGCTGGCTCGCCGATCCGGAGGTGTTCCAGGTGAACACCCTGCCCCCGGTCAGCGACCACCTGATCTATGCCTCGGACGATGAGGCCGAATGCGACGATACCTCGCTGGTACGCTCCCTGGACGGCCGGTGGAAGGCCCACCTGGCTATCTGCCCGAAGGACGCGCCGGACCTGCTGCTGCGGGACGCGTGTATGGACGACGCGCTGCGTGACCTGACCGTGCCCGGCGAGTTCCAGCTGCAGTTCCCCGACTGGGATCCGCCGCACTACACCAACACCCAGTACCCCTGGGAGGGCCATGAGGCCCTGGAGCCAGGCGAGGTCTCGGAGACCTACTGCCCCACGGTGACGGCCATCCGCCATTTCGAGCTGACGGAGGAGGACCTGGGCTGTGAGCGCATCGTCCTCACCTTCGAGGGCGTGGAGGCGGCCGCGGCCGTGTATCTGAACGGCAGCTTCGTGGGCTACAGCGAGGACAGCTTCACGCCGCACCGCTTCGACATCACGCCCTATGTGAAGGAGGGCGACAACCGGCTGGCGGCGCGCGTCTTCAAGCGCTGCACGGGCGTGTGGATGGAGGACCAGGATTTCTGGCGCTTCTCCGGCATCCATCGCAGTGTGACGCTGACCTTCGAGCCGAAGACCCACCTGGCCGATGTCTTCGTGCGGACGCCCCTGGAGGACGGCTATACCCGCGCCTTCCTGGAGACGGACCTCACGATCGACCGGCCGCGGGGCACGGTGGCGCTGTGCCTGAGCGATAAGGCGGGCAAGGTCCTGCTCACGCGGGAGCTGAAGGCGGAAAAGAGCCTGGCGCTGCGCGAGGAGGTCCCCGGTGTGAGCCTGTGGTCCGCCGAGAGCCCCACGCTCTACCGCCTGGATATCACGCTGAAGGACGATGAGGGCGAGACCGTCGAGATCGGCCGCGTGATGGTGGGCTTCCGCCAGTTCGAGATGATCGACAAGATCATGTGCCTGAACGGCAAGCGCATCGTGTTCCATGGCGTGAACCGGCATGAGTTCGACTGCGACCGCGGCCGCGTGATGACGGCGGAGCTGCTGCTGCGCGACATCCACGACATGAAGAGCATGAACATCGATGCCGTGCGCACCTGTCATTATCCGAACACCAGCCTCTTCTATCGCCTGTGCGATGAGTACGGCCTGTATGTCATCGACGAGACGAACATCGAGACCCACGGCACCTGGGCGGTCGGCCCCTACGAGGAGGCGCTGAAGTCGGCGCTGCCCTGCGACCGGCCCGAGTGGCTGCAGGCCGTGCTGGCCCGCGGCCGCGCGATGCAGGAGCGCGATAAGTGCCATCCCTGCGTGCTCATCTGGTCCTGCGGCAACGAGAGCTTCGGCGGGCGAGACCTGTATGAGCTCTCGCAGCTGTTCCATCGCCGCGACAAGACCCGCCTGGTGCATTACGAGGGCGTGGTGAACGATCCCCGCTATCCCGACACCACTGACATGCACAGCCGCATGTACGCGAAGGTGGACTACATCGAGGACTACCTGTCCCACGACCCGCAAAAGCCCTTCATCAACTGCGAATACACCCATGCCATGGGCAACAGCTGCGGCGGCATGTGCCTGTATACCGCGCTGGAGGACAAGTATCCCATGTACCAGGGCGGCTTCATCTGGGACTATGTGGACCAGGGGCTGCGCGTGAAGGGGCCCAACGGCGAGACCCGCCTGGCCTATGGCGGCGATTTCGGCGACAAGCCCACCGACTGGCATTTCAACACCAACGGCATCATCCTGGGCGACCGGACCTTCACGCCCAAGGTGCAGGAGGTGCGCTACCTCTACCGCGATGTGGATCTTGTGCCCGACGCGACCGGCGTGACCGTGCGCAGCCTGCGCAGCCACGCTCCGCTGACCGGCTTCGAGCTGAAGTGGAGCACCATGGTGGAGGAGGTCCCGGTGCAGGAGGGCGTGGCCGAGGTGCCCGCGGTGGACCCCGGTGAGAGCGTGCATATCGACCTGCCCATCGCGGTGTGCGGCGAGACCGTCGTGACGGCGATGCTCTGCGTGAAGGACGAGGGCGGCCTGCTGGGGCGCGGCACCGTGCTCAGCGTGGGCCAGACCGTGCTGGGCGAGCGCTACCGCGACGAGGACGAGGAGCTGCCCGAGGCGCTCATCCCGTGCCAGAACGACATCGGCATGCGGGGCGAGGGCTATGGCGCGCTGCTGGCCCGCAAGGAAGGCATGATCTCCTTCCGCGACGCGGAGGGGCGCGAGACCGTGCTCCACGCGCCGAAGCTGAGCCTCTTCCGCGCGCCGACCGATAACGACAACGGCAATAAGAACAGCGAGAAGCAAGGCGTCTTCATGGCGATGAGCCTGTGCAGCGGCGTCTCGGAGGCCGAGATCGACGGCGCTTCGGTGACCTTCCGCTTCCAGAGCCCCGTGGCGCCGGACACGGAAGTGCCGGTGACCTATACGGCCCTGCGCGACGGCGTGAAGGTCACGGTGAGCTGGCCCGGCATGAAGGACCAGCCCGATCTGCCGTGCCTGGGCCTGCAGCTCCTGCTGGACGCGCGCCTGACGAACGTGCGCTATCTGGGCCTGGGCCCGGAGGAGAACTACGTCGACCGCTGCAGCGGCGCCTGGCTGGGCTGGCATGAGTATCAGGTGAAGGACGGCTGGACCCGCTATGCCAAGCCCCAGGAGAGCGGCAACCGCATGGGCGTGCGCCGCATGCTGATCACGGACGCGGAGGGCCACGGCCTCGAGATCTCCGGCGAGAGCCTGGAGGTGAGCGTGATGCCCTGGACGCCCGAGCAGCTGATGTCGGCCTGGCATCCGGACGAGCTGACCGGCGCGAGCCGCACGGTGCTCAACGTGGCCGGCTTCCGGCGCGGCGTGGGCGGCGATGACAGCTGGGGCGCGCCCGTGCTGCCGCAGTACTGCTACCCCAGCGATGTGCCCTACAGCTTCTCCTTCGTGCTGCGGAGCGTGTGACGGGGCCGATTTTCCCCTTGCGCTCCGGAAGGATCTATGATATACTATCAAGGCGATACGCGAGGAGGTTTTTACTATGACGATCGTTCTTTCTATCCTGCTGATCATCGCGGCGCTGTTCCTGATCGTGACCGTGCTGCTGCAGTCCAGCAACCAGCGTGGCCTGGGTGCCATCGCCGGTGAGGTGACGGCCAACATGAACAAGGCGCAGGCCGCTTCTGTGGATGCCAAGCTAGCCCTGGGCACGAAGATCGCCGCGGCTGTGTTCGTGGTGCTGTCTCTGGTGCTCTGGATCATTGGCTGATCGTCCCCATCCGACCGGGACGCACGATGCCGCGTAGAGACGATCGTTCTCCACGCGGCGTTTTTTCGATAAGCTGACATGAGCGCAGAACGGAGGGCTCTTTGTGAAGAAGACGGTATGTGAGCTGTTTGCGGGCGTGGGAGGGTTCCATCTGGGGCTCGACCGGCTCCGGTCCGGCTGGGAGACCGTCTGGTTCTCGCAGTGGGAGCCCGGCGCGAAGCACCAGTGGGCCCATGCCTGCTATGTGGAGCATTTCGGCGACTGCCCCGACCGGCGGGGCGAGCTGCATACCTGCGAGGACATCGGCCAGGTGGACAAGGCCCAGATCCCCGACCACACGCTGCTGGTGGGCGGCTTCCCGTGCCAGGACTATTCGGTGGCCCATACGCTGGCCTCTTCAAGGGGCATCGAGGGCAAGAAGGGCGTGCTCTGGTGGCAGATCCGGGATACGATCATCGCCAAGCAGCCGGCGTTCTGCCTGTTCGAGAACGTGGACCGGCTGCTGAAGTCCCCGGCCAAGCAGCGCGGGCGCGATTTCGGCATGATCCTGGCCTGCCTGGATGAGCTGGGCTACGATGTGGAATGGCGCGTGGTGAACGCGGCGGAATACGGCGCGGCCCAGCGTCGCCGCAGGACCTTCATCTTCGCGGCGCGCCGGGACACGGCCTGGATCCGCGGCCACGCCGACATGGCGGACGAGGAGCTGATCGGCGCGCGGGGCCTCATGGCCCGAGCCTTCCCCGCAAAGATCGCGGGCAAGCTCCGGGAGGCGCAGCTGCCGAAGGAGCTCACCGAGGTCTCGGACAGCTTCAGTTTCGCCTTTGGCCACGCGGGCGCGCAGCGACAGGGGCGGATCGTGACGGCGGACATCGAGCCGACGCTCGAGGCGCCCGTGCTGCTCGGCTCGCTGCTGGAGCGCTGCGCGGACGAGGGGCGCTTCATCCCATCCGAGAAGCTGCAGCAATGGGCCTTCCTGAAGGGCGCCAAAAAGGTGCCGCGCAAGGCGGCCACCGGGCATGAGTATATGTTCTCGGAGGGGCCCATCGCGTTCCCGGATCCTTGGGACCGGCCCGGGCGCACCATGCTGACCAGCGAGGCCACGCTCAACCGATCGACGCATGTGGTGGCCGATCCGGGCTCGGGGCGGCTGCGTCTGCTCACGCCGGTGGAGGCGGAGCGGCTGCAGGGCTTCGACGATGGGTGGACCGATACGGGCATGCCGCTGCGCATGCGGTATTTCTGCATGGGCAACGCGCTGGTGGTGCCCATGATCACCCGCATGGGCCGGGTGCTGGACGAGATCGTCGAGCGGGAATGAGCTCGGGGCATGAGGGAGGACCGACAGATGGATCTGACATTGAAGGAATGGGTCGAGGCGGCGGGAGACGGGAAGCTGTCCCAGGCCGCGATCCGGCTGCAGGCGGAAGAGAGCGGCCTGGACCGTGAGCAGACCTTCCAGATCATGCGCGGGCATCTGACGCATATGCGGCAGGCGGTGAAGGAGGGGCTGGACGCGAAGCTCCGCTCGGTGAGCGGGCTCACGGGCGGCCAGGCCGCGTACTTCCTTGCCTATATGAAGAAGGGCAGCGCGCTGAGCGGCAGCCTGCTGAGCAAGGCGGAGGTCTATGCCCTGGCCACGGCGGAATGCAACGCCTGCATGGGCAAGATCGTGGCCGCGCCCACCGCGGGCGCCTGTGGCATCCTGCCGGGGACCCTCATCGCGATGATGGAGGAGCGCGGCGTGAACGAGGAGCAGGCCGTGGAGGCGCTGTTCACGGCAGCGGCGGTGGGGGAGTCCATTGCCACGATCGCCAGCATCTCCGGCGCGGAGGGCGGCTGTCAGGCGGAATGCGGCGCGGCGGCGGCGATGGCGGCGGCCGCGCTGGTGGAGCTGAACGGCGGCGGCGCGAGGCAGTGCATCGAGGCGGCGGCCTTCGCGATCATGGATCTGCTGGGCCTGGTGTGCGACCCCGTCGGCGGGCTGGTGGAGGTCCCCTGCGTCTATCGCAATGTGGGCTCCTGCGGCGTGGCCTTCGCGGCGGCCGATATGGTGCTGGCGGGCATCCGCTGCCCCATCGAGCCGGACGAGGTCATCGCGGCGATGAAGGATGTGGGCGACGCGCTGCCCTCCTCCCTGCGAGAGACGGGTGAGGGAGGCTGCGCCTCCTGCCCCAGCGTATGCGCCAGGCTGAAGCATCGAGCCTGAAAGAGACGCATGACAAAAGAGGATCCGGTGTGGATCCCCTTTTTCTTATGAGAGCAGCATCCTGTCGTTGACCAGGGCCCGGCCGGAGGCCTCGCGGAAGCGCTCCAGCAGGTCCGAGACCTTCAGCTTGCGGCGCTCCTTGCCGGAGATGTCCAGGATGATCTGTCCGTGATCCATCATCAGGGTGCGGTCGCCCAGGTCGAGGGCGTCCTGCATGTTGTGGGTCACCATCATGCAGGTGAGATGGTCGTCCGCCACGATCTTCTTCGTGAGGGCGAGGACCTTTTCGGCGGTGCCGGGGTCCAGGGCGGCCGTGTGCTCATCCAGCAGGAGGACCTTGGGCGGGTCGATGGTGGCCATCATCAGGGTGAGCGCCTGGCGCTGGCCGCCGGAGAGGAGGCCGACCGGGTGCTTCATGCGGTCCTCGAGGCCCATGCCCAGGGCGGAGAGCCGCTCGCGGAAGAGCTCCCGGTCCTTGCGTGTGATGGTGCCGAACCAGCCGCGCCTGCCCGCCGCCAGGGCCATGTTCTCCTCGATGGTCATGTGCGGCGCGCTGCCGCGCATGGGATCCTGGAAGAGGCGGCCGATGACCTTGGCCCGGCGATGGTCGGGCACCATGGTGATGTCCCTGCCGTCCAGCAGGATAGCGCCCTCATCCACATAGAAGCTGCCGGAGATGGCGTTGAAGAGCGTGCTCTTGCCCGCTCCGTTGGCGCCGATGATGGTGATGAACTCGCCGTCCTTCACGGTGAGGGAGAGGCCGTCGAGGACCTTCTTCTCGTTGATCGTGCCGGCGGCGAAGGTCTTGGAGATCTGTTCCAGCTGCAGCATCAGTGCTTCCCTCCTGTCTTGAGCCTGACCAGACCGAAACGGCGGAACAGGGTCGGGAGCTGCTCCCGCAGGTAGGGGCCGCTGATGGCGAACACCACGATGACCGAGGAGACGGCCTTGAGCATGTAGGCCTGCATGTTCAGCTGCAGGGCCACAGTATACACCACACGGAAGATGATGGCGCCCAGCACCACCGAGAAGGCACGGAGCGGGATGCCGCCCTTGCGGATGAACACCCCGCCGATGAGCAGGGACGCCAGCGCCACGGTGACCATACCGCTGCCGATATCGATGTTCACCGACTTGTTGTACTGGGCCAGCAGGCAGCCGGAGAGGCCCGTGAAGGCGTTGGCCACGCACAGACCCACCGTGGTGGTGAAGGCCGGATCGATGGAGGAGGAGCGGACCATGTCGGGGTTGTCGCCGGTGGCGCGGATCGCCAGGCCGAGGCGTGTGCGCAGGAACAAGCTGAGCATCACGATGACCAGGATGACGGCCACCGCCGCGATGATCAGCTTGTAGTAGGGCGCGAGCGCGGCCAGGAAGGGGATGTCGCTGCCCTTGCACAGCTTCTGCAGCAGGGTGAACACGGTGACGGTCTTGTTCATGTTCAGCACGGAGGAGTTGCCCATCACGGCGATGTTCACCGAGTAGAGCCCCGTGTTGACGATGATGCCGGCCAGCAGGCTGTTCACGCCCATGCGCGTCTGCAGGATGGCGGTGACGAAGCCGGAGATGACGCCGGCCAGCATCGCGCCGGGGATCGACAGATAGGGATGGCCGCTGATGGCGATCACCGCGCCGACGGTGGCGCCCAGCGTGAAGCAGCCGTCTGTCGAAAGGTCGCAGACGTTGAGCATCGAGTAGCTCAGGAACAGCGCCAGCACCGTGAGCGAGCTGATGAGGCCCAGCTCCAGGGCGGTCTGGCCCAGGTTCAGGTAGGCGGAGAAGTTCATAGGTCAAGGCTCCTGCTCAAATAAGATGAAGGGGATGAGCGGCGGTCGCCCGGAGCTCATCCCCGGATGAGGACTTACTGCAGGTCGCCGAACTCATCGGCGGTCACGATGGATACGACCTGGGTGCAGTAGGGCGCGAAGGCGGCGGCCACGGTATCGTAGTCGAGGCCGAGCGTGGCGCAGATGTCGGTGTTCACGGTGGCGGTGCCGTTGTCGAAGGTCGCGACGGGGATCTCGCCCGCGTTCTTGCCCTCCAGCAGCAGCTCGGCGATCATGTCGCCGGTCACGCGGCCCAGGTTGGCGTAGTCCACACCATAGCCCAGGAAGGCGCCGTTCAGGGCGAAGGAGTCGGCGCCGGCGTAGTGACGGATGCCGGCCTCAGCCAGCAGATCGTAGATGGAGAGCTCGGCGGTCATGATGGTGTTGTCGCTGGGGGTGAAGACGGCGGTCACGCCATCGGTCACCAGGGTCTGGGCGGCCAGCAGGACCTCGGCGGTGTTGGTGCCGGTGCGCTCCACATAGGCCACGCCCTTGGCGTCCAGATAGGCCTTGGCGGCGGCGATGGCGGTGGTGGAGGAATCCTGGCCCACATCATAGAGCAGGCCGACCTTCGCCGTGTCGGGATCCAGCGCGAAGATCAGGTCCATCATGGCGTTGGTGTCCAGGTAGTCGGAGGTGCCGGTCAGCATACCGCCGGGGACCTCCAGGGACTCGACCAGGCCGGCCGCCACGGGATCGGACACCGCGGCGAAGACCACCGGGATGCCGGTCTCCTCGGCGACGCCCTGGGCCGCCAGCGCCACGGGAGTGGCGACGGCCACGATGACGTCCACCCCACGGTTGACGAAGTCGGTCAGGATCTGCGCCATCACGTTGCTGTCAGCCATGCAGTTGTCATACACGATCTCGAAGCTGACGCCCTTCTCTTCGCCGATGGCGGCCAGCTGGGTGCGGATGTTCTCAACGATCTGGTTCAGGGAGGCGTCGTCGACATAGTTGCAGATGCCGACCTTGTAGGCCGCGCTCTCGGCAGAGGCGAAGGAGAGGACAGAGACGAGCAGCATCAGGGACAGGAGGATCGCGGTCAGCTTCTTCATGGGGTACCTTCCTTTCTCGGCGCCATGCGCCATCCGGCCCAGCCTCCGGCGACTGTCAGGTCGGGGAGGAGGCCGGCGATCGTATCCTGCCGGGAAAACAAAACTGTCCCGACAGGAGCTGAGCTCTTGTCGGGACAGGATGTTCATCATATCCTGCGGTGCCACCCGGCTTGGTATCGGAAGCGATACCCTCTTCATGCCTACTGACATAGGCCGATCTTTTTTGACGGAGGATCAGCTCCGGCGCACATACTCCATGGTCGCCCATGTTTCCGTTTGCCCTCAGGAGGCCATTCAGCCCGTGCCTTCCCGCCGTGATCGCACCACCCACGGCTCTCTTTGCGGAAGGGATCCGGTCTTACTCTTCTCCCTCAACGGTTTATCTAATTAGACCACATGGAAGGCGGATCGTCAAGATGGGCGATCGTATTTCGATCGTTTTTTATGGAGCGGAGCGGCCCGACGCAAAAAGCATGGAAGAACGCCGCCATGTATGGTATAATGCTCGGGTAAGCTCCATGGATGAGGACGGGAAATGAAGCGGCTCCCGCTCTCGGTGAGACCGCCTGTCGGTGCCGCGCCGACCCGGAACGAATGATGAAGCATCTGATACGCCTGATCCTGGTCCTCTGTCTCCTGCTGCCGTGCGGCAGCCTGGCGGCGTCGTATCTGCCGGTGTCGGTGACGCCCGCGGAGGTGGAGACCTTCGACGCGCTGCAGTCGGTCAAGCTGTGGCAGACAGGCAAGACGACCTACCTGTTCCTGCCCTCCGGCTGGGATCCCTCCTCGCTCAGGATCTGGTATGAGAAGGGCGACAGCCTGACGGTGGAGGGTACCTCCGTGCGTTCCGGCGACGCGGTCACCTGCTTCACGCCGGGCCAGACCGTGACCGTGAAGTATGGCAAGAAGTCCTGCAAGGTCAAGGTGCTGCAGTCCGCCGGCGTCGCCTCGGTGCACATCACGACCGAGTCCGGCAGCAATACCTTCATCCACAAGAGCAAGAAGAACAGGGAGACGGGCGAGGTGCGCATCCTGGACGCCGACGGCTCGCTCGTGTGCGCCCAGAAGCTGACGCAGGTGCGCTGCCGAGGCAACTCGGCGTTCTTCTACTCTCCCAAGAAGAGCTATCAGATCAAGCTGGAAAAGAGCGAGGATCTGTTCGGGATGGGGGAGAGCAAGACCTGGATCCTGGCCAGCGGCTTCCGGGACCGCAGCTTCATTCGCAACAGGATCGCGCTGGACATGGCCTCCTACGCGGGCTTGGAATACACGGCGCAGATGGTGTTCGCCGATGCCTATGTGAACGGGGAATACCATGGCCTGTATTATTTCGGCGAGAAGGTGGAGGTCGGCTCTTCGCGTGTGGATATCGAGGACCTGGGCGAGGCCACCAAGGCGGTGAACGACCGGCCTCTCTCCTCCTATGCCAACGCGGGCGCCGTGAAGAAGGCGGCCTATGGCGAGGCCAAGTGGGTCGAGGTCCCGAACGATCCCGAGGACATCACGGGCGGCTATCTGCTGCGCCGCGAATCGATGACCGGCTACAAGGACCATCCCAGCGCCTATGTGACCAAGCGCGCCGACCAGATCCAGATCCTCTCGCCCAAGTACGCGTCGAAGGCGCAGACGAGCTATATCTCGCAGCTGCTGCAGTCGGTGGAGGACGCGATTCTATGCCAAGGACGGTTGCGATCCCTCGACCGGCAAGCACTACAGCGAGCTGATCGACGTGCCCTCCTTCGTGGCGGTGTATACATTGGAGGAGACGCTGATGTACTACAACGCCAACCTGGAGGACAGCCAGTATTATTATAAGAAGCCGGACAGCGAGTCGACCCTGCTCTATGCCGGCCCGGTCTGGGACTATGACGCCAGCCTGGGCAGCTTTGCCAACCATAAGAAGGTGACCTCCATCACGCCCACGGCCTTCTGGATCAACAAGGAGAACTCGGTGAAGACCTGGTACCCCGCGCTATATAAGCACGCGGATTTCAAGGCGGCGGTGAAGGAGGCCTGGAAGACCACCTTCCGCCCGGCGATGGACATCCTGCTGGGCGAGGCGGTCGATCCCTCGGGCACGCTGCTCTCCATCGACGCGTATGTGGCGCAGGTGCAGACCGCGGCCGCGATGGACTTCCTGCGCTGGCCGACGCTCGGCAGCAAGGACTACGCCGGCTCGGCAGCCAGCCGCATCGGCAAGACCTTCGAGGACAACATCAGATATCTGAAGGACTATGTGACGAAGCGCCGCGACTGGCTGGATACCCAGTGGCAGTAAGGCGAGCGGCGGAGGCCTGATCGCCTCCGGGGAGGATCGGGATGGAGCTGAAGCAGGCGCTCCTGCGGATGGAGCGGCATGAAAGGACGGCCCAGGCCTACCGCCACGCGATGAGCGTGCTGCAGTGTGACGGGCAGACGGCGGCGCCGCCCGCCTCGGCCTAGGGAAGGGCCGCGACGATGGCGGTGCTGAGCGGTCTCCTCTATCGGCTGACGGCGGAGGAGGAGCACCGGGAAGCGCTGCAGACGATCCTTGCGCAAAAGGAACGCTGCACCGTGGAGGAGGCTCGCCGGGCGGAGCTCCTGATGCGCGAGCTGCGGGACATGACCTGCGTGCCCGAGGCGGAGCACACAGCCTATCGCGCGCTGGTGGTGGAAGCCTCGAGCTGCTGGCGGGACGCCCGCGCGGCGAACGACTTCCGCGTGCTGGAGCCGATGCTCGGGCAGATCGTGGAGCACCAGAGAAGACGGGCGGCCTACAGGGACAGCAGCCGCCCCGCCTATGATGTGCTGCTGGACGGCTATGAGAAGGGGAACAGCATGGCCCGCCTGGATCCCTTCTTCGAGGCGCTCCGGCGCGACCTGACGCCTCTGGTGCTGGCGGTGAAGGAGAGGCCTCAGCCGGAGAAGAGCTTCCTGGTGGGCGGCTTCCCTGTGCATGAGCAGCAGGCCTTCGCGCTGGGCCTGATGGAGCTGATGGGCATCGACCGGGAGCGCTGCGGCCTGGCAGTGACGGAGCACCCCTACACCCACGCGATCGACAATAAGAACGTGCGCATCACCACGCGCTTCCAGGAGGACGTTTCGGCCAGCATGTACAGCGTGATCCATGAGGGCGGCCACGCGCTGTATGAGCTGGGCGTGGAGGACCGCTATCAGGGCACGGCGCTGCAGGGCGGGGCCTCGATGAGCATCCACGAGAGCCAGAGCCGCTTCTATGAGAACATCATCGGCCGGAGCCTGCCCTTCTGCCGCGCGGTGCTGCCGGTGATGCTCAGACTGTGGCCGGAGCGCCTGAAGGGCGTCACGCCCGGGCTGCTCTACGCGGCGGTGTGCCGCGCCGAGCCCACGCTCGTGAGGACCGAGGCGGACGAACTCACCTATCCGATGCATATCATGGTGCGCTATGAGCTGGAGAAGGGACTGTTCGCCGGTGAGATCGGCGTCCACGAGCTGCCCGGCCTATGGGCGGAAATGTATCATAAGTATCTGGGGCTGGAGGTGCCCGACGACTTGCGCGGCGTGCTGCAGGATGTGCACTGGCCGGACGGGCTGTGGGGCTACTTCCCGAGCTACGCGCTGGGCAACGCCTATGGCGCGCAGATGCTGAAGGCCATGGAGGAGACGGTGGACGTGTGGGGCAGCGTGGAGAAGGGCGACCTTCGGCCGGTCAACGGCTGGCTGCGAGAGAAGATCCACCGTCACGGCCGCTTGATGGAGCCTGCCGAGCTGCTGCTGCAGGCCACGGGCACGCCCATCGATCCCGGCATCTATACGGGATACCTGAAGAGGAAGTACACCGCGCTCTACGATCTGTGAGCGGAAGGCCCTATTCACACAACGTTCACAGAAGCGGCGGCTGAAAAAGAGGAAAAAGCGATCCGCGTGTGGAAAGTAAAAAGATAGCGTGATCATGGGAAGGAGTGGACGGGATGGCTGATTTTGCGGAGAAGACGCGTACGAAGTCGCTCAAGTGGTCGATCTTCGCGAGCGTGATGCTGGCCATCCTGTGCCTTTTCGGTTGGCTCGCGATGGAGGAGCAGCGCAAGCTGGAGGACCTGCGGCAGGAGGAGGCTTCGCTGCGCGTCCAGCTGACGATGAGCCAGAGCGAGGAGGCATCGCTGCGCGTGAAGCTGAACAATGTGGGCTCCACCAGCAGCATGGACAGCGAGGCCCGCGCGATGTCCTTCGTGCGGCCCGGCGAGATCCGCTTCCAGATCGTGGATGCGGAGCTCCTGGACAAATATACGGAAAAGGAATGGCAGGCCTTGATGGAGGCCCGCGCCCTGGGACGATACTGACCCCGGAGGAAGAAGGGGGACAGCATGCCCCCTTCATGGCAGGATACAGGACCGGAAGGGGGATATATCCATGCGGGTGGCAGCGATCGGGATCGGCTCCAATTCGGTAAGGATGCTCATCGCGGACGTGGAGGGTGACCATGGGGCCAGGCTCCGGCGGGAACGCGAGGGGACCCGCCTCTTTGCGGGGCTGGACAGCGAACGCCGCCTGAGCGAGGCGGCGATGGAGACGACGGTGCGGGCGGTGGCCGGGATGGCGGCGTCTGCCCGGGCGTCTGGCGCGGAGCAGATCAGCCTGTTCGCCACCTCGGCCACGAGGGACGCGACGAACAGCGCGGTGTTTGCCGAAAGGCTCCGCGACGCGGCAGGCCTCGAGCTCCAGATCACTCCCGGTGAGGAGGAGGCGCTGCTGAGTTACCTGGGCGCTTCTGACGGGCCGCAGGACGGCGTGATCGATATCGGCGGCGGCTCCACCGAGGTCATCTTCGGTGAGGGGCTCACGATCCATGAGGCTTTCTCTTGCCAGATGGGCGCGGTGCGGCTCTCACGACTGCAGCCGATCGCGACCGTCGGCGAGCTGCGGTCGGTCGAGCGCATGGCGAAGGAGCTGCTGGAGAAGGAGCTGGCCACGCGCCCGTCTTTGCACATACCGGAGGCCTGGATCGGCACCGGCGGGACCTTCACCACGCTGGCCGCGATGTACAAGAGCATCAGCTGGAACGACCGCACCTACATGCACGGCACGGTGCTCCCACGCGCGTGGGTGGAGGAAACGGCGGAGCGCCTGGCGGTGATGCCCATGGAGGAGAGGCTCCGGCTGCGGGGGCTGCAGCCCAACCGCGCGGATATCGTGGTGCACGGCATCGCGATCCTGCTGGCCTGTATGCACCGCATGGACATCGGGCAGATCAAGGTATCGGAATACGGGAACCTGGACGGATACATCAAGAAGACCTATCGGCTGACCGGCGGTCTGACCGCCTGAGCATAAAGAGAGACCGAAAGGAAGAGGAACAACATGCAGATCAGAAAGATCCTGGCTCTGCTCCTGGCCCTGTGCATGATCCTTGCCTGCACAGCCTGCAGCAGCAACAGCACCCCTCAGGCGACCGCGACCCCTGTGGTGACGGAAGCCCCCACGGCGGAGCCGACCGCCGAGCCCACCGCCGAGCCCACTGAGGAGCCCACCGCTGAGCCCACCGCTGAGCCCACTGAGGAGCCCACGGCTGAGCCCACCGCTGAGCCTGCCGCTCCCGTGGCGAAGGACGCGGAGGAAGCGACCGGGACGGATATGGCCGCCGCGGACGACACCGATCCCGTGGTCATCACCGTGGGTGATACGACCTATACCTACAGCACGGTGCAGAGCTATGTGGACTACTATCTGAACTATCTGCAGCAGTATTACTACCAGAACTATTACTACTCGATCGACATCACCGATCCTGACATCGTGAGCAATGTGCGCGAGGTCGTGTATAATGCTCTGGTGGAGCAGGCGGTGGTGACGGCCAAGCAGGCCGAGTATGGCGTGGACACGCTGACCGACGAGGAGCAGGCCGAGATCGATGAGGAGTATGACTACTACTTCAACTATCTCTGCAGCTACTTCGGTGTCGACACGACCCAGGAGATGGATGACGACACCCGTGACATGATGGACTATTATGTCTATTACTACATGGGCGTGTCCCGCGACAGCATGAAGGCCCAGAAGATCCAGTCCAAGCTCGAGGCCGTGGTGAACGCCGACGTGACCGTGAGCGAGGAAGAGGTCGTGGCTGACTATGAATCCAAGGTCGAGGCGGACAAGACCTCCTATGCGGAGGACTTGAGCGCCTATGGCAGCGCGCTGATGAACGGCACCACCGTCTATTATCGCCCCGCCGGCTATCGCATGATCAAGAACCTGCTGGTCATGAACAGCGATGTGACCAAGTTCCCGGTCGCCTCTGCCCTGAACGACAAGGCGAGCGAGTATTCCGCCGAGATGGCGACCGCCCAGGAAGCCGTGACCACCGCGACCTCCACCGATCTGGACGATCTGCTGGCCTATGTGAGCGTGGCGGTGGTGGAGCCTGAGACCGCGACCGCGACCGATGTGGAAGCGACGGCCACCGATGCCGAGGCCACCGCGACCGATGCCGCCTCCGATGAGGTCGTGATCCCGCAGCTGAGCACGGTGCTGGTGAGCAGCTTCGCCGATCCCGCGGATGACGTGGAGGCGGCGATCCAGGAGAACGTGAAGGCCTATGCCAAGGCCAAGGCCCTGAACGAGGCCTATGCCGCCAAGGCGACCGAGTCCGCCACCACCGAGGCGGGGGCCCGCGCGGATGAGGCCATCGCGAAGCTGAACGCCGGCGCCGACTGGGATACCGTGATGAACGAGTATACCGAGGATACCGGCATGTCCAGCACCTGGGGCGAGACCGGCTATCCGATCTGTGAAGGCAATACCTACATGGATCCGGTCTTCACCGCGGCCGCGATGAGCATCGAGTCTGTGGGCCAGTGGAGCGACAAGGCGCTTGGCTCCTATGGCTATTATGTGTGCTACTACGCCTCTGATGTGGAGGAGGGCGCCGTCGACCTGGCGGATGTGCATGACAGCATCCAGGCCGACCTGCTCGCCACCGCGCAGAGCAACAACTACAACGCCGTGGTGGACCAGTGGATCGCGGAGGCGGGCGCGGTGATCGACCGTGACGCCATGGACCGCGGCGCTGCCGCCGCTGCCGCCGCCGAGGAGGCGGAGGCCGAGACTGAAGCGACCACCGAGGCCGCTGAGTAAGCCCCATCGTCGAACGGGAGTCGTCTCTTCGGAGGCGGCTCCTTTTCATTGCGTCTTTTGCACGGAAAAAGCACATGCCCGGATGAGCATGTGCCGAAGGGATCGGACTTATAGGGGATCAGCGCTGGCCGAAGAGTTGGCTGCGCTCCTGGCGCAGGCTGGTGAGCATCGCGGCAAAATAATCCTCCAGCCCGGAGAGCGTGCCGTCGAGCTGCGTGTAGGCGTTCTGCTGCAGCTGGCGGACCTGCTCGTCGGCCTCCTGACGTATGCGCTCGGCATCGGCCGCGGCCTGCTGGTAGACAGCCTCCTGGCTCTTGAGCTGCGCGGCCTCCAGCGTGGCCTGGTCCAGGATCTGGCGGGCCTGCTGCTGGGCCTGGAGCTGCGCCTGGCGGATCATCTCGTTGGCCTGCTGCTGGGCGGTGGCGAGCAGCTGGCGCGCCTGGGCATCGGCACTGGAAAGCATGGACTGCGCCTGCGCTCCGGCCTGCTGCAGCTGGGCCTGGGCCTGCTTCTGCTGGGCTGCCGCCTCATTGCGCACCTTGTCGGCATCACGCTGGGCCGTCTCACGGGTGGAGCGGGCGCTCTCCTCGGCCGTCTGGCGCATGGCCTCCTGGTCGTTCAGGATGGAGGAGGCCTTCTTGACGCTGGAGGGGAGGAGCTGATGGAGCAGCTGCAGTCTTTCGGCCATGGCCGGGGCATTGATGACGCGCTCGTCCTCCTTGAACATATAGCGGCGGCCGCCGGTGACCATCTCCTCCAGCTCGGCGATGATCTGGAGGCATTGGGTCACGCCGTCGCCACGGCGCTCGGCTCCGGTCTCTCTGCGTGCGGTCTCGGTCTTGGTCTCTGACATCTTTATGGCCTCCTCAGGGCTTCGAGCGATGGGATGATGGGGGCGGGGACAAAGCCGTCCAGGCTCCCGCCGAAGGCAAGGAGCTCACGGACAGCGGAGGATGAGACACAGGCGTGCTCGGGTCGGGAGAGCAGGAACACGGTCTCGACCTCGGGGGCCAGTCGCTGGTTGATCTGCGCCAGCTCCTGCTCGCTCTGGAAGTCCTTCACGGAGCGCAGGCCGCGGATCATGGCGCAGGCTCCCATCCTCTGGGCATAGCGGATGGTCAGCCCGGCTGTACTGTCGACGGTGACATTGGGCAGATCGCCGCAGCACCGCTGCAGGAGGCGGATCCGCTCCTCCACTGGGAGCAGGCCCTGCTTGGCTGGGTTGTGCGATACACAGACGATGAGATGATCGAAGAGCCCGGCGGCGCGGCGGATGATGTCCATGTGGCCGGTGGTCACAGGGTCGAAGCTGCCGGGGTAGATGGCGATACGTTCCATGGTCCTCCTTCGGCCGCGAGGCGATACAGCGAGAGGCCGGCGATGCCGTAATGTCGGCTGTCGACCAGCGTGTAGCCCTCCGCGACCAGCGACGGCGTCCCGGCCCGGTGCTCCACCACCAGGAGCGCTTCTTGCGTGAGGAGCGGGAGCAGAGCGCGGGTCGGCTCGGTCAGATCCTGCATGGCATAGGGCGGGTCGAGAAAGACGAGGTCGAAGTGTGCGTCCTCCTGCCGGAGCCTGCAGAGCGCTTCGGTCCAGTCGATGAGCAGGAGCCTGGCGCGGTCCGCCATGCCCAGTTTCTCCGCGTTCTTCTTCTCGCAGAGATGGGCGGCGCGGTCGCGGTCGACCAGCACGGCGGACGCGGCGCCTCGGCTCAGGGCCTCAAAGGAAAGGGCGCCGCTGCCCGCGAAAAGGTCCAGCACCCGGGCGTCATAGACATCGTGCCGGATGATGTTGAAGAGGTTCTCCCGCACCCGGTCGAGGGTGGGGCGGGTGTCCTTCCCCTCGGGAGCCTCGATCGCGCGGCCGCGTGCCGTGCCTCCGATGATGCGCATAGGGGCCTCCGGATCAGTTCAGCTGCTGCGGCTCCTTGGGCTGCAGACGGCGCTTCTTCTCGCGGCGGGCCTTCTTGGCCTGCTTCTTCTTGCCCAGGGCGATGTCGCCATGGACGCGGGCGCGGACGTTCTAGCCGCGGGTGTAGCCGATGCCATAGGAGATGCCGGGCAGCAGCACGAGCACGGGCGACACGCGCTCCAAGATGAGCATGGCGTCCAGGTCGGTGGAGCCGATCATGTTCACGAAGGGCATCACGTTCATGCGGACGAACACGCGCAGGATATCGGTCACGGTCATGCCGGAGGTGACCGTGTAATAAGCGACGGGGGCGGTGACCTCCTCATGCGAGGTGAGGCCGCTGACCCAGGAGGGCAGCGCGCCCATGCTGGTCATCTGGCGCTGGGTGATGCAGGCGAACACCAGCGTGACCAGGAACACGGGCACCGTGCCCAGCAGGCCGATGATGAAGCCCTTCGCGGGATGGAAGCAGGCGTCCCGTTCGACCTGGGTATAGGACGTGCCGATCTGCTCGCGGTGATACAGGATCTCGCCCTGGTTGACGCCGGTGGTGCCGCGGGCCATGCCGCTGGAATAGAACACCACATAGCAGCCCAGGAGCAGGATCAGGTTGAGCAGGATGCTGATGATCTTGTTGTCGAAGATCATCATCATGCCCAGGAGCAGGAACGCGAACATGACCAGGAAGAGGCTGCCGAACAGCGCCAGGCTGGACTTGATCACGGAGGCGTCATAGGCCTTGCCGCGGAGGTAGGGCTTCTTGATGAGCTTGACGGGAGCCTTCTTCTTGTTGTCTGCCATGTCGATCAGGTCCTTTCACTTGATAGATGATGGGGCACCAGAGAAGGAGCACGGCTGTGCTGCCTTATCATTTGGATGTGAAGAGATGGATGCCGTCCCGGTCGGCCGCGGCGTCGAGGGCGCGGTCCCAGGGATCGGCGGGGACGGCGTCGGTCCACTGCCAGCTCAGCACGATGCCCAGGCTGAAGGCGTCGGCCGCGGAGAGCAGGCGGTCATAGTAGCCGCCGCCCTTGCCCAAACGCAGGCCCGAGCGGTCGATCGCCTCAAGGGGCGTCAGGATGAGATCGGCCTCGGAGGGGGGCACGATAGGCGCGTCCTCCGCCGGCTCGGGGATGCCGTAGGCGCCGGGCACCAGGCTCTCAAGAGCCCCCACCTGCCGCAGCGTCATCACGCCCGGGCCCTCCACGCGGGGGAGCAGGAGGCGCTTGCCCTGGGTGAGGCCCGCGCGCAGGAGCGGCGTGACATCGGCCTCGCGGGGGAGGGGCACATAGCCCACGACGGTGTGCACGTCCTTCCACAGGTCGCTGGAGAGCACATGCCCGCAGAGCGCGCGGCTCTGTCGGTCGCGCTCCTCGGCTCCGGGGAACGCGGCGCGGATCTGCTTGCGGAGCAGGGCCTTCGCGCCGGTCATTCTGTCCAGGTCCTGCGTACACGCCCGGTGGCGGCCAGCAGGATCTAATAGCTGATGGTCCCGGCCCAGGACGCGATCTCCTCCGCGTCGATCGAGGCGTCGCCGTCCCGGCCGAGCAGCGTGACCACATCGCCGGGCTTGACCTCCTCCAGCGAGGAGACATCGGCCATCAGCTGGTCCATGCAGATCCTGCCGACGACCGGCACACGTTGACCGCGGATGATGACCTGCGCCTTGCCGGTGCAGGCCCTGTGATAGCCGTCGCCATAGCCGATGGCCACGGTGGCCAGGCGGATGGGCTCCTTCGCCTCCCAGGTGCGGCCATAGCTGACCGTGTCGCCGGGGCGCAGCGTCTTGACATGGGTGACCACGGTCTGCCAGGTCATGAAGGGGCGCAGCGGCATGTCGGTGGGCACGGGCGGATAGCCGTACATCGAGATGCCCATGCGCACCATGTCGAAGGCCGCCTCCGGCATCAGGCGATGGATGGCGGCGGAGTTGGCGCAGTGGCGCAGGATGCCCTCCGGCAGGAGCGAGGTCAGGTGACGGAAGCGCTCCAGCTGCACATGGGTGAAGGCCATGTCATCGCCGTCGCAGTCGGCGAAGTGGGTGAAGGCGCCGGTGAGCCGCAGCTCGGGCGAGGCCTCGAGCGCGGTGAGCATGGCCCGCACCTCGGCATCGTCACGGACGCCGATGCGGCTCATGCCGGTATCCAGCTTGAGATGGACCTCCAGCGTGAGGCCGGTACCGCGCAGCAGCGAGGCCATCGCGCGCACCGTCTCGGGCGAGGTCACGGTCAGGGTGATATGCCGCTTCGCTGCCTCGGGCGCTTCCTATGGCAGGGCCGCGCCGAGCACCAGGATCGGCGCCTCGATCCCCTGCTCCCGCAGCGCGAGGCCCTCACGCACCAGCGCCACCGCCAGGAAGGAGGCGCCCTCCTCGATCGCGGCCCGGGCCACCTGCGCCGCGCCGTGGCCATACGCGTCGGCCTTGACCACCGCCAGGAGCCTTGCGCTCTGTGGCACCGCCGCGCGGATGAGCCGCACGTTCTCTTTGAGGATCGCAAGATCGATGAGCTTGCCGGGGACCGCCTGTTCCATGCAAAGTCGCCTCTTCATCTTGATGCCGATAACTCGGCTATCCTATAGTATACCACAGATCGGCTATGATCGAAAGAGGATCTTTTGTGACGAACGGGGCGTCCGAGGGATGAGCACGCGGATGATACCTTCCCCTTGACACGTTCCGCTCCGCTGTGCTATCATCCGTTTAGGGCAAAACAGCCGAAAGGCTGTGACGCAAAGCTAAAGGGCCTGTGAGATGGCAGCCAGCTGCATTTCCTTTCTTGTCCCTCAAAGGAGATGGCCGAAGCTGTCTCCGTTTTCTTTTACGGAGCGAGGGCAGGCGGGACGAAGCGGGGACAGACAGAAGGAGGAACACCTGATATGAAGAAGACGCTCGTGCTGATCGTGGCGGCGGCGCTGCTGCTGACCTGCCTGGCCTCGGCGGAGGAGACGGCCTCGCCTGTGGGCACCTGGATCGAGATGCAGCCGATCGGCGACAGCTGGCTCTCGCTGACGCTGGCGGAGGATGGCACCGGCCACCTGGGCACCATGCCGGAGGAGCTGGGCACAGCCCTCTCCTGGAGCGTGTCGGATGCTGGATAGAGCGAAGGGGAATATGACATCTATCTGGGCAGTGACGATCCCGAGAGCTATGTGTCCATGTACTGCAGTGGCGACCTGCTCACCCTGCAGCTGGACGAAGATGACGACGCGGTGGAGTTCGTGCGCAGCACGGGCGAGGAGCGCATCATCCTGGAGCACGGGCTGGCCTTCTGGTATTATCCGGACGAGTTCACCGTGACGGTGGGGCAGGAGGAGTCGGTCACCCTGACCTATACGGGGGACGCGCTCCCGACGCCCTGCTACATCGATGTGAGCTGGCGCGCGGACAGCGACGCGGCCTACCTGGCGGAGGGCCTGCAGAGGCAGTCCGGCCAGGACGATGTGGAGATCGAAGAGGGCGGCTTCGCCAACGTGCTGAGCGATGACGTGCTGAGCCTCTCCTATGTGGTGGACGTGGATGGCACGAGCGCCGCGATCACCTTCTATGTGATCCCCGGCGAGGGCGGCTGCTATGTGGTCGAGGACATGTTCCCGCTGCTCGAGGACGAGGATCTGATGATCATGGTCAGCGACGAGCTGGCCTTCGTGATCGACAGCATGACGATGTAAGACAGGACGAGCCCCGCGGCAGTGATGTGTCGCGGGGCTCGCTTTTATTCATGATGTTCCTGATCCTCCACGAGCTCGTGCGCGGTGCCTTCACCGGCTTCCAGCTGCCGGATGCCCTTCCGCAGGTAGGCCATGTTCGAGGAGCCATAGAAGGGATCGGGGGCCGCGATCTAAAAGGGGATCTTGTTCTCCCGGAGCGTGGCCTTGATGAACAGATCGACCGCGGTGGAGGGGGTCATCCCCACCTGATGACAGAAGGCATCGAAGCGCCTCTTGTCGGCTTCATCGACACGAACAGACAGGGTCGACATACGATCAGCTCCTTTCGATGACATCGTAACACAAATGCACTTAAAATGCAAGATATCGTATGACAGATACCGTGTGGGCCTCGCGGAAGCGCTCTTCCTCCGGTTGACATCATCCCCTCAAGGTGCTATCATCGGATCGATGTTCATACAGCCGACACAGATGCGCGAGAGCGTGGCGCGGGCGACCGTGCCATGGGAAGCGGATGAGAGCTCCGCACCATCCCAGTGACCGTGAAGCTGACAAGGGGGCAGGGGCGAGAGCCCGGCCACTGTGCCTTCGGGCATGGGAAGGCGTCCCCGCGGATGAAGCCAAGTCGGGAGACCTGTCTGTGCAGCGGACCGAACGTGTTCCCCTGGGGCTGGGAACGCAAGGAAGCCGGCCGTGCGCGGCGGGCTCTTCTTGCTGTCTTCCCTTCGTGCGGGAAGGCAGCCTTTTTCCTCCTGCTGTATCAGCATCTGACGAAAGGAGGAGGTACCCCTATGAAGAAGACCCTGACAGTGCTCCTGATAGCGGCGGTGCTGCTCTTCTGCCTGGCGGCCCAGGCGGATGGCATCACGGTGACCGACATGACCGGGCGCGAGATCGCCTTGGAGGGCCCGGCGACGCGCATCGTGGCGCTGACGGCCTCGGACGTGGAGATCGTGTACGCGATCGGCGCGGGCGACCTGCTGGTGGGCCGCGGCGAATACTGCGACTATCCCGCCGAGGCGCTGGCCGTGACCAGTGTGCAGAGCGGCTATGAGACCAACATCGAGCAGATCCTGTCGCTGGACCCCGATGTGGTGATCATGGCCACCATGGCCCAGACCACCGAGCAGGTGCAGCAGCTGGAGGACGCGGGCATCCGCGTGATCGTGTCCGACGCGCAGGACATCGCCGGCGTGTATGAGGCGATCGCGCTCATCGGCCAGGTGACCGGCCACAACGACGAGGCGGCCGCCCTGTGCGAGCAGATGAAGGCCACCTTCGCGGCCTGCACCGTGGCGGAGCCCTGCGGCAAGACCGTCTATTTCAAGGTGAGCCCGCTGCAGTGGGGCCTGTGGACCGCCGGCACCGGCACCTTCATGGATGAGCTGGCCCAGATGGTCGGCCTGACCAACGCCTTCGATGACGTGCAGGGCTGGGCCGAGGTGAGCGAGGAGCAGGTCATCGAGCGCGATCCCGACATCATCGTGACCACCTCCATGTCCTATGGCGACGATCCCTCTCCCGTGGACGAGATCCTCGGCCGCGCCGGCTGGGAAGGCATGAAGGCCGTCGCGGGCGGCATGGTCTGCCAGGCCGACAGCGACCAGGTGACCCGTCCCGGCCCCCGTCTGATGGAGGCCGTGCAGTGGCTGTATCAGGTGGTGTACGGTGAGCAGGCCGAGGTGCCTGCCGCCTGACAGAACGATCGCGGGACGATCCCCTGAAGGAGGGCTGACGATGGAACGCCGAGACCGGGCGACCGTGGTGCTTCTGGCTGCTTTGCTGCTGCCCACGATGCTGCTCTGCGTCTGCGCGGGCAGCGTCAGCCTTCCTTTTACGTAGACGCTGCGGATCCTGTGGAGCGCCCTGACCGGGGCGGCCGGCCCAGAGGGATCGCACCGCGCGATCATCCTGGCGGTCCGGCTGCCGCGGGTGCTCTCGGTGGCGGCGGAGGGCGCGGCGCTGGCGCTGTGCGGCGCGGCGATGCAGGGCCTTTTGCGCAATCCGCTGGCGGACGGCAGCACGCTGGGCGTGGCCTCGGGCGCATCTCTCGGCGCGGCGGTGGCCATCGTGACGGGCTTCTCACTGCCGGGGCTGGCGCTGGGCGGCACGGCGATGATGGCCATCCTCTTCGCGATGCTCTCGCTGTTCCTGCTGCTCTCGCTGGCCTGGGCGCTGGACCGTTCGCTGGCGACCGAAACGGTCATCCTGCTGGGCGTCATCTGGTCGATGCTCGTCTCGAGCCTGCTGTCGCTGCTCATCACCTTCTCGGGCGAGAAGCTGCGCACCATCACCTTCTGGACGATGGGCTCGCTCTCCGGCGCGGGCTATGAGGAGGCCGGGCTGCTCTGGGCGGCGCTGCTCCTCTGCGGCGGGGTGCTGATCTCGCAGTGCCGCGAGCTGGACATGCTCTCGATGGGCGAGATCCAGGCCATCCATCTGGGCGTGGACGCGCGGCGCGTGCGGCTCACGGTGCTCATCGCGGCCAGCGTACTGGTGGGCGTGTGCGTGTCGGTCGGGGGCTGCATCGGCTTCGTGGGCCTGGCGGTGCCGCATATCCTGCGCCTGGTGATGGGGCCGGGCCACAGGACGCTGCTGCCGGCCTCGGTCTTCGGCGGGGCCGTGTTCCTGCTGCTGGCTGATCTGCTGGCCCGCACGGCCTTCGCGCCGAACGAGCTGCCCATCGGCGTGGTGACGAGCATCGTGGGCGCGTTCGTGTTCATCGGCGCCTTCGCGCGACGCAGGAAGGCGGGTGTACGCGGATGAGACTGTAGGTGGAAGGCCTCCATGTGGACCGCGGCGGCAGGAGCATCCTGCGCTCGATCTCCTTCACGGTGGAGGAGGGCCGCTGGCTGATGCTCGTGGGGCCGAACGGAGCGGGCAAATCGACGCTGGTGGAGGCGGTCTGCGGCGCGATCCCCTCCCGGGGCAGCATCCGCCTGGACGGCCGTGAGCTGCGGGACATCGCCCGACGCGAGGTGGCCCAACGGATCGCGGTGCTCTCGCAGGAGCGGCCGACCGGCTTCGACCACACGGTGGAGCGCGTGGTGTCGATGGGCCGCTATGCCCGTCAGGGCGGCGTCTTCGGCCAGAGGGACCCGGGCGGCGAGTCGGCGGTGGCCGCGGCGATGGAGGCTGTGGGCATCACACAGCTGCGTGGCCGCGGCATCATGAGCCTCTCCGGTGGGGAGAGGCAGCGCGTGTGGCTGGCGCAGGCACTGGCCCAGGAGCCGGAGCTGCTCATCCTGGATGAGCCCTCCAACCATCTGGACCTGCGCGCGGCGAAGGAGCTCTATGAGCTGGTGGACGCCTGGCGGCGTCAGCCGGGCCGCGCGGCCATCGCGGTGGTACACGATCTGTCGCTGGCGCTGCGCTACGGCACAGATTGCCTGCTGCTGGACCACGGCGAGCAGCGGGGCCTGGGCCCGTGCCGGGAGGTACTCACGCGCGAGCGGCTCCGGGAGGTCTGGGGCATGGATGTGACCGGATGGATGCGGGAGCTCTATGCGGCATGGAACGAGGAAGCGTGAGATCGACACAAAAGGCCCGCGGACACAGATCGTAGCGTGTCCGCGGGCCTTTGCGTTCGCGCGGCGCCGTCAGCTGCCGCTGCAGGTGGCCTTCAGCGAGAAGGGCTGGCCCCACAGATAATAGGTGACCGTGATCTATCGCGCGGTATAGGCGTCGATGTCAGTGAGGATCGTGGCGGTGAAGATGCCCGTGTCACCGGCCTTCAGCGTGAGCGCGTCGGAGGAGCCCACCTGCAGGATATCGGCATCGCGGGGGATCACCTGCAGCTCGACCATCTCGGCGTCGATCAGCGTGGCATTGCGCAGCTGCACGCGGTAGGTGACGAACTTGCAGCGGGAGGCCTCCTCGGGCACCACCGTGGTATAGGGCGTCCCGACCACGGCGCCGACGCGGAGCTGGGCCTGCAGCTCCTCAAAGGCGGCGGGCTGGTCGACGGCGGCGGTCACCTCGATGCCGGTGGCGGTCACCGAGATGTTGGCGGTCAGGTAAAGATAGCAGACCCCCGCCAGCGATGCCAGGAGCACCACGAGCATAAGGATCGAAAGGTATTTCATCCGTTGCCTCCTTCGCTCGCGGCCCCTGTGTCGGTGGTGTCGCCATTGAGGATGCGCTGCATCTCCTCGATCATCTCGGAATCCTTCAGGCTGAACTTGAACTCGACGCGGCGGGAGGCGTCCTTGTTCTCGGTGCCATCATCGTTATAGACCAGGTCGGACGAGGAGCGGCCCTTGGCGGTCATGATCGACTGCAGCAGCGCGCGCTGGGCCTCGGTGAGGCCGGGCATGCTCAGGCAGTACTTCGCCACCACCAGGGCGCGGTCCTGGCTCAGCTGCAGGTTGCTGATGTAGCTGCCCGTGGAGTCCGTATGGCCCTCGATGATGATCTATCCCAGATAATCGCTGTAGTTCGGGTCGAGCAGCACGCTCAGGTAGACGGGGAGGAAGGCATCGAGCAGCTGCTTGCCCTCTTCCTTGATGGTCGACTTGCCCGTCTCGAAGAAGACGGTCGACTCGAGCACGATGTCGCCTGTCGTGGTGTCGACCTTCGCGTCGATGTCGCTGCCGGCGAGCGCCGCGCTCAGGGCATGGATGATCTATGTCCTCATGCCGACGATGTCATCGATCTTGGCGGCCTGCGCGTCGAAGGCGGCCTGCTGGGCCTCAAGCTGGCTGGTGGCGGCCTGGAGCGCGGTCTCCTTGTCGGTCAGCTGCAGCTGCAGCGCGGCCAGCTCCGTCTCACGGGTGGCCAGGGTGACCTTGGCGTCCTCCAGCTCCTGCTGCTGGCCGATGAGGATGATGGTCTGCTTCTCCAGCTCGCCCTGGGCCGTCGCCAGCTCCTCCTGGGCCACGGTCAGCTGATCGGTCTTCGTCTGGAGCTCGTTCTGCTGGATGATCAGGATGCCCTCCTTCTCATCGAGCAGGGCCTGCTTGTCGGCCAGCTCCTGGGTCTTCTGCTCCAGGACCGTATTGTATTGGTAAAGGTTGTAGGTCAGGAACAGCACGAAGACCAGCACCAGGGCGGCCATGATGTCGGAATAGCTGATCCAGCTGGCGCCGGAGCTGCCGCCGTGTCCGGCGCGCCGGTCATGGATCCTTTGCCTTGCCATGATCAGCCCTCCTTCGTGCCGTCCTTCAGCGTCCGCTCGATCTGGGCCAGCAGGCGCTCGATCTGTCCGAGGCTCTCGGCCTTGCCCGCGCCGTCGGGCTGGGCCTCGGCGAGGGCCTTGACCTGCACGGCGAGGGCCTCGATAGCATCCTTCAGGCTGCGGTCGAAGAGGCCGATCGAACGGTCGAGCCCATCCACGGCGTCCTTCACGAAGCGCTCATAGCTGTGGCTCAGCTCGAGGCTGGCCTTGGCGGCTGAAGCTCCGGCCTCGTCCATGTGCTGGAGCGTCTGCGCGGTCAGCGCGGCCTGGTCGGTGTTCATCTGCTGCACCTGCGCGGCGCTCTTCTGGGTGACGTCCACATACTGGCTCATGGCCTGGAAGAGCTGCTCCTGCCCCTGCCTCAGCTGGCCGATGGTGACCACCTGCTGGTCGCTGGCCTCGCGCAGGCGGGCGAGCAGCTCGTTCACGTTCACCTCGAAGCGTTCGTCACGGCGGCGCGCGTCGGTGAGCTCAGCGATGTAGTGCTCGAAATGGGCCAGCATGTCCTTGCTCATGCCGTTCACCTGCTGCACGTTCGCGATGATCTGCGCCGCGCTCTGCTGCGAGAGCTGCAGCTGCTGCGAGGAGATCTGCTGCTGCTGGTTCAGGTCGGAGAGGGTGTGCGCCAGCGACAGCAGCTGGTCGTCGAGGCTCGCGTTCATGCGGGTGACGAAGGCGTTGACGATGCGCCCCACGCCATCCACCTGGGCCCGCGTGGCGCCGACGAGGAAGTCGTCCATCGAGCGGGTGACCGGCTGCATCGCGCGGCTGATCGCGCCCTCGATCGAGGAGGACATCGTGTTGGAGAGCGTGTCGGTGACGGTGTTCAGCAGGTGGTTGCGGTCCTGGTTCTGGCAGATGAGCTGCACATCGTTGTCCAGGGGCCGCTGCATCGCCAGCTGGGTGAAGCTCTCGACGAAATCGTCGATGGCCCGGTAGCTGGAGCCCTGCGCGATCCTGTTGACCATGTTGAACACGAGCGAGCAGCTGACGCCGGCCACCGAGGTGCCGAAGGCGAACTGCATGCCGGAGAGCAGCGTCTTGATGCCGCTCATCATCGCCTCGGTGCTGGTGGGGTCGAGCCCGCTCAGGCCGGAGGTCATGCCCATGAACGTGCCCAGGATGCCCAGGCTGGTCAGCAGGCTGGGGATGAGCTCGGCCAGCTGCGCGTTGCCGGGGCCGTGGGTCACGGTATCATCGTTGATATAGTCCTCCACATTGCAGGGGAGGCCGCGGTGGTCCAGCTGCTCGGCGTTCTGCAGGAAACGCAGCCACACGCCCTTCAGCCTGCGGCCCATGAAGCGCTTCTCCTGCCACACAGGCAGCTACGGCGTCTTGCCGGCGTCGTCCTGCAGCCTGCGGATCGCCCGGCGCAGCGCGTGCGTGGTGCTCCACAGCGGCACCAGACATTTGAAGAAGCCGATCAGCGTGACGACCGCGATGGCCGCGTAGACCAGCACGTTCGTCAGATCGGACAGGCTGACCGGGATCCGGGCAAGGATGCTCTCCATGCTTCCGCCTCCATCCATCCACATGATAAGTCATATTGGATTATACAAAGATCGCCGCCGATCGTAAAGGTCAAAATGTAACACTTCGTCATAATTCGTCACAATATGCCGAAGGGAGGAGCGCACGGCATAGCGGACAGGAGGCAAGAAGGAGCCCAGCGGCCCAAGATTTCGATGTTGACAGGATCTCGCGCGGGGTGCTATAATAAGTCGTTCATCTGAAACGATGCTCGATCTTATTTGGGAGGGGATCCGATGTCCGGTCATTCCAAGTGGCATAATATCCAGGCCAAGAAGGGCAAGGCGGACGCGGCCCGCGGCGCGGTCTTTACCAAGATCGGCCGTGAGATCGCGATCGCGGTGCGTGACGGCGGTGCGAACCCGGAGAGCAACGGCAAGCTGCGCGACGTCATCGCCAAGGCGAAGGCCAACAACATGCCCAATGAAAATATCCAGCGCTCCATCAAGAAGGCCAGCGGTGAGCTGAGCAACGTGGTGTATGAGCAGATCACCTATGAAGGTTATGCCCCCGGCGGCGTGGCCATCATCGTGGATACCATCACCGACAACCGCAACCGCACCGCCAGCGATGTGCGCCACTGCTTCGCCAAGAACGACGGCAATCTGGGCACCACCGGCTCCGTCGGCTTCATGTTCGACGAGAAGGGCGTGCTGGTGGTCGAGCGCACCCCCGGCAGCGATGAGGACGAGATGATGATGCTCGCCCTGGACGCCGGCGCCGAGGACATGAAGGCGAACGACGAC
>R28__coassemble_34_pt1 | contig 86719 bp, 93 predicted proteins | sample R28__metabat2_low_PE_026 | metagenome-assembled genome bin R28
GCCCCGGGTTCTGGGTGGTGGGGGGGGTGCGGGGGCGGCCGCCCCCCACCCCCTGGCGGCTCTGATGCGGCAAGTCTGTGGCGCTGCTCCGTCAACCTCTTCCGGCGCTTCGCGCCACCTTCCCCAGAGGGGAAGGCTTTGGGGTCCGGTGACCCAATATCTATGCCCACGCAGTCATCCCCGATCGCCGTCAGTCCAAAAAGCCTTCCCCTTTGGGGAAGGTGGCCGCCTCAGCGGCCTGAAGAGGTCGTCTCTTCCCCTTTGGGGCAGCTATCCACCTCAGCGGCCGGAAGAGGTGGTCCCTGGTGGGTGACCCAAGATCTCCACGCGCGAGGTCATCCCCAATCGCCGTCAGACCAAAGAAAAGCCTTCCCCGCAGGGAAGGCGAAAGAGTCGATCGACGAGGCTCACCCCAGCAGCATCCTGTCGTTATCCAGCGCCGTGCCCGACGACCGCTCGAACATCTTGAGCAGATCCTCGACGCGGGTCTCCTTCTTCTTTTCGGCGTCGATGTCGACCACGATCCGGCCATCATGCATCATGATGGTGCGGGTACCGCAGCGGAGGGCGTCCTTCATGTTGTGGGTGACCATCAGCGCGGTGAGATGATAGTCGGCCACCAGCTTTTCGGTGAGGGCCAGCACCTTGGCCGCGGTCTTGGGGTCGAGAGCGGCGGTGTGCTCGTCCAGCAGGAGCAGCTTGGGGCGCTGCAGGGTGGCCATCAGCAGGGTCACGGCCTGGCGCTGGCCGCCGGAGAGCAGGCCCACCTTGGTGGTCATGCGGTCCTCCAGACCCAGGTCCAGCAGAGCCAGCTGATCGCGGAAGGACTGCAGCTCATCCTTGCGGATGCCCGCGCGCAGGGTGCGCTTCCTGCCGCGGCGGGCGGCGAGGGCCAGGTTCTCGGCGATGGTCATATCGGTGGCGGTGCCGGTGCGGGGATCCTGGAACACACGGCCGAGCACGGCGGCGCGGCGATGCTCGCACAGACCGGACACATCCTGTCCGTCGATCACGATGCTGCCGCTGTCGACGGGCCACACGCCCGCCACCGCGTTGAGCATGGTGGACTTGCCCGCGCCGTTGCCGCCGATCACCGTGCAGAACTCGCCCTCATCCAGATGGAGCGTCACGCCCTGCAGAGCCTTCTTCTCATTGATGGTACCGGTGTTGAAGGTCTTGCGGATATCGATCAGATCCAGCATCTTACCGCGCCCCCTTTGCGTTCTGCTTGCGGAGATGAGCGAAGGAGCTCTTGCGCTGCTTCTTCAGATAGGGGACAGCTAGGAACAGCGCGACCACGATGGCCGTGAGCAGCTTCATGTCCTCGGAGGGCAGCTTCAGCCAGATGACGAACACATACACCAGATAATAGATGATGCTGCCCACCACCACGAAGCACAGGCGCAGCAGCAGCGAGATGTGCTTGCGGAAGATGGCGTCGCCCAGCACCTCGCCGATGATGACGGCGGCCAGTCCGATGACGATGGCGCCGCGGCCCATGTTCACGTCCGCGTTGCCCTGGTATTGGCTGATGACGCCGCCGCACAGGGCCACCAGACCGTTGCTCAGCGACAAGCCGATGACCTTCATCACATCCGTATCGATGCCCTGGGCGCGGGCCATGCTGCTGTTGATGCCGGTGGCGCGCAGCGCGCTGCCGTGCTCCGTCTTCAGGTACCAGTAGAGCAGGGCGACCAGCACCACGCACACCAGGGCCGTGAGGCCGATGGTGCGGGGCAGGCGCTTGATGTTGGAGGTAAAGAGGAAGATATACTTGTTCACATTGACCGACTGATTGGCGCGGCCCATGATGTTCAGGTTGATGGAATACAGCGAGATCTGCGTGAGGATGCCGGCCAGGATCGCCGGGATGCCCAGCGCCGTGTGCAGCAGGCCGGTGACAAGGCCGGCCAGCAGGCCCACGACGAAGGCGGCGACCAGCGCGGCTTGGAAGTCCCAGCCGCTCAGCACCAGCATGATGCATACCGCGCCGCCCAGCGACAGCGAGCCGTCGACCGTGAGGTCCGCGATATCCAGCATGCGGAAGGTCAGATAGACGCCCAGCGCCATGATGCCCCAGATGAGGCCCTGGGCCAGGCCGCCCGGGAGCTGGTTGACCAGCGCGGTCAGCTTGAGAGAACCGAAATAGGTGCCAAGTGCTGCGAACATGTGAGGACCTCCAAAGACGCTGCGAGATAGAACGAACAAACGTCCCGGCACAGTCTCCCATGCCGGGACAGGACGATCGGGGATGGTTTACTCCGCGGTGTAGGCGGTATAGCCCTCGGGGATGGTGATGCCGATGGCCTCGGCGTTCTCGGGGTTGTACTCCTTCACCAGGGTCTCGGCATACTGGATCTCCATGGTGGTGATGTCGGCGCCGTTCACCAGGATGTCATAGGCCATCTTGCCGGTGGTGTAGCCCAGGCCATAGTAGCTGATGGACACGGTGGCCAGGCCGCCCTGGGCCATCATGTTCTCCTCGCCGGTGATGACGGGCATGCCGGCGGCGATGCACACATTGGCCACAGCGGTCATGTTGGAGGCGGCGGTGTTGTCGGTGGGGATGTACAGAGCGTCGCAGCCGTCGATGGTGGCGGAGATCACAGCCTGCATATCGTTGAAGTCAGCGAAGGTGCCCACCACGCACTCCACACCGTGGGGCACCATGGCGGCCACGAAGCTGTCGGCCTGCACCTTGGAGTTGGGCTCGGCGGAGCAGTACACGATGGCGACCTTCTTGGCCTCGGGCACGATCTACAGCACGCAGTCCACATACATGGTGGCGATGACGCCGTCGGAGGTGCCGCACACGTTGATGCCGGTGCCGCCTTCCACGGTCTCATAGTCCATGGCGGAGGCGTAGTCCGTCACGGAGGTGCCCAGGATCGGGATGGTGTCGGTGGCGTTCATGGCGGCCAGCAGCGCGGGGGTGGCGTTGGCCATGATCAGGTCGTAGCCGTTGGCCACGAAGCCGGTGGCGATGGTGGAGCACTGCGCGCAGTCGCCCTGCGCGTTCTGCTCATCGAAGACCACGTTCTCGGCGCCCAGCAGCTCGGTCAGGGCATCACGGAAGCCCTTCGTGGCGGCGTCCAGCGCGTTGTGCTGCATCAGCTGCAGGATACCGATGTGATAGACCTTTCCCTCAGCCAGGGAGGCGGTGCAGGCCAGGACCAGCGCCAGGGCCAGCACGATCGCAAGGAGCTTCTTCATCTTATATCACCTCTGTAAGATCTGACATCGCGGCCTCGCGATGACAAAAGACAGTTTATGCAACAGATGCCCCGCTGTCAATCGAAGTACAGGAAAAGGACAAAAGAAATACGATCTTATAGGATCCATAAGTCAAAAGTGATGGATGACGTGACTGCGGCCCACCCGGTCTGGATCTTCTTTTCCAGATCGTCTTGCATCCGCAAGAAAATGGTGTATAATATGCATAAAATAGACAGATCGGGCAAAGAGGGGTGTCGGCATGAAGAAAAGGATCGGCGTTTTCATCTGCCTGCTGCTGGTGGCAGTCACACTGTTCCTGCCCGCGGCCAAGGTGAACGTGCATACGAGCATCGAGCCTGAGCTTGCGGCGAAGTTCCCCGCCACGTTGTCGGTAGGGGATATCCTGCTCAAGGGGAGCGGCGCGCTGCCCACCGACGAGGTAGCGCAGCTGTCGCTGGCCTGCCTGGGCGAGATGAGCCTGCGCGTCGGCCTGCTGCTGCTGGCGGCGGCGCTGGTGCTGGGGCTGATCGCGAAGCGCGGCATGCTGCAGGCCTCCATGGCGGTGGGCGCCGCCGCGGCCTGCGCGCTGTTCGGCTTCGCGCTGCAGTTCAACAACGCGTGCTCGTCCCTGCTCTTCGGCTACCTGCTGGAGAGCCAGTTCTGGGTCTATGTGCCCGGCGCGGCGGCCCTCCTGTTCGCGGCGTGGCAGTTCCTGATGCTGCACCAGGCGGTGAAGGCCGAGACCGGCGACCGCACCTGGGAATGCGATGAGCAGAAGAGCGCGGTGTGCCTGCACCTGGGCACCGAGCGCTGGCGCGTGCTGAGCGCCGTGCTGGCCCTGCTGGCCGCGCTGTGCGTGCTGCTGCCCTATATCACGGTCAGCGTGCCCGCCACCATCACCGAGTCGGTGAGCGCCGGCACGATCGGCCGCTCCGTCTCCATCTATCAGTACGCGCTGGACAGCGAGGCCACGCTGAACGCCGCCGTGGTGGCGGCCGGCGAGAGCACCGATGTGCTCACCGGCGACCTGGGCGTGCTGAACGCCTACAGCAACCAGAGCGCTTCCAATAACAACATCAAGTACATCTTCCAGAACCCCACGGCCAACACCTCGGTGGATGCCTATGTGCTCATCGGCGCGGGGCTGCTGCTGGTCGGCGCGCTGCTGGCCCTGTGGAAGAAGGCGGACCGCTGGTTCTCCATCTGCTGCATGGCGGTGGGCACCGTGGCCGTGGCGGCCGCGATGCTCTCATAGATGAGCGTCAGTTCGGCCGACTTCTATGCCAAGGCCGGGCGCCAGCTGGTCTATCTGGGCCTGGGCAATGTGACGCTGGCCCCCATGCTCATGCTGCTGCTGGCCGCCGGCGCGTCCTGCTGCGGCGTGATGGGCGTGAAGCGCGCCAACGTGCCCTACTTCATCGATCCGCTGCCCCGCAAGGCGCGCCTGCGCGTGGTGGCCGTGGTGCTGGCGGCCGTGGCGCTGGCCACGTGCTTCCTGCCCGCGGTGAGCTTCACCTTCTATAAGGCGGGCGGCTCCAACACCGTGTCGACCGCCGAGATCACGGGCATCGAGGCCCTGACCTTCTCTGTGCCCGATGACGTGGCGCACCCGAAGGACAAGAAGGGCAAGACCATGTATGTGGAGGAGCCCACCAAGGAGGGCGTCCTCTCCTCCACCGCGGTGGAGAGCACCATGGACGGCATCGCTCATCTGAACAGCGTGTGCACCTGGGCCATGCTGGTGCTTGCGGCGGCGGGCATCGTGATGCTCCTGGCCCACAGGCCCCGCAAGCCCATCATCGTGCTGTTCTGCCTGGCCGCGCTGGTGCGGGCCGTGCAGTGGCTGCTGCTCACCCTGCAGATGCCCAGCGCGATCGGCGAATGCGCCGGCACCATGTATCTGTACCTCTCCATCCCGCTGCTGCTGTTCGCCGGCTTCTTCTCAGCCTTCGTCCATCTGGAGGAGCTGCCGAAGAAGTACCGCCTGTTCCTGATGCTGCTGCCCTTCCTGGTCAGCGTGTTCCTCTTCAGCTATCTGCCTCTGGCCGGCTGGCGCTATGCCTTCTATAATTACAAGTTCGGCCTGCCGTGGAGCCAGCAGGAGTTCGTGGGCTTCAAGTGGTTCAAGGAGATGTTCACCAACTCCGGCCACTTCACCAACATCGTGCGCGTGATGAAGAACACCCTGGGCATGAGCCTGCTGGGCCTGGCCTTCTCATGGCTGCCCATGTTCTTCGCCATCTTCCTGAACGAGATCAACAATGCCCGCTTCAAGAAGTTCGTGCAGATCTTCACCACGCTGCCCAACTTCATCTCGTGGGCGCTGGTGTTCTCCTTCGCGATGGCCATGTTCTCGATGGAGACAGGCATCTTCTCCAAGTTCATGCTGGCGATCGGCGCGATCGACCAGCCGGTGGCCTGGCTGAACAGCGGGGACCACATCTGGCTGAAGATGTGGGCCTGGAGCCTGTGGAAGGGCCTGGGCTGGAACTCCATCATGTATCTGGCGGCCATCGCCGGCATCGACCAGGAGATGTATGAGGCGGCCCGCGTGGACGGCGCCAACCGCTGGCACCTGATCCGCCACATCACCATCCCCAGCCTGCTGCCCACCTTCTTCGTGCTGCTGCTGCTCTCCATCTCCAACATCATCAACAACGGCATGGAGCAGTACCTGGTGTTCCAGAACGCGATGAACAAGGCGACCATCGAGGTCCTGGACCTGTATGTCTACAATATCACGATCGCCTCCGGCGGCACGACGATGTACTCCTTCGGTACGGCCATCGGCATCCTGAAGACGATCATCAGTGTGGTGCTGCTCTTCACCGCCAACTTCGCCTCGAAGAAGCTGCGCGGCGAGTCCATCGTGTAAGGAGGTGCGAACGATGAGCATGGCAAAAAAGACGGTCTCTGTGTCCGGTCACAAGAAGAAGATGGCCAAGGGCGACCTGGTCTTCAACATCGTCAACTACACGGTCTTCGCGCTGATCACGCTGGTCTGCATCTTCCCCTTCTACTATCTGTTCATCAACACCATCTCCTCCAACGAGCTGGTGAGCCAGGGCCGGATCCAGCTCTATCCCATGGAGATCCACTTCGAGAACTACATCCAGGTGATGAAGATCGAGGGCATCTTCGACGCGCTGGTGACCTCCGTGGCCCGTACGGTGCTGGGCACCATGTATACGGTCGCGGGCTGCGCCTTCCTGGGCTACCTGTGCAGCAAGCAGGAGATGTGGCTGCGCAAGGTGTGGTACCGCCTGATCGTGGTCACGATGTACTTCTCCGCCGGCCTGATCCCCTGGTACATGAACCTGCGCTCCCTGGGCTTCCTGGACAACTTCTGGGTGTACGTCATCCCCGGCCTGGTGTCACCGTATAACGTGATCCTGGTGAAGACCTTCATCGAGGCGCTGCCGCCCAGCCTGGAGGAGAGCGCCACGCTCGACGGCGCGGGCTACTTCCGCTGCTTCGTGTCGGTGGTCTTCCCGCTGATCACGCCCATCCTGGCCACGCTGTGCATCTTCTCGGCCGTGGGCCAGTGGAACAGCTTCACCGATACGATGATGCTGATGCCCGCCGGCAAGCATTACACGCTGCAGTACCTGCTCTACAAGTACCAGAACGAGGCATCCTCGCTGGCGGCCCTGGTCCGCAACACGCAGGACTCCAACGCCCTGGCCAGCGTGGCCACCAAGCAGACGGCCCTCTCGGTGCAGATGACCGTGGCCATGGTCGTCACGTTCCCCATCCTGCTGGTGTACCCCTTCTTCCAGCGCTTCTTCGTCAAGGGCATCATGATCGGTGCCGTGAAGGGCTGAGCGCTGCTCCCCATCGTCCTCTGCCCGCGGAGCGCCTCCGCGGGTCTGCGGAATATATTTCATAAGGAGGATCCCCATCATGAAGAAGATCCTTGCACTGGTCCTGAGCCTCTGCCTGCTGATGACGGCGATGCCCGTGGTCACGCTGGCCGAGGACGTCTACCGTGAGCCCATCACGCTGACCGTCTTCTCTGAGGTCGCCAACTTCGCGGGCGAGCAGGGCGGCTGGTTCGCGCAGGTCCTGAAGGACAAGTTCAACGTGACCCTCAAGTTCATCTCCTCAAACGTGGACAGCAACGCCTTCACCACCGGCGTCACCAGCGGTGAGCTGGGCGACATCATCTGCTTCGGCGACATGGGCGAGCACTTCACCACCGCCCTGCAGGCCGATCTGCTGATGGACCTGTCCGAGGTCGATATGACCAAGTACCCCGTCCTGAACGAGCAGTTCGCCGCCGCCTTCCAGAAGGTGAGCGACTACGCCGCCGCCCAGGGCTATGAGGGCAAGTATGGCTTCTCCTACTCCGTGGCCATGGAGGACGACGCCTGGGCCGAGATCACCGATCCCACCTACGCCCTGCAGGTCCGTTTCGATGCCTGGGAAGCCGCCGGCAAGCCCGCGCTGACCTCCATCGAGGATCTGCCCGCCTTCGCGAAGGCGCTGCAGGATGCCGTGTCCACCAACGCCTCCGGCGAGAAGGTGTATGCCTACGGCGGCTTCGGCGACTGGGAAGACTGCGTCATGAAGTTCACCTGGGACCTGATGACCTTCTATGGCTACAAGGAGGCCGATTTCCTGGGCGTGAACTATGCCACCAAGGACGTCGTGGATCCCCTGGCGGACGGCAGCCTGTACTATCGCTGCCTGAAGGTCGTCAACGAGATGTATCGCAACGGCACCTTCGATCCCGAGTCCGTGTCCCAGAACTATGATACCTACAGCCAGAAGCTGAACTCCGGCCGCTATCTGATCGCCCTGTGGGGCTGGATCATCGCCGGCTACAACAACCCCGAGAAGGCCGCGAACAAGGAAGGCTTCATGACCTTCATGTTCGAGGATTCCGCGCCCCAGCAGCTGACCAACTCCACCGCCGGCGGCAACCGCATGTGGGCCATCGGCGCTGACACCGAGTATGCCGACCGCGCCCTGGAGGTCATCGAGTGGCTGTGCACCGAGGAAGGCGCCATCGTGTCCAACTATGGTCCTCAGGGCCTGTGCTGGGACTACGGCGAGGACGGCGTGCCTTCCATGACCGACTTCGGCTGGTCCTGCTATGAGGCCAATTCTTCCACCGAGATGCCCGCTGAGTACGGCGGCGGCACCTTCCAGGATGGCGAGAACAAGTTCAACCACGAGACCATCAAGATCGAGCAGATGATCCCCGGCAAGACCTACTCCTACTCCGTCAAGGGCTGGCCCTGCTACGCCGAGCGTTATGCCACCGAGCTGAGCAAGGCCTGGTCTGAGGAGTATGCCGGCGGCGCCACCTCCGGCATCGAGCTGTATCGCAACACCGGCAAGGCCTCCGTCGTGCCTTCCGTGGCCATCGCCTACAGCTATCCCGAGATGAGCAGCACCGCCAAGGAGAACCGCGCTCTGTTCGCCCCCGAGATGAAGAACGGCAGCTGGAAGTGCGCTTATGCCTCTTCCGAGGAAGAGTTCGACACCCTGTGGGCCCAGATGGTCGAGACCTGCAAGAGCTATGGCTATGACGCTTTCGTCGCCGAGAAGATGGAAGCCGTCCAGGCCTGCTTCGATCTGTATTGATCGTCCTGTGACCAGGGGAGCCGCCTCCGCGTGGGGCGGCTCCTTTTTCTGCGCCCGGAGAGCCTGCGTCCTTGTGCGGTCGCTGCTTTCGTGATATGATACGGTCGTTCAGAAAACAAGATCCGAGAGGGCGGAAGGCAAGACGGTGAGAAGGTATCATTTGATGGCGGGGACCTTGCTGCTGGTGCTCTGCCTGTTCTTTACCACAGCGGCGATGGGCTCAGTGCTGGTAACGCCCAGAGCCGACGATCTGCTGCAGGCCGCGGAGCTGGTGGACAGCGAGACGCATGTCATCGTGCTCGCGCGCTGTACCGAGAAGGCCCAGCGGCAGATCTCAGCGCTCCTGCAGGAGAAAGGCGCGCCGGAAGCGATGTACGGCAGCTTCAAACGGCTGAAGTCATACAGCGCCTCCAAGCTCGAGGAATGGCGGAAGAGCACAGCCTCGCGGACAAGGCTCGTATCGCAGCTGCGGAAGCTGCAGCCGGAGGAGATCCGCTTCTATGTCGATCCGTCCCAGCAGGACCTCAGGAGCTATGTGGAGGAGCTGCTGCTCCAGGCGGCGCAGGACTGCGCAGACCCCACCTACCGCGGCAGCGACGACTATCCCGGCGTGTATGGCTGCCAGCCGGAGCTGGTGACGGATGCGTCGACCGGGGAACAGACCCGGGTGACGCCCTCTGGCTGGCTGGAAACGCTGCGGGAGAAATGGGGCGAGCTCTCGTCGCCGGAGATCCCCGGTCTGCCCGCGCTCGATGAGGAAGGCTTCCTGGATGAGGGCAGCTTCCACTATGTGGATGAGACCGCCGGCATATGGTATTATGTGTCCGCCACGCTGAAGGTGTGCGTCACACGCCACCAGAAGACGAGCCCGGCGCTCACCTGGTACGAGGCGGAGATCACGCGCAAGGCCGGCGCGCAGGAGCATCTGCATTGCTACGATCCCGACCCCACGAGTACCAAGGCCTATTATGGCATCACGCTGGCCGAGGGCAAGGTGTTGGCTGTGAGCACCGACTATCACCAGAATCGCCGATACAAAAAGAACACAGGTCTCATCATCCGCAACGGTGAGCTGCTCTATACTGATAAAGTGCAGGACAGCGCGATCCGCGCCATCCCCGATCTGGACAGCCTGCTGTTGACGCGGGACGGCGGCTTTGAGGTCTATCCAGCCACGGAGCTGACGCCCGAGTCAGCGGAGGAGAAGGGCGCCTGCGATGTCCTCTCCTTCGGCCCGATCTTGCTGAAGGATGGCCGGTGGAGGCACATATACGTCAAAGAGCACGCATCCATCGCTCCGCGGATGGCGCTGTCGAAGTTGGGCGAGGATCATTATCTGCTGGTCTTTGCCGAGGGGCGCAAGAAGGAGGCTGTCGGCATGTCTCTGGACAGGCTGCAGGAGCTGCTGCTGGTACGCGGCGCGACCGATGCCATCAACATGGATGGCGGCGGGACGGCCTGTATGTACTTCATGGGTCAGTCGGTGGGCCTGAGCGAGACGAAGGGCCCCAGGCTGGGCCGCAGCCAGTATGAGCTGCTGACCATCGGCGAGTATACGGCGGAGTGACGTGGCGGCGTTTTCGGTGCTTGTGTATCCCGGTCCGTTATGGTATGATGTACATTGTCCCCATGTGGGACAGAACGAGAAAGCGGGTGCTCTATGAACATGCTGAAGCATCGGTGCGCGGCGGCGGTCCTGCTGCTGGTCGTGTCCCTTTTGTTCACCGCCGCGGCATCGGCGGATGCGTCTGTGCTGGTGACGCCCAGGTCGGACGACCTGCTGATGTCCGGCGACCTGGTCGACAGCGAGACGCAGGTCATCGTGCTCACGCCATGCACGGCCAAGGTGCAGCGGCAGATCGCGTCTTTCCTGGAAGAGAAGGGCGCGCCGGAGGCGATGTATGGCAAATATAAGCGCATGAGGACCTACAGCGCCGATAAGCTCAAGACCTGAACGAAGAGCACGACCGCGCTCACGGTGCTCGTGTCCCAGCTGAGGCAGCTGCAGGCGGACGAGATCCGCTTCTATGTGGATCCCTCCCAGGCCGACCTTTATGCCTGGACGAAGGACATGCTGGTGCAGGCCGCGCAGGAATGCGCCGATCCCACGCATCGCGGCAGCGACGCTTATCCGAACATCTATGGCTGTCAGCCGACCCTGGTGACCGACGCCGCGACCGGCGAGCAGACGGCGGTGACGCCCAGCGACTGGTTCCAGAAGCTGCAGACCAAGTGGGGCGAGCTCCAGTCCCCCGAGATCCCGGGCCTGCCCACGCTCGATGAGGAAGGCTTCCTGGACGAGGGCAGCTTCAATTATGTGGATGAGACGGCCGGCGTATGGTATTATTGTCCTCCACGCTGAAGGTCTGCATCACGCGCCACAAGTGGACGAGCGGCCTGGCCCATGTGTGGTTCGAGGCCGAGGTGACGCGCAAGGCAGGCTCGGAGGACCATCTGCACTGCTACGATCCCGACCCCACGAGCACCAAGGCTTATCGTGGCTCCACGCTGGCGGAGGGCAAGGTGCTCGCCATCAACGCGGATTATTATCTGCGCCGCAGGAACAAGGGCAACACCGGCCTGATCATCCGGAACGGGGAGCTGCTCTACAAGAACACGGTCAGCAATACCAAGATCCGCAGCATCCCGAACCTGGACAGCCTGCTGCTGACGAAGGACGGCGGCTTCGAGGTCTATCCGGCCACGGAGCTCACGGCGGAGATGGCGCAGGAGAAGGGTGCCTGTGACGTCCTGTCCTTTGGCCCGATCCTGCTGAAGGATGGAAAATGGCGCCACATCCTGAACACCTATCACGCCTCGAAGGAGCCGCGCACGGCCCTGGGCAAGCTGGGTGAGGATCACTATCTGCTGGTCTTCGCGGAGGGCCGCAGGACCGAATCGCTCGGCATGACGCTGGATGAGATGCAGCAGCTGATGATGGTGCGCGGGGCGACCGATGCCATCAATCTGGATGGCGGCGGCTCTTCCTGCATGTATTTCATGGGCGGGAAGGTCGGCGCGGTCGGCACCTGGGGCAACAAGAACAGCAAGACGGACCGCAGCCAGTATGAGCTGCTGACCATCGGCGAATATACCGTGGAGTGAAGCAAAGGGAGCTGCCTGTGGATGGCAGCTCCCTTTTGCATATGAAAAGGCTGCCCACAGGGACAGCCTGAAAAGATCAGAGCAGAAGGATCAGGGCGAGCGCGATGAGAGCCGCGATCCCCAGGAGAGGCATCAGACAGCCCATGCATCCGCAGCCCATGGGCGGGCGGCGGCGCCATCGGCCGAAGCCGCCGGGCGGAGGCGGAGGAGGGGGACGATGACCGTGGGGACCGCCATGAGGACCGCCGGGACCATGCATCATAAAAGAACGCTTCCTTTCTTTGTACGCTGCGACGGACGGATGCCGCCGAACGCAGGATAAGGTGCCTGTCTGATAAAAATATTCGACGAGGATGCCTGTCCTCCCTGCAAGCGAGGAGCGCATACCCGAAGCCTTACGCTCTGGGATGGTGGCGAAGCGCGGGAGGAGGTCGGCGTCGCAATGTCGACCTGCTTCATCGGAGCGGATATCAAGGCTCCCCCTCCGGGGGAGCTGGCAGCCGCGCAGCGGCTGACTGAGAGGGTCGGGCCTGCTGCAACGCAAAAGAAGCCCGGACAGATGATGTTGATCAACCGTCCGGGATCCTGTCGTTTTTTAGGCAGTCATAGCGTCACTCGATCTCCACCGTCCTCATATCCTCAGGGCACTCCCCGATCATCTGCCGCAGGTGCTGCACGAAGAAGGTCTCGCCCTCCTGCGCCAGCAGCCGCTGCCATATGGGGTCGGCGTCCAGACCGGCGGCAGCGGTGTGCAGCGTGCCGTTGAAATAGGCATAGTTCAGCTCGGCCTTCAGCGCCAGGGCCTGCTCGGCCAGGGCGGCATCCTCGATGCCGCTATCGGCGTTCTTCGCGATGGTCGTCTCGATGAAGAACGCCCGCGCCTCCTCCGCGAAGCCCTCGGGCAGATGCTCCCCGCACACGGGCTGCGCCTGGTAGCGGATATGCCCGTCCTCCCCCACCGTCACCATGTCATACAGCTGCGGCGACAGACAGAAGCCGCCGAGCGCGGCGTCCCATACGCCCTCGTGCTCCAGCAGATGCTGGGCATGCACATGGCCGCTCAAGTTCAGGCGCACATCATATCGCGCCATCAGGTCCAGCAGCCGCTCACCCTCATACACCGAGAACATCGACGCCTTGAAATCGGAATGCGGCAGCAGGCTCTGGTGCGTGGCGCAGATCACCGCCGCGCCGGCGTCCCGCGCCTCCTGAAAGACGCGCTCCGCCTCCTCCAGCAGGCCCTCGCGCAGATAGCCCGCGGCGATGGGGCCGTCCTCATCATAATAGCAGGTGTTCAGCATCAGCAGCCACACGCCGTCCAGGCGCACCACATAGCTCAGCGGGCAGCCCGCCAGCGCCTCGCCGGGCATGAAGTCCGCGTAGATCTTCGCGAAGAGGGCTTCGTCCACCGTGTTCGTGCCGCGGAGCGCCTCGCCGCTGTAGTCATAGGCCGCGAACACACCGATATCATGGTTGCCCGGGATGACGCACACCTGGATGCCCGCGTCGGCGATCCTCCGCAGCGTCTGCGCGGCGAAGAGATGGCTGCGGTACTCGCCGTTCATCGAGATGTCACCCGTCACCAGCAGCACATCGGGGCGCTGATGCAGGGCCTCGGCCACCAGCGCGTCGGCCAGCTCCCGGCTGCGATGCGAGACCTTGCCGTCACCCGACCGCAGCGCGCGCTCCAGCAGATCGCTGCCCTCATAGAGCTCGGGCGCCATCAGATGCGTGTCCGAGACCACCATCACGCGCGTCTCGGCAAGGGCCGTGCCGCAGAGCAGCAGGAGCAGGAGGATGAGCGGGAGGAGCGGAGGGCGTTGCTTCTTCCGGTCGTTCCTTCGCCTTGCCGCGGCTCGGAAGGCCTTCTCCGTCTCCGGCGTCAACGCGGGACTGTCTTCATCGAAGACGATCTCTCGGGTCCCGGCTTCCCTGATCTATCTGCGCTGTTCCTCTTTCAGCTCCGGCTTGGGATCCATTTCCACAGTCACGGTCATCCCTCGAGCCTCCTTCCTGCTTACAAGTATAGCATGCTGTTCGATCGATGTCTACGATGCCCGACAAATAGCCTTGGAGGCAGATCTTCATCTCCAAGTATCGTGTCCCTGTTCCGCTGCAAAAAGAAGGAGCCCGCTCCTTTCAGCGGGCCCCGTCCCTTCGCTATCCGTTCTTATTACTTGAAGTACCGCTCCAGCAGGCCCTTCAGCGCCTTGCCATGACGGGCCTCGTCCTTGGCCATCTCGTGCACGGTGTCGTGGATGGCATCCAGGCCGTTCTTCTTGGCGCAGGCAGCCAGCTCGAACTTGCCCTGGGTGGCGCCGAACTCGCAGTCGACACGCCAGGCCAGGTTGTCCTTGGTGGTGGCCTTCATGTTGGGCTCCAGGGTGCTGCCCAGCATCTCGGCGAACTTGGCGGCATGCTCGGCCTCCTCATAGGCGGCCTTCTCCCAGTACAGGCCGATCTCGGGATAGCCCTCGCGGTGCGCCACGCGCGCCATGCACAGATACATGCCCACCTCAGAGCACTCGCCGGCGAAGTTCGCCTTCAGCTGCTCCAGGATGTAGGCCTTGTCCTCCGCGGACACATCGGGGTTGTCGCGGACGGTCTTCTCATAGATGCCGAACTCATGCTCGGCAGCCAGCTTCATCTCGCCCTCCTGCTTGGCGAACATCTTCGCGGGCGCGCCGCAGACGGGGCACTTCTCGGGGGCAGCGTTGCCCTCATACACATAACCGCAGACCTTGCAGACCCATTTCATAAGAACATCCCTCCATCATTCACAGTCCGGCATTGCAGACCGGGCTTATGGGATATTATACACCGGACCCGAAGAAGTGAAACAGCTTTTTTCGACGCGCGCGAACTTTTTTCAGATCTTCCGTCAGCGCAGCTGGTCCACCCCGGCCACGATGCCATACCAGCCGCTGTCGGCATAGACGAACAGCGCCCGCGGCAGGCTGGGGAAGATGTTCACCAGGATGTCGTTATAGAAGCTGTCGCACAGAGCGATGGCCGTGGGCACCAGCATCAGGATGAGGAAGGCGCGCGGCGTCAGCTTCTGTGAAAGGGCGATGAGCAGCGGCAGCGCCACATAGATGAGGAACACGCCCGCGCCGGCGAAGACCAGCACCGACCGCAGGCACACGAAGCCGCCGATGTTGCCCCAGTTCCAGATCTAGGTGTTGTAGTCCCAGCTGCGGAACCCGTTGCCGAAGGTATAGAAGGCCCAGCCCACCACCAGCTCCAGCAGACCGCAGGCGAGGCCGCTGACCAGGAACACCTGCCACGGCTTCTTGCGGAAGCGCCAGCACAGGGCCAGCAGCATCACGCTGCCATAGCCATACAGCTGGATGAACGGCCCGAAGCAGGTGCCCCTGCGCGTGGCCACGCCGTTGTTGATCTGGTAGAACAGCGTCTCATAGGCAAAGCCCACCAGGCCGCCCAGCACGAAGCACCCCAGCACGATGCCGATGCGCACGCGCAGGTCCTTCGGAAAATGCTCTGTGATCAGCTTCATCGCGATCGTCCTCCCCGGCGGAGCGTCCCGTCCGCCGCGTCCATTGTGCCACAGCGGCCGGGGACCTGTCAAGGCACGATCCGCCGGTTGACATCCGCGCGCCGTGATGCTATCATCCATATGGACGCTGATGTGGTGGAACGGCAGACACCGGGGACTTAAAATCCCTTGCTTCGGCGTGCGGGTTCGAGTCCCGCCATCAGCACGTGAAAAGGCCCCCTGAGCTTCAGGCTCGGAGGGCCTTTCGTCATGCCGTCATTCCTCCCGGATATACCGCCGTATGACCTCCGCCAGCGCGTCGGCCTCCCTGGGAGCATAGCGAGGCGACATGGCCAGGGTCACGAAGTCGTAGGGCGCCTCGGCCCGGAAGGACGGCCCATCATCGATCCTGCGGAAGGGGATCGTGGGCTCGGGGCCGTTCTTCGCCTCGAACAGCTTCGAGGGCAGGCTCTCCATGTGGATGGCCGTGCCGTCCTGCGTCAGGATCTGCGGCGGGATATCCTCATGCGAGAAGGGCTCCCGCACATCATCCAGCGAGGCCACGCGGCGCATCCCCAGCGCGAAGAGCAGATAGTTCGCCTCATCCAGCTTCTTCTGCTCATACCAGCGCCGCAGATCGTACCGCCGCTCCGGCGCCATCGAGAGCAAGTTGTACAGCACGAAGCCCGGGCCCGGATAGCCGATGCCCAGGTCGCTGTGGGCGTCGATGTGCGTCACATGGAAGGGAGCGGTCAGCCTTCCCTCCCGCAGCTTCTCCTCCCAGAAGACCAGTGCCCGGTCATGGGTCTCGAACACGCGCCCCGGCAGCGGCCGTTCCGCATCCAGAAGGCAGTTCTCCTCCAGATAGCGGGCGACCTCCTCCGCGGGCCAGGGCTCATGGCCCTTCAGCTCCGGGCGCTCGCCCGGCTCGGCCAGCGGACAGCAGTCCCTCAGGAAGAAATCCAGGTCGATATCGAGCACACGCATCATCGGCTCATTTCCCCCACTTGGTGTCCAGCCAGTCGCGGCGGCCGCGGATCCAGGTCTTGAGGTACTCGATGTTCGCCTCGAAGGTCTGCCCGGTCTTGGCCACGCTGGAGGGGTTCTTGGGCCTGGGCCAGCGCACATAGTCCATCGCGCAGGAGGCGCCGATCAGCTCGGCATACTCATCCAGCGAGCGCACTGTGCCGGTCGGGTCGGTCTCATCGCCCAGCAGGCAGCTCATGGCATGGTAGTAGGAGGACTTCCAGACCTTCTTCACCTCAGCCTTGAAGTCATCATGCTCATACATCGCGGGCCACCAGTAGCTGCACCAGGCCTTGCCCGTGGCGTTGTTGATATAGAAATCGGTGGGGTTCAGCAGCGCCTTGGAGTGCAGCTGCGCATAGGAGCCGTAGCCGCTGTCGAAGTCCCAGGGCGGGCCGGCATAGAGCTTCGTGCTCTCGCTGTCCGAGGGCTTGTAGTAATACTGGCTGGAGTTGTTGCCGTCGTAGTTCTTGGTGATCTCCTGGGTCATATACTGGCGCACCAGGCTGTCCAGATCGGCGATCTAGGTATAGTGCTTGCCGGACACGCTATCCACGCCGTTCTTCGCGAAGATCGCGTTCTCGAACTGCTGCAGCAGCGTGGTCAGGTACTCATACTGGGCCTTGCTCACGCGGCGCGGGCCGGTGATGTCCACCGTCATGCCGCGCTTGGTGCAGTAGGCGGACACAGCCTCCTGGTAGCGCTCCTTGTAGGTCTTCATCTCCACCAGATAGCCGCCGGTGATGTCCTCGGGATCGTTTGGGATGTTGTAATACTTGCCCATGCCCTTCTTGGCGGTATCATAGCCCGCGCGGTGGAACTTGCTCAGGTCGCCGCCGTTCAGGTCCTCGGTCGCCTTCTCCAGGTCGGTGATGTCGATGCGCGAGGGGCCGATCTGCACCTTCTCGGTCAGGGCATAGATGCCGCGGTACTCACCGTTCACATACAGGTCGACGAACTCCAGCTCGGCCGTATACTTCATGCCCACATACTTGGCCATATCATAGGTGATCTTGTTGCGGAGGTAGCTCTTGTCGCGGTAGTTGCCCACCAGCAGCCAGGTCTTGCTCTTGCCCATGCCGAACAGGTTCTTGCCGCTCTCCAGCTTGATCTGGTAGTTCTTCTTGGTAAAATTGAAGGACGAGTTGCCGTGGCCCTTGATCTGGGTCAGCGCCTGGCGGGTGATCTCCTTGCCGTCCACATCCATGATGAGGATCTCGCCCTCCTCCTCGCGGCCCTTCTTGCTCTCGATCCAGGTGAGCTTGCCGGAGGCGGTCTTCACGTGCACCTCGCCCAGGTTCGCCGACTGCATCACGCTGAGCGTATAAGAGGTCTTGCCGTTGGTGACCGTCACCGTGCTGCCGGGCGTGAAGGAATACAAGTCACCCGAGGAGATCTCGGTGCCGTCCAGCGTGAGCGTATCCGGCCCCTTGAACCACACGCGCAGCCGCGAGGCGTCCGCCGAGGAGGGCAGGAAGAGCACATACTGCTTGCTGCTCTTGTACCACGATATGGCGGAAAGGTCACCGCTGTCGGTCACGTCCCTGGCTGTCACTGAGAAGCTCGTCAGCTTCACCGCCAGCGCCGAGGCCGGCAGGAGCAGGAGCGCGAGCACCAGCACAAGGACCGGGCGCAGAGCATGCTTCATCATCGTTCGTCTCCTCGATCGTCCCGGGCCGAGCCCGTGACGTTGTATGTTCCTGCCTTCATTCTATCATGAGACAGGACCGAGCGCAAGGGAACGCGCGGACGAAAAAAGCACCCGGTGCCCGAAGGCATCGGATGCATGGACGCGGTCAGCCCTCCGTCGTACCTGTCTCCTCGGCAGGCGCGTCGTTGGCGCCGAAGAGGATGATCTTCTCCACCTCGGCCCGGGCCTTCTTCTGGTCCTGCTCGACCTTCATCTCAAAGCATCAGAGCACCGTCAGCTCCATCGTCACCCGCTCCAGCTCGGGAGGCAGGTCGCGGTCGGGCGTCATCTCCAGATAGGGCAGGCCGGAGGCGCCCCAATGGACGCGGCGCACGCCGGGCTGGCGGCCCAGGGCGCGGTCATTCGCGTCGTGGGGGATCGCGTGATAGACCATCAGGTCGTCGCCCGTCTCGGGATCCTTCACGAAGTTATTATGGCCGGGGCCATACTCACCGGGCACGCTCTCCTTGGTCAGCACCGGGTAGGGCAGCCAGTCCCAGCTGGCGGCGTCCAGCAGGTCGGTGCCGGACTTCGCGCGCAGCAGGCCCACATCATACAGGTCGCCCATGCTGGTGGAGGAGCCGGAGATCGTGACGAACAGGTCGTCCCCGTGCCGGAGCAGATAGGGCCCCTCGTCCACCTCGGTCTCGTAGCGGTCCCAGCCATAGACCGGCCGGATCACGCAGCGGGGCTCGCTGGTCAGCTGCCAGGGGGCCTTCGGGTCCACCGTGGCGATATAGATATCCGCCGGCTCGGGCAGCGGAGGCGTCACGTCGTAATGGAGCTTGCGGTCAGACCACATCACGTAGTCCTTCCCGCCGTCACGGAACCAGGTCATGTCCAGCGAGATACCGCCTTCCGTGATGAAGGAGCCGTCCGGCTTCACGCACCAGCGCGGCGCCTCCCAGGCCGCCGGATCGGCGATGTCGCCATGGCAGCGCAGCACCACCGACTTCACCTGTGTCCATTCACCGTTGGGGCAGATGGCGGTGAAGAGGTAGGGCACGCCGTCGATCTCGTGCAGCTCGGCCGCCCAGGTCCCGCACCACTTCATCTCGTCCGAGAGCGCCACCTGGTGGATGCAGATGGGGTCGGCCGCGAAGGCCTCATCCAGGCTGTGGCCGATGCGCAGCATGATGTGGTCCACACCCGAGGAGGACAGGACATAGCGGCCGTGATGGTCCGTCATGCAGGGATCGGACATGCCGTGCAGCGACATCCAATCCTCCGGCTCCACGCCCTCGCGCGGCGTATCCTCCGGACCGAAGCTCAGCGGGATCGGAAAGCGCCAGCGCCTGAAGCGGACGCGGCCCGGCACACGGTAGGTCCCCGGCCGGCTCAGGTCCACACCGGAAAGATCCCAGTCGACGGGCTTCGTGTGGGTGGAGCCGTCGGAATAGCGGCAGACCGCCCCGGGCAGCTCGGCGGGGATGAACTCATCGGTATGGAAGACCCGCGCGTGGATGGGCATGACGCCCTCGCACACGATCGGCGCCAGATAGCGGCGCAGCACGTCGCGCTCGGCGCGGGTGATCATGAGCACATTGCCCGGCACACATCCCTCGATGCCGAAGGAGGCGGCCTCCTTCATCGAAGGCTCACAGGGCGCCGCGTCCCGCAGGCTCCTGAGGTCCTCGCTCCAGCCGCCGTGCCAACCGTCCGCCTCCTGCCACTCCACGCGGTAGGCCTTCTTCCGCTCGTCCCACAGGCCGCGCGGATGGCGCAGCTCGCCCTCACAGACCTTCAGGAAGCCGGCCTCCTCATAGCGCACCAGATCATCCGAGAGGAAGAGCATGATGCTGCCCACGCTGCGCGGATCGGGCGCGTCCTGCCCGCGGCGCACCGCGAACACCAGGAAGCGGTCGTCCCGCGAGCGGATGAGCCATGGGTCGAGCAGCGTCTTGGTGGTGCCCTTCGGGTCGCCCTCATCGAAGGTGCAGCGCGGGAAGAGGATGCCGGTCCCGTTGCGCAGCGGCTCGAACCGAGCGCCGTCGTCACTCACGGCCAGGTGCATGGCGTGCTCCCAGTCGCAGTTCCTGCCCACATGGCCGGGATAGTTGTGATCGGGATAGTTCCCGATGCCAGGCTTCGTATAACACAGCACGAAGGGCATAGGAGGTCCCTCCTTCCAGATCGTCCGCTCTTATCGGAGCTGGATCACATTGACAGAATGGGGCTGGAGCGTCACCGTCAGCGCGGGCCCGGTCAGCGGCTGCCAGGCGCTCTCCGCGCGCGTGATGCCGTCCACGCCGATATCGTTGTAGGACTCGGTGCTCTCACCGTTCACGGTCAGCACACGGTACTCCCTCTTGTCCGGCATCTGCTCCGCCTGCAGCGTGAGCTCACGGGAGGCCGCGGCATGCTTGTTCACCGCGGCGATGGCCAGCATGCCGTCCTCGCTGCGGCGGGTCGCCAGCACGTCCAGCACGGAGACATCCTCCTCGTTGCCGGCCTTGCCCACGGTGTGCATGGTCTCGGCCGCGTCCATCCAGCCGTCCAGGATCTCGTCGCCCAGCTCGTTCACATACAGGTCGAACACATGGTAGGTGCCGCGCAGCACCAGCCCGTCGGGATGGGTGAAGATGCAGCCGCGGGTGTTCACGATGGGCGCGAAGCAGGCCATGCCCACGATGTCGCTGTGACGGTTGAGGGTGTTCAGGAAGCAGGCCGTGAAGACGGTGTCCGCCATGGTGTAGCTGCTGTTGATGTCGTTCTTGTCGCGGGGCGTGACATAGTCCTTCTTATCGATGGCCTGCTGCACCGAGTGCACGCCCGGATGATGCCAGCCGCGCAGGTTCCACTCGTCATAGGCGATCTTGATCCGCTTCTCCAGGCCCATGGCCGTCAGCAGACCCTTCACCTTCAGCAGGTCGACCTCCAGATCGTGGGTGTAGGCCATGGTCTGCTGATAATCGGCGAAGTCGTTGTGCTCCGGCATCAGGTTCCAGTACTTGTGGATCGAGATCCAGTCCAGGCGCTCGCCGCAGTGCTTGAGCAGGTCCACGTTCCAGTCGATATCGGTGAGGGCGGCAGCCGAGAGCTCGATGGTGGGATCCACGTGCTTCATCAGCTTGGCCGATTCCAGCACCAGGCGGCCCCACTCCCCCACCGGCTTGGCGCCCAGCTCCCAGTGGCCGTAGTTCTCGTTGCCGATGCTCCAGTACTTCACGCGATGGGGCTCGGGATAGCCGTTGGCGATGCGCATGCGGGCATACTCGCCCTCATGGTCAAGGCAGCAGTATTCCACCCAGTCGCTCATCTCTTCCGCCGTGCCGGTGCCGGCATTGGTGCAGATGTAGGGCTCGCAGCCCAGCTTGCGGCAGAGCTTCACATACTCGTCGGTGCCGAAGGTGTTGGGGTCCTCCACGCGCCAGGCCTTGTCGAACACGGGCGTGCGGTGCGGGCCCACGGCCTTCTTCCAGTTGTAGCTGGAGACGAAGCAGCCGCCCGGCCAGCGCAGGATGGGCACCCGGATGCGGCGCATGGCCTCCAGCACATCGGTGCGGAAGCCGTCCTCATCGGCGAAGGGGCTCTGGGGATCGAAGACGCCGCCATAGATCTGGCGGTGGAAGTGCTCGATGAAATGGCCATAGATCATGCGGTCGCGCCGCGCGAGCACACGGCCGGGCCGGAAGGTGAACACATCGCCTGGCATGAGGATCGCTCCTTTTTCATCATATTCGGATCGGATATGCCGCGGGCCCCTCCCTTGGCGGAAGGGGCCCTGTGACAGAGAGGCCGTCATCGCGGGACCCGAAGCATCCGAAAGGCGTCAGCCCTTGATGCCGGAGGTCGCCTGGCCGGCCACGAAGTACTTCTGGCCGAAGATATACAGCACCAGCATAGGCAGCATCGAGACCGCCGCCGCCGTGAAGGCGTTCGCGTAGTCGTCGGTGCGGTCGCCGATGAAGATGGCCAGGCCGTTCGACAGCGTGCGCATGTTGGACTTGCTGGCCACGATCATGGGCCAGAGCAGGTCGTTCCAGCAGTTGTTGATGCTCAGCAGCAGGATGGTGATCATGGTGGGCACCACCAGCGGCAGCATGATACGGGTGAAGATGCCGAACTCGCCCAGGCCATCGATGCGGGCGGCCTCCTCCAGGTCCTTAGGCAGGGTCTGGAAGGCGGAACGGCACAGGAAGATCCAGTAGGCCGAGGCGATCTTGGGCACGATGAGGCCCCAGAAGGTGTTCAGCCAGCCCATGTAATAGACCTCCAGGTACAGGGGGATCATCACGACCTGGAAGGGGATCATCATGGTGGCCAGGAACAGCAGGAAGATCACGTTCTTGCCGCGGAAGTTGAAGCGCGCGAAGGCATAGCCGGCCAGCGCGTTCACGAACATGGCGGGGATCGTGCAGCCGATGGCATAGATCGCGGTGTTGCGGATCATGCCCCACATGTCGATCTGCGAGCAGACGCGCTTCCAGTTCTCCACGAAATGGTTCGCGACCGGGAAGTACTTGGGCGGATAGGTCAGGACCTCAGGGTCGCTCTTGAACATGCCGAGCACCATCCACAGCAGGGGCGCCAGCAGCAGGAAGGCGAAGAACACCAGGATGATGAAGACAGGGATATATTTCAGCAGCTCGACCAGCCGCACGGAGGCGGGCTTGCGCCGGATCTTCTCCGGAGCCTTCTTGACCATCGTCGACATATCGCTCCTCCTCCCTTAATCCGAGGTCTTGTTCATGATGTAGTACATCAGGATGGTGATCGCCATGATGAACACGAACAGGACCTCGCTCATGGCGGTGGCAAAGCCCATCTTGTTCATGCTCTTGAAGGCGGTATCATAGATGTACACCACCATGGTCGTGGTGGAGCGGCTGGGTCCGCCGCCGGTCATCGTATACACGATGTCGAACATCTGCAGCGAACCGATCAGGCGGGTCATCAGCAGGAACCAGAAGGAGGGCATGATGCCCGGCAGCGTCACATGGAAGAACTGGCTCACCTTGTTGGCGCCGTCGATGGAAGCGGCCTCATACAGGGAGTCCGGCACGTTCTGGATGGCGGCCACCAGGATGATGGCCGAGATGCCGAAGGTCTTCCAGATGGCCACGAACACCACCACATAAAGGGCCGTCGTGGTGTTGTTCAGCAGGTTGGTCTATGAGAAGTTCAGCAGCTTCAGCCAATAGGTGAAGATGCCGACATTGGAATGCAGCGTCAGCTGCCAGGTCACGCCCACCACCACGGCGGAGGTGACGACCGGCAGGAAGTAGATGCTCCTAAAGAGCTTGTTGAGCGGCGTGTTCTTCGCCAGGAAGGCGGAGAGCAGCACGCCGATGATCATCTGCAGCGGGACCTCGATGCCGGTATACTTCAGCGTGATCCCGATGCTCTGGATGAAGCGGCGGTCCGAGAAGGCCTTCGTGTAGTTATCGAGCCCGATGTACTCCGCTTGGGAGAGATCGACGCCCATCTTGTTCAGGCTGACCCAGAAGCTGGCGATCAGCGGGATGATACAGAACACCAGCAGCAGGATGGCGGCCGGCGCGATGTAGAGGTAAGCCGTCCTTTCCAGCTTCTTTGCGTAGGATGACCGTTTCTTCTTTCCGGTCCTGGCGATCGCTGTCATATGCACATCACTCCTGCTCTATCTGTCCGATGAAGAAGGGGATGCCGGAGGAGCTCCGGCATCCCCTGGAGGTCAAAGGATACGATGGGATCAATAGGCGTCCGCGATCTTGTCCTCGAGGTCGTAGCTGTAGTTCTCGAAGAAGGTCTGCACGTCGTCATAGGTGGGATCGGTGGGGCCATTGAACACCCAGTCCTGCACATAGTCGGCCTGGACAGAGCCCACATCGGAGAAGGCCTTGTTGCCGGGATCGGTGAACATCTGCACCTGCGCGGTGGCGGTGGGGGTCAGAGCGACCAGGACGTCCTCAGCCTGATACTCGGCAGAGTTCACGGTGGGCAGGTAGGCGTTCAGGTAGCACATGGAGATGGACCACTCGGCGTTGGGGGTCATGCCGCTGTAATCCACGTTCTGGGTGACTTCCTGGGCCTCCAGGCCGGAGCCGGTGAACCACCAGTCGATGAACTTCATGGCAGCCTTGGCGGTCTCGTCGGAAGCGGAGGTGGTCATCATGAAGCAGTTCACGTCGCCCAGGGCATACTCGCTCTGGTCCTCACCGGTGACGGTGGGCAGCTTGGCGATGCCATAGTTGACGCCGGAGGCATCCAGGGTGCCCTTCAGCCAGCCGCCGTTGGTCATGAAGCCGATCTGGCCGGCAGCCATCATGGAGTCGATATCGCGCTCCTTGGGGTTGTCGCCCTCGTCATAGAGCTTCTTCATCCAGATCATGGCGTCCGCGAAGGCCTGGTTGCCCAGGATGTTGGGGACGTAAGAGCCATTGCCGTCGGACACGATGATGTAATCGGTGCCGAAGCGCTGGATGACGGACTGGTTCTGGCCGTTGTAGCAATAGAACAGGCCGGAGCCGTAGATGGGCTTCTCATCGGTGGACAGCGCGGTGATCTGCTTGGCCCACTCGGTCCACTGCTCGAAGGTGGTGGGAGGGGTCTCGGGGTCGAGGCCGGCCGCCGCCATCAGGTCCTTGTTGTAGTACAGCATATAGGTGCTGATCTGGAAGGGGATGCCATACAGATCGCCGTCCTTGTAGGCGACGCTCAGGTAAGCATCAGAGAAGTCCTCAGCCTTCAGGCTGGTGTTCTCCCAGATGTCGTTGATGGGGCGCAGATAGCCGTCATAGCGGGGCATATCGTTGCAGTTGAGCAGGATCAGATTGGCCGCCTCGCCGGTGGGCAGGCTGGTCTGCAGCATGTCCGCGAAGGAAGTGGTGCGGGTCATGTCCACATACACTTCATCCTGGGACTCGTTGAACTTGGTCACCAGAGCCTGCAGCGCGTCGCCGTCGCCGCCGGTCCAGCTGTTCCAGAACACCACGGTGGTCTTGCCCTCGGCGCTCGCGGGGATGGCGCACAGGGAGGCGATCATAGCCAGAGCCATGACCAGAGCCAGCATCTTCTTCATAGAGGATACCTCCTTCTATCTTGACCGGCGACCTCGCCGGACAGGGACGCTCTCATCAACTTTATCGTTAAAGTACCCCCACATAATCCTGACCTTTTTCTTGGGCACCTTTGAACGAAAGCTGATTGCAAGAAGGATGATAGCATGGTACAATGAAGATGTCAAGAAGGAAAAGTGATATCCGGGTGAACTTTTTCACAGATATGACATCTTTCATCACGATATCGGGAGGACAGGCGCATGGCAGAGAAGAAGCCCGGGGCCAGGGTCACGCTGAGGGACGTCGCCGCCGAGGCCGGCTATTCGGTGAACGCGGTATCGCGGGCCCTTCGCGGCATGAAGGACATCGGCCCGCAGGCGACCGAACGCATCCGCGAAGCGGCCGAGCGCCTTGGCTATGTGGGCGACCCTGCCGCGCGTGCCCTGCGCTCAGGCCGGTCCGATACCATCGCCCTGCTGGTCCCGACCCTCACCAATCCTTATTTCAGCGTGATGTCCGATCTGATCCAGCTGGAGGCCCAGCGCCGCGGCTTCTCGCTCATCGTGCTGTGCACACGCGAGGAGGCAGATCTGGCGCTGCGCTGCGCTGCGCAAGCCATCGCCCGCCGCGTGGACAGGGTGCTCTTCTTCCCCGTGTCCGGCTGTCGGCCCGCCCTGGAAAGGCTGTCTGAGGCTCGGGTGCCCTGCGTCCAGCTGGCGAGCAGCGTGGCGCCCGAGCTCTCTGACAGCGTGATCATCGATGACGATCGGGGCGGACGGCTGGCCGCGGAGCATCTTCTCTCCCATGGCAGACGGAAGCTCTGCTTCCTGAGCGCCTCCGGCCTGAACCTCTCGGTGGCCGGCCGCGGCGCCGGCTTCCGGAACGCCTGCGTGGAGGCCGGGCTCCCGGAGGATCGCTGCGGCAGCGTCTCCATGACCGACTGGTATTTCACCATCACCGACAGCGCGGCCTGGCGCGCCAGGATGACCACGGAGCTGCTGGCACTGCGGGAGGCCGGCTTCGACGGGCTCTTCTCCTTCTGCGACGTGGAGGCCTTCCGTATCCACAACGTGCTGCAGGACAGCTCCCTCTTCGCCCCCGGCTGTATGGGGCTGATCGGCTTCGACGATCTGGGCGGCTGGATGAACCTGATGAAGCCCATGTGCAGCATCGACAGCGGCGAGCGCGAGATCGCCTCCCTGGGCACGGCGGCGCTCATCGAAAGGATCGAAGGCAGCGTCGAGCCCTTCCGCACCCTGCGGGCCCCCGTCCGCCTCACCTGCCGCGGCAGCTGCTGATCTTTACGGATCTTGCGCCCGCGGCAAGGTTGCGTACAGGCCGTCCTTGTGTTATAATAGGAAAGGTGGGACATGCGCATCCCTCGGAGCAGCCGGAGGATGCGTACGAAGAAAGGCAGGTCCGAACGGATGTCACAGATGCCCCCAACGAGGCGCACGGGACGGATGCAGAGCCGAGAGCCCGAGATCCGGCGCCCGGAGCCCCAGAAGAAGCATAAAAAGAGGAAGAAGTCCCGCGTCGGGATCACGATGGCGCTCATCGTGTTCGCGGCGGTGCTGGCGGTCATCGTGATCGTGAGCCCGAAGCAGCCCCTGGGCCGCGCGACCTACACCACGGGCACCGAGAGCGGCCTGGTCGACGGCTCGGCCGACAGCGACAGCGCCTATTATCAGGGCCTGGTGATCAGCGAGATCATGCCGGGCAACAGCGTGTCGGTCCCCGACGAGAACGGCAACTATCCCGACTGGATCGAACTGTGGAACAACAGCGACCACGACATCGACCTGCAGGATGTCGGCCTGTCCGATTCCGGCGACGCGATCCGCTTCCTGTTCCCCAAGGCCACGCTGAAGGTCGGCGAACGGCTGATCGTCTACTGCGACGACACGAACCAGGCGGAGGCCGGCAAGGCCTACCATGCCAAGTTCAAGCTCTCGACCACCGGCGAGACCGTGTACCTCTACCAGCCCAGCGCTTACCTCATCGACTCCGTCACCTACCGGATCATGGGCAGCGATACCAGCTGGGCCCTGCAGGAGGACGGCAGCTTCGCCGAGGTCACGAGCTACTCCCCCGGCTATGAGAACACCGAGGACGGCTTCCTCGCCTACCGCACGGCGACCATGATCACCGACGGCGCTCTCATCATCAACGAGATCATGGCCGACCCCAAGTCCGGCCTGGCCGACGCCGACGGCGAGTATGTGGACTGGATCGAGCTGTACAACACCACCGATAAGACCATCTCGCTGGACAATTACGCCCTGAGCGACAAGGAGAACAAGCCGCTCAAGTGGCGCTTCCCCGAGGGCGCGACCGTAGCCCCCAAGAGCTACTACGTCGTGTTCTGCTCCGGCAAGGACAAGGTCGACCCCTCCACCAACATCCCGCACACCAACTTCAAGCTCTCGGCCGAGCATGATGTCATCGTGCTCAGCGACAGCCGCGGCCGCTTGGTCGACCGCGTCATCATCGACAACATCCCCGAGGACTGCACCTACGCCCGCGGGGAGGACGGTCTCTTCACGATCCGCACGATGAGCACCCCCGCCATGGCGAACTCATAGGAGAGCGCCTGGCAGATGGACCGCCTGATGCGCCAGTGGAACGCGAGCGGCGTCATCATCTCCTAGGTGATGGCCAGCAACAGCGCCACGAACGTGTCCGGCGCCGCCAAGCTCTGTGACTGGATCGAGCTGTACAACACCTCGAACGAGACGGTGGATCTGAGCGGCTACGGGCTTTCCGATAACATCGGAAGGCCCCGCCGCTGGCAGTTCCCCGAGGGCACGGTCATCTATCCCGGCAGCTATCTCACCGTCCTGTGCGATGGTGACACGGGCGCCACCACCGCCTCGGTCCTGCATACGAACTTCAAGATCAAGCGCGCCGGCGGCGAGACGGTCTGTCTGTCCGATCCGACAGGCAAGGTCCTCGACAAGCTGGTGCTCCCTGAGGTGCCGACCGACGTATCCTATGGCCGCACGCTCAACATGACCGGCTTTTTTTATTACGAGACGCCGACCCCCGGCAGCGAGAACCGCAGCGACGGCAGCTTCCGCGGCTACTGTGAGAAGCCCAGCTTCAGCGTGGCGCCCGGCCTGCACTACAGCACGGTCTATCTGACCATCTCGATCCCCGAGGGCTGCGAGGTCTTCTTCACCACCGACGGCTCCATCCCGACCCGCCAGTCCACGGCCTACCACGGCGAGACGATCGAGATCAACTTCACCACGGTGCTGCGCGCCAGGGCCTTCGGTGAGGACGGCTACGAGCCCTCCGACACGCTGACGGGCACCTACTTCATCAACGCCTACCACGCGCTGCCTGTGGTCTCGCTCACCGCCGACCCGCAGGAGCTGTGGAGCCCGACCGACGGCATGCTGACCGTGGGCGACAACGTGGACAAGTCGAAGGGCATCCCCTTCAAGAACACGATCTACCGCGAATACGGCAAGATCGAGCGGCCCGGCCACGTGGAGTACTACCTGCTGGACGGCACCCAGGTGCTGGACCAGGACATGGAGTTCGGCCTGCAGGGCCAGTACAGCCTGGACATGCCGCAGAAGACCTTCAAGCTGCGGGCCCGGAGCAAGTATGGCAGCAAGTACTTCTACGCCAAGCTCTTCGACGACCGGCCCTACACCGAATACCGCAGCTTCGTGCTGAGGAACAGCGGCAACGACTGCGTGTGGACCCGCCTGCTGGACGGCTTCCAGTCCCGCCTGCTCGACGCCTATGGCAGCACGGTGCTGCACCAGGCCTGGAACCCCGTGGTCGTCTACCTGAACGGCAGCTACTGGGGCCATTACAACATGCGCGAGCGCGTGGACCGCTTCTTCGTGGCGCAGCATGAGGGCCTCTCCCTCTCCGAGGCCGACCAGGTCACCATCCTGGAGGCCAGCGGCACCCTGGCCAGCGGCAGCAACGATGTCCGCCGCGAGTACAGGAACATGATCAGCAAGATCAAGGACAGCAAGCCCGCCAAGAACGAGTCGGACCTGCAGTACATCCTGGACAACATCGATGTGGACAACTACATCGAGTACATGGCGCTGCTGATGTTCGTGGGCGACTCCGACCCCGGCAACATCCGCTACTACCGCATCGACTATGCCGACGGCACCCACAGCAAGTGGCGCTGGATCTGGTACGACAAGGACTACGGCCTCTTCAACTCCTCCTTCAAGAGCCCGTCCAGCTACACGAAGGCCAAGGGCATGGGCCAGCAGAACATCGACAACACCATCCTGCTCAAGCTGCTGGAGGTGCCCGAATACAAGGACAAGTTCCTGCGCAAGCTGGGCGATGTGTTCCAGACCTTCACGACCCAGTACATGCTCGATGTGCTCCAGCCGCTGATCGACCAGATCCAGCCGGAGATGAACATGCACTTCAACCGCTGGGGCGAGGAGAACGACACCGCCATCATCGCCGAGGCGCCCACCACGGCCGACGGCGCCTACCGCTACTGGCAGCAGCGCATCACCCGCCTGCAGAACACCCTCAAGAAGCGCCCCAACCTGCTCTGGGGCTACATCAAGGATACCTTCGACCTGACCAACGCCCAGATGCTGGACTACTTCGGCGAGCGTCCCGCCATGCCTGAGGACGCAGTCTGATCTGACCGTTCCCGACCGTACCTGAAAGAAAGGAAGGAGCCCCATCATGCAGAGCATCTTTGCCGACCTCGAGACCGTTTCCACCACGACCGTCACGAAATCGACCCTGGCCACCGTCCTGGCCGACCAGTTCAAGGACATCGCTCCCTGGGAGGTCGTCATCGCCCTGGCGGCCGGCTTCCTGGTGGGCCTCATCATCGCCTTCGTGTATAAGAAGTGCTTCCGCGGCGTGCTCTACAGCCCCAGCTTCGCCCTCACCCTGGTGATGCTCACGCTGATCACCACGCCCGTGGTCATGTGCATCAAGAGCGACATCGCCCTGTCGATGGGCATGGTCGGCGCCCTGTCCATCGTCCGCTTCCGTACCGCGGTGAAGGACCCGATGGACACCGCTTACATGTTCTGGGCGCTGACCATGGGCATCCTGCTGGGCGCCCAGCTCTACGCCATCGCCATCGTGGTGGTGCTGGCCATCGGCTGCGCCATGTTCGGCATGACCTACATCCACTTCTCTCACCCCAACACCTATCTGCTCGTGCTGCACTATGAGGAGGCCGCCGAGTATGATATCCAGCAGCAGCTGAAGCGCACCGTGAAGGAGCGCCGCCTGCGCAGCAAGACCGTGACCCGCAACGGCGCCGAGATGACCGTGGAGGTCCGTCTGGACAACAAGCAGGACCTGGTCGCCTCCATGCTGAACATCGAGGGCGTGTATGACGCCACGCTGGTCGCCTGCCAGAGCGAAGCCGGGGCCTGAGCCCGGAGCGGAGGAGGATCCCCATGGCGAATACCCTTCCCCTGCGGCATGAGCTGAAGTTCTTCATCAGCGATGAGCAGTATTTCCTGCTCTCCTCGGCCCTGAGCCATGTGCTGCACCCCGACCCCAACGGCGACGAGCGCAACGAGTACCTGATCCGGTCGCTCTACTTCGACACCGTGTTCGACGACGCGCTCTATGACAAGCTGGACGGCGTGCAGCACCGCGACAAGTACCGCATCCGCACCTACAACTTCAGCGACAAGGTGATCAAGCTGGAGTGCAAGACGAAGATGGGCACCCTGATCAGCAAGCGGAGCCTGACCATCCCCCGCGACCTGGCCGACCAGATCATCGCCGGCGACACCACCGGCCTGGCCGCGGCCCGCTCCGGCCTGCTGAACGACGTCTACCGCGAGATGACGCTCCGCCTGCTGCACCCCGTGGTGCTGGTGGACTATGTGCGCGAGGCCTGGCTGCACCCGGCCGAGGAGGTGCGCATCACCTTCGACAAGCAGCTGCGCTCGGGGCTCAACTCGATCGACCTGTTCGACCCCTATGTCCCCACGATCCCGCCCTTCGATCACGGCGAGATCATCCTGGAGGTCAAGTATGACCGGGTGCTCCCGCCCTACATCCGGGACATCCTGTGCACCTACTGCTCCAACGCGACCCAGACGGCCATCAGCAAATATACCTGGTGCCGCCGGTTCGAGGACAAGGAAGCCTGAAGAAGGATAAGAGGGAACGATGACGATGACCGATCTGGAGCGGCTGGCCTCCCTGGTGCCGGCCTCCTGCGCGCGCTCCGCCGTGCCCATGAGCGACCTGACCACCCTGAAGCTGGGCGGCCCCGCCGACCTGGTGCTATAGCCCGAGACCGCGGAGCAGGCCCAGGCCATCCTGCGGGAGGCCCACGCGATGGGCGTCCCCGTGCTCCCGCTGGGGCGCGGCAGCGATCTGCTGGTGCGGGACGGCGGCCTGCGCGGCTGCGTGCTCTCCACCCGGCGGCTCACCCAGCTGCGGGTCGAGGGGCAGACCGTGACGGCCGGGGCCGGTGTGTCGCTGGCGCTGCTGAGCCGCGCGGCCGCCGAGCACGACCTGGGCGGGCTGGCCTTCGCCTCCGGGATCCCCGGCAGCGTGGGCGGAGCCATCAAGCTGAACGCCGGCGCCTATGGCGGCGAGATGTCGCAGGTGGTGTCCCTGGTCCGGGGCTACACCATGGACGGCGAGCCCTTCGAGCTCCACAGCGAGGCGATGGCCTTCCGGTACAGGTATTCCATCCTGCAGTCGGAGCCGCGCCTGGTGACCGAGGTCGTCTTCACGCTGCCCGCCGGCGACCGGGACGCGCTGCTGGCCGAGATGGCGGAGCTGAACCGCCGCCGCCGCGAGAAGCAGCCCCTCGATGTGCCCAGCGCCGGCTCCACCTTCCGCCGCCCGCCCGAGGGCTACGCCAGCGCCATGATCGACGCCTGCGGTCTGAAGGGCTACCGGGTCGGAGGCGCGGCGGTGAGCGAGAAGCATGCCGGCTTCTGTGTGAACCTGGGCGGCACGAGCCGCGACTTCCTGCGGCTGATGAGCGATGTACAGGCCCGTGTGCGCGAGCGCTTCGGCGTCACGCTGGAGCCATAGATCGAGATCGTGGGCGAAGAGCCCGGAGAGGGTGACCTGTGATGCGTTTCCTGCTGCTGACGGGCATGAGCGGCGCGGGCAAGACCACGGCCCTGCGCCTGCTCGAGGACATGGGCGTCTTTTGTGTGGACAACCTGCCGCCCATGATGCTGGTCAAGCTGATGGAGGGCCTGCGCTCCTCCACCATCGATAAGAAGATGGTCGCGTTCTCGGTGGACGTGCGCTCCGGCGCGTTCTTCGACGCGAAGAGCGTGTGCGACGCGCAGCTGGAGGTCCAGCAGCTGGGCTACCGGATGGAGGTGCTCTTCCTGGAGGCCAGCGATGAGAAGCTGGTCTCGCGCTATAAAGAGACGCGCCGCGAGCATCCCCTGGTGGATGACGCCCATTCCCTGACCGACGCCATCGCCGCCGAGCGCAGCATGGTCCAGCCCCTGCGGTAGATCGCCGACTATGTGATCGACACCACCGACCTGAAGGCCAAGGCCCTGCAGAAGCAGCTCTCGCAGATCGTGAAGGGCGGCGACGGCAGCGTGGACGAGCCGATGCATGTGGAGGTCATGAGCTTCGGCTTCAAGCGCGGGCTGCCCCGCCAGGCCGACCTGGTCTTCGACGTGCGCTTCCTGCCCAATCCCTTCTATATCAAGGAGCTGTGCCGCCACTCCGGCCTGGACGCGGACGTGCGCGACTTCGTGATGAGCTTCGATGTGACGAAGGAGTTCCTCACCCGCATCGGCGGGATGCTCGATTTCCTCATCCCCCACTACCGGGAGGAGGGCAAGCACCGGCTGGTCATCGCCATCGGCTGCACCGGCGGCGCGCACCGCAGCGTGGCCATCGCCGAGGCCATCGGCGCGCATCTGCGGCTGACCGGCTGCAAGGTGACCTGTGAGCACCGCGACCTGGACCTGGAGCAGGCCCGCTGGCTGGATGTGCCCGAGGGCACCTGATGACAGGAGGAGACCATGTCTTTCTCGAGCACGGTGAAGGAGGAGCTCATCCGCCTGCCGCTGGAGAAGCCCTGCTGCATGCTGGCCGAGCTGGCCGCCCTCACCCGCACCACCGCGTCGCTGGGCTTCCGGGGCGCGGGGCGCTTCAGCGTGACCTATGAGGTGGAGAACGCCGCCCTGGCCAGGCGCATCTATACCTGCCTGAAGAAGAGCCTCTCCTGCTCACCGCAGCTGCATTTCGTGCAGCACGCCCGCCTGGGTGGACGCACCAGCTGTGTGCTGACGCTGGAGGGCGACGATGCCCGCACGCTGCTCATCGCCATGGGCATGATGACGGAGCAGGACGGCGTGGCCTCGCTGCGGCGCACGGCTCCCCGGCTGCCCCTCACCCGCCGCTGCGACCGGCAGGCCTTCCTGCGCGGCTGCTTCCTGGGCAGCGGCTCGATGACCGACCCGGACAAGAGCTATCATCTGGAGCTGATCGCCGAGGATGAGGAGCTCTGCGCGCTGCTGCTGAAGCTGTTGGAGAAGAGCGCGCTCCCGGCCCGATCCCAGGTGCGCCGGGGCAAGCAGATCGTCTATCTCAAGAGCAGCCAGGCCATCGCCGACATGCTGGCGCTGATGGGCGCCTCCCGCGCGGTGATGGAGCTGGAGAACATCCGCATCACGCGCTCCATGCGCGCCGATATCAACCGCGCCTCCAACTGCGACGACCACAATTTCGAGCGCACGGTGGCCACGGCCGAGAAGCAGACCGAGGCCATCCGGCAGATCCTGCTGGCCCGCGGCTTCACGACCCTCTCCGACGCGCTGCGCGAGACGGCCCAGCTGCGGCTCGACCATCCCGAGGCCAGCCTGGCGGAGCTGGGGCAGCTGCACAGCGCCCCCGTCAGCAAGGGCTGTGTCGATCACCGATTGAAGAAGCTGATGGCCCTCGCCCGTGAGCTGGAGCTGCGGGAGACCGAGGGCCCCTGAAAGGAGGCGGAGCTCCATGCGCCGCATCGTGACGGACTACACGGTCCGCAGCGACAGGCTCACCGCGCCTGCGCGGCTGGCGGTCGCCTCCGACCTGCATGACGCGCCCTTCGAGGATATCCTGCCCATGCTGGAGGGCGTCGACGCGCTCCTGGTCCCCGGCGACCTGGTCTTCCGTTTCCGTCACCGCTGGGACCGCGCGATCGGCTTCCTGCGGGAGGCCGCCGGGCTCGTGCCGGTCTATTACAGCCTGGGCAACCATGAATGGCGCCTTCCCTGCCCTCCCTCTTATTTTGAGCAGGTGGCGGAGACGGGCGCCGTGCTGCTGGATGACCGCTGGGTCCTCTTCCGCGACGATCTGGCGCTCGGCGGGATCAGCTCCCGGCCGGAGCCGCCGAAGGACCTCCCCATGCTGCGCGATCTGGAGCGGCAGGATGCCTTCCGGCTGGTCCTGTGTCATCACCCGGAATGGTACACGCGGGTCATCGCCGGGCATGACATCGACCTGACGGTGGCGGGCCACGCGCATGGCGGGCAGATCGTGATCGGCGGGCATGGGCTGTATGCCTCCGGTCAGGGGCTCCTGCCCCGGTATACCGCGGGCTGGTATGAGGATGGGAAGCTGCTGGTGAGCCGCGGCCTCACGAACTCGGCGAGGCCCGTCCCCCGGATCGGTGTGCCTTGCGAGCTCCTCATGCTCCATCTGCTGCCGGAGGACCGGCACGACTGACCCAGGAGGGACCCGGATGCGCTATCGCTGCCTTGTCTTCGACCATGACGATACCCTGGTGGACAGCACCAGGAACGTGCATTACCCCTGCTTCGTGGCCTTCATGCGGGAGCACCGCCCGGAGCTGCAGATCTCGCTGGACGATTATGTGCGCTTCAATTTCGACCCCGGGGTGGTCCCGTTCTTCCGCGACATCTGCGGGCTGACGGAGGAGGAGCTGCTGGAGGAGCAGAGCTTCTGGCGGGCCTACGCGGGCAGCCACGTGTCCGAGGCCTTCCCCGGCATCAAAGAGATCATGGAGCGCCAGCGCGCCCAGGGCGGGCTGATTGCCGTGGTCTCGCATTCCTACACGCAGAACCTGCTGCGCGACTTCGACCACAACGGCCTCCCCCGCCCCGACATGGTCTTCGGCTGGGAGCAGCCGCCGGAGGAGCGCAAGCCCTCCCCTGTCCCGCTGCGGCGCATCATGGAGACCTACGGTCTGCGCCCGGAGGAGCTGCTCGTCATCGACGACCTGAAGCCCGGCCTCGACATGGCCCGCGCCGCGGGCGTCCCCTTCGCCGCCGCGGGCTGGTGCTTCCGCATCCCCGAGAACGAGCGGTATATGCGCGAGCATGCCGACCGATGGTGCGGCACGGTCGCGGAGCTGGCGGAGCATGTGAGGTAAGCCCCGAACACGCATAGAAAAAAAGGCCAGAGGCTCGATCGGTCTCTGGTCTTTTGCTGTGCCGAAGGCGGGACTCGAACCCGCACGGTATCGCTACCAGCGGATTTTGAATCCGCCACGTCTGCCATTCCATCACTCCGGCAACAGACAAAGTATACCATGTATCCGGGCACATTGCAAGGGCGGACTTTGATGATGCGCGGATATCTCCCCGCATCTTGCGATATACACAAAAGCAGCATCGCATCGATGCTGCTTATCTGTATGGTAGAGCGACGGATCATCGATCGAAAACAGGGACGAGCTTCACGGTCCTTTCATCGATGGTGCTATCGTTCGACGTGTTCAAGATCTTGATCCTGACTTCCATGCTCGTGATCTCGCTGGGGCTCGAGATATCCGCATCTTCAAGATCGAAGGTGATAGCTTGCTTACACTTTCTGCCCGCTCCGAGCTCCACATTTACCCATGTGGAAACATCCCAGCCATTGATCGTCAGGGCTTCGACCTGCACGTTGATATCCTTCTTCGAGCTGTTCTAGATCACCGTGTCGATCGTAAAGCGGCTGGACCTGCCGCTCGCTTCCGACCCGCTGATATACCAATCGATCTTGTTTCTATTATAGATAACAGTATCTCCGCCCACATTTTGCGAACGGCTGTTCAATTCAGCCCGAGCCGCCGCGATGAGCTCCTGCAATTCAGCATCCGACATACCGGTCAGGTCCGTCTCCGCAGAAACTGTTGCAGTGAAAAAGATCATCATGAGAGCGAGCGCTAAGGCCAGAAACTTCTTCATCATAGCTACCGTCCTTTCTGTCAGCGATGACACGCTTGCGTCTGTCTGAATGTTAGCCCAAGCCCAGCCCTTTGTCAAGGATCGGATCTTTCCCGATGCAGGCCGCGCGCGGATCGTGATCATATCACTTCAGCTGCGGCGGTCTTTCAGCGCTTCGCGTTTTGTGCACTTTGGAGGTCTTATATCATATCAAGAGCGAAAAGCACCCGAAAAGATGCCGGAAAAGCTTGCAGAACAGGGATGCATGCGCTATAATGTTACGGATCCTGTGATCATTTTTGCATGAATGGGAGAGATACCGACCATGAACAAGAAGGCTCTTCTCGCGCTCCTGCTCGTGATGTCCCTGCTGCTGAGCAGCTGCGCGCTCGTCGTGAAGAATGAGGCTGTCGACGCGGCGACCCCGATCATCACCGTGGGCGATACGGTCTACACCAAGACCGAGGTCCAGACCTCCGTCAACAGCTATCTGGACTACATGGCTTCCTATTATTCCAACTACTATGGCTACACCATCGACACCACCAGCGAGACCGTGATCAGCTCCGCGCAGGATGAGGTCATCGACATGCTCGTGGAAGAGGCTGTCAAGGCCCAGAAGATCACCGAGCTCGGCCTGGACCTCACCGATGAGGAGACCGCCGAGGTCGATGAGGAGTACAACAGCTACTACGATCTGTTCGCCAGCATGATGGGCACCTCCACCGACCTCACCGAGGAGGAGCAGAAGGCCCAGATCGAATACTACATGTATTCCTACTTCGGCGTGACCCATGACAGCATGATCGAGAGCAAGAAGGAAGAGAAGCTGAAGGCCTACGCCGTGAAGGACGTCGTGGTCACCGATGAGGAGATCCAGGCCGACTTCGACAGCAAGGTCGAGGAAGCCAAGACCTCCTATGAGAGCGACCTGAGCGCCTACGGCACCGCCGTGAACAACGGCGACACCGTGTACTATCGCCCCGCCGGCTACCGCATGGTGAAGAACCTGCTGGTGAAGCTGACCGACGCCGACAGCACCGCGATCTCCTCCATCCAGAGCAAGGCCACCGAGCAGTCCACCGCGATGGACACCGCCAAGGCGGCTGTCGAGGCTGTGGAGGGCGCCGACCTGGAGGCCCTGGCCGCCCAGTGCGCCGTGACCGTGGCCGTGGATGAGGCTTCCGCCACCACCACCGATCTGGACGCCATCGCCGTGAACACCTATGTGGCCACCGTCGTCGATTCCTTCGAGGCCACCGAGGACGAGGCCCAGACCGCGCTGTATCAGAACGTGCGCGACTATGTGGCTGCCAAGGCCCTGAACGAGGCCTACACCGCCGACCTGGCCGCCGCCAATGAGACCGCCTACGCCCGCATCGCTCCCAAGGCCGACGAGCTGCTGGCCCGTCTGGACGCCGGTGAGGACTTCGCGACGGTCTGCGCGGCCGAGAGCGAGGACAGCGGCATGCAGGGTACCTCCACCACTGCCACCAACGGCTATGCCGTGTGCGAGAACTTCTCCAGCTTCGACAGTGCCTTCACCGCGGCGGCCATGGCGATCCCCGAGGTCGGCGGCCACAGCGACAAGACGGCCGGCTCCTATGGCTACTACATCATCGGCTATGTGGCCGAGGTGCAGGAGGGCCCCGTGGACCTGGCTGATGTGAAGGACGGCATCTCCGCCGATCTGCTGAGCACCAAGCAGGACACCACCTATGACGAGGCCGTGGCTGCCTGGATCGCCGCCGCCAACGCCAAGATCGACAAGAACGCCCTGAACGACAACTGATCGTGCCGAAGAGCATCCCAGGGACCTTCCCTCCCCCATCGGAGGGAAGGTCCTTTTCCTGTGCGCAAGTACACACAGGGTTCACTTTCCGCGGGTAGGATAAAAGTATAGGCGGCACCCACCCTATCCGCCGCCGGGAGCGAGGCAGGAGACCATGGAACAGGAACAGCTCACGCCCAAACAGGCGATCGACCGGCTCATCGTGCATGACCCGAAGCAGATCACCGAGCTGCAGCAGTTCAAATATGATATGATGCTCTATGAGGCCGCGATCGAGCTGATGAACGCCAAGCTGCAGGTGCTGCAGGAGGAGTTCCTCTGCCTCACCGAGCGCAGTCCCATCGACCACATCACCACCCGCATCAAGTCGCCCGAGAGCATCCTTGAGAAGATGCAGCGCAAGGGCTACCCCATGACCTACCAGTCCCTGCGGGAGAACATCCGAGACATCGCGGGCGTGCGCATCGTATGCCCCTTCGTTTCGGATGTGTATGAGGTCGTGCGCATCCTGACCCGGCAGAACGACGTGCATGTGCTGCAGACCAAGGACTACATCCGCCACCCCAAGGCCAACGGCTACCGCAGCCTGCATGTCCTCATCACCGTGGATGTCCATCTCTCCTCCTCGGTGCGCGAGGTGCCTGTGGAGCTGCAGGTGCGCACCATCGCCATGAACTGCTGGGCCGGCGTGGAGCACCAGATCCGCTACAAGAAGGATGTCGACCACGCCGACATGGACAAGGTGCTGCTGCAGTGCGCCCAGCTGATGCACGAGGCCGACACCGCCCTGCAGGGCCTGGTGAACGATATCCCCGGCATGAGAGACGATTTCGGCGTCCTCTCCGACGGTGAGCTCTGACGCCGGATCCTCGCCGCTCTTTCAAAATTAGGGCTTGATTTTTGCCCCGATCTGTGCTATCATTTCATCGTTGACCTGATGGGGTTATAGCTCAGTTGGTCAGAGCGTCACGTTGACATCGTGAAGGTCGATGGTTCGAGCCCATTTAACCCCACGCGCCACAGCTTCGGCTGTGGTATTTTTTTTTCGCTTTCGTTAGCGCAAAAGGCTGCCGCGGATGGGGCGTCTCCCCCCATCACGGCAGCCTTTCTGCGTATGAGACTCACAGCTCCTTGAGCACCATGATCCCGAAGGCCGGGAGCGTCACCGTGCCACAGACCTCGTTCCCGGTCAGCAGGTCGGTATAGCGGCCCCGCAGCGTCAGCGTCTGATCGGCACCGGAATAGTTCTGCAGGAAGGCCGTATCGCTGCGCTCGGTGGCCACCACGCCCTCGGGCAGCTGCTCCTCCAGCGCGCGGCGCAGGCCCAGCGCGGCGCACAGCTCGCCATAGAAGGCATCCAGGCCCGGCTGCGCCAGCTTCGCGGCCTGGTACCACGCCGTGCCCTTGCCATAGGCATGGCGGGTCAGGCAGGGGCGGCCGGCATAGAAATCGTCGGCGTAGGTCGCCACGGTCTCGGCTCCCTCCAGCTCGATCAGCTGGCACAGCTCGCCCACGTCCCAGCGGCGGCCGTCGCTCAGGACCATCGCGTTGCGGTCCTCCGGCCACAGGCTGTCCAGCTCGGTGTGGCGCAGTCCCAGCACATCGGTCAGCGCGTGGGGCGTATTGCCCAGATGCGCCAGATCGTCGCCGTCCACCGTGCCCAGCAGATAGGTGGCCACCAGCGTACCGCCCGCCGACACGAAGGCGCGCAGCTTGTCCTCGATGCCGTTCTTCGTCATGAAGAGCATGGGCGCCAGCACCAGCCGGTACTTTGAGAGGTCAGTCACCTCGCGCATATCGCGGAAGTCCACGCGGATGCCCTGCGCCCACAGGCTGCGGTAGTGCATGCACACCGTGTCGAAGTACCGCATGTTCTTGTTCTGCGCGAACTGGGCGAAGTCAAGCGCCCAGCGGCAGTCCTGGTCATACAGGATGCAGACCTCAGCCGGGGCCGTGGGCACATCATAGATATGGTCCTGCAGGCGCTCCAGCGCCTCGCCCACCCGCGTCACATCGGCAAAGGTCCTGGTATCGCCGCGGCCGTCGTGATCCACCACCGCGCCATGGAACATCTCCACACCGCCGCGGCCCTTGCGCCACTGGAAGTAGCACACGCTCTCGCTGCCGTGGGCCACCGCCTGCAGCGAGGAGAGCAGGTGCATCCCCGGCCGCTTCAGCTTGTTCACGGGCTTCCAGTTGACCAGGGAGGGCGTGGACTCCATCAGCAGGAAGGGCTTGTCCTTGAAGGAGCGCATCATGTCGTGGTCCATGGCGAACTCGGCCGCCGTGGCGATGTCCTGCGCGTTGCCCTTCCACATGGGGTAAGCATCCCAGGAGACCACGTCCATGCACTCCGCCAGGTCGAAGTAATCATAGTCCCAGAAGCGCTCCATCAGGTTGGCCGTCACGGGCAGCTCGGGCGCGGCCTGCTTCACCACATCGCGCTCCATGCTGATGAACTGCTTGCACTGCCAGGTGCAGAAGCGGCGCCAGTCCAGCTGCATGCCCAGGTTGCTGGTCTGGCCCAGGGGCGAGGGGCCCTCGATCTGGCTCCAGTCGGTGTAGCGCTGGGCCCAGAAGCCGGTCCACCAGCGGTCGTTCAGCGCGTCCAGCGTGCCGTACTTCTCCTTCAGCCAGCCGCGGAAGCGCTCCTGGCAGCGGGTGCAGTGGCAGCCGCCGGAGAACTCGTTGCCGATGTGCCACATGATCACGGCGGGGTGCTTCGCGTATCTTTCCGCCAGCGCGCGGTCGATCTGGCAGACCTTCTCGCGGTAGACCGGCGAGGAGGAGCAGTGGTTGTGCCGCTCTCCGAAATGGCGCTGCTCATAGCGGTCGGTCACGCGCAGCACCTCGGGATACTTCTGCGCCATCCAGGCGGGACGCGCGCCGCTGGGCGTGGCCAGGATCACATGGATGCCGGCCTTCCACAGGCGGTCGATGACCGCGTCCATCCACTCGAAGGTATAATGCCCCTCCTCCGGCTCCAGCGCCGTCCAGGAGAAGATGCCCACGCTGACGCAGTTGACATGCGCCTTCTTCATCAGGCGCACGTCCTCCTCCAGGATCTCGGGATAGCTCAGCCATTGGTCGGGGTTGTAGTCGCCGCCATGCAGGAAGGCGGGGAAACGGGGCGTGAGCGCCATGCTCTCATCTTCCTTTCGATATCATAAAAGCGGTGCCGTTCCTCACAGCACCGCGATCGTCCTGATGCCATTCGCGATCCGCTGCGGCACATCATGGAAATGATCCCCGGGCACCACGCGGCAGGTGGAGCCGACGCCCCGCGCCAGCAGCAGGCGGTGCGTCTCCTCCATGCAGGCCCGTCCGCGCTTCATCCGCTCGTTGCGGGTGCGCTCCTCCCTGTCGCCGATGGAGAGATAGACCCGCTCCGGCAGGCGCGGCTGCTCCTCCAGCCAGGGCACGAAGCCATCGAACCACAGGCTGCCGCTCACGCTCGCGGCCCTTTGGAACAGGGGCGAACGCACCGCGGCCCAGAGCGAGAACAGCCCGGCCAGCGAATAGCCGCAGAGCACGCGCACCGGCGGCACCTCGAAGCCCTCCGCGCGCAGCCACGCCTCGCAGGCCGGCACGGTCTCCTCGGTCAGGCGGCGCAGGAAGGCCTCGCCTTCGCCCGCGAAGCCCTCGTTCCGGAAGACCGGCGGCGCGGGCCAGGGTGACAGGTCCCTGTTCCAGTCCTCGCAGGGGACCGCGGCGAGGAGGCAGGGCACGTCCCGCAGGAGCGCGGCCACTGCCTCCGCCTCGCCATGGTCGCCGATCAGATATACGATCGACTGTGCCTGCGCGTTCCGGAGCAGGATGCTGAAGTCAGGCATTGAGCTCACGGGTGTAGTTCAGCAGCCCGCCCGCCAGGATCATGCCGCGCTGGCGCACGGTCAGCGGCAGCGCCATGGCGAAGTCGGCACCGGTGGTCTCGTCATGCAGGGTGAGGGTCTCGGCGCCGCCCTCGATGGCCGCGCGCACGCCCTTCAGCGTGAGCACATCGCCCTGGGCGATCTTGTCATAGTCGGCCTCATTCTTGAAGGTCAGCGGCAGGATGCCGTTGTTGATCAGGTTATCGCGATGGATGCGCGCGAAGCTCTTGGCGCACACCGCGCGGATGCCCAGGTACAGGGGCACGAGCGCCGCGTGCTCGCGGCTGGAGCCCTGGCCATAGTTCTGGCCCGCCACCAGGATGCCGCCCTTGGCCGCCTTCGCGCGGGCCGGGAAGGTCTCGTCCACGGGGGTCAGGCAGTAGTCGGACAGGTAGGGCACATTGGAGCGATAGGGCAGCAGCTTGGCGTTGCTGGGCATGATGTGGTCGGTGGTGATGTTGTCCTCCATCTTCAGCAGCACCGAGCCGCTCACGTCCTGCGCCAGGGGCTTGCCCAGCGGGAAGGGCTGGATGTTGGGGCCGCGCACCACCTGCACCGTGTCCTCCTTGCCGGGCTCCACGGGCGGGATGATCATGTTGTCGTTCGCCTCGAAGGACTCGGGCTGCGGCACGTCCAGGTCGATATCCAGACAGCGCGGGTCGGTCAGCATGCCAGTGATGGCGGAGACCGCCGCTGTCTCGCAGGAGGTCAGATAGATGCTGGCCGACTTGGTCCCGCTGCGGGCATAGAAGTTGCGGTTGTTGGTGCGGATGGAGATGGCGTTCGTCTTGGGGCTCTGGCCCATGCCGATGCAGGGGCCGCAGGCGGATTCCAGGATGCGGGCGCCCGCCGCGATCATCTCGGCTAGGGCGCCGTTGCGCGCCAGCATGGTGAGCACCTGCTTGCTGCCGGGGCCGATGACCAGGCTCACATCGGGATGCACGGTCTTGCCCTTGAGGATGCGGGCCACGCGCATCATGTCCTGATAGCTGGAGTTGGTGCAGCTGCCGATGAACACCTGGTCCACCTTGATGGGGCCCACGTTCTCCACGGTATCCACATTGTCGGGCATATGGGGCTTCGCCACCAGCGGGACCAGCGTGGCCAGGTCGATGTCCACGATCTCGTCATAGGCCGCGTCGGGGTCGGCCGACAGAGCCACGAAGTCCTCCGGGCGATGCTGCGCGGTCAGGAAGGCCTTCGTCACCTCATCGGAGGGGAAGACGGAGGTCGTGGCGCCCAGCTCGGCACCCATGTTGGCGATGGTCGCGCGCTCGGGCACGGTCAGGCCCTTCACGCCGTCGCCGATGTATTCCATCACCTTGCCCACGCCGCCCTTCACCGAGAGACGGCGCAGCACCTCCAGGATGATGTCCTTGGCGGTGACCGCGTAGGGCAGCTTGCCGGTCAGCCGGATGCCGACCACCTTGGGGCAGGTCATATAATAGGCGCCGCCGCCCATCGCCACGGCCACATCCAGGCCGCCCGCGCCGATGGCCAGCATGCCGATGCCGCCGCCCGTGGGGGTATGGCTGTCGGAGCCCAGCAGCGTCCAGCCGGGCTTGCCGATGCGCTCCACGTTCACCTGGTGGCAGATGCCGTTGCCGGGCTTGGAGCACCAGATGCCGTGCTTCTTGGTCACGGACTGGATATACTGATGGTCGTCCGCGTTCTCGAAGCCGGTCTGCAGGGTGTTGTGGTCGATATATGCGATGGACTTCTTCGTCTTCACGCGGTCCACGCCCATGGCCTCGAACTGCAGGTACGCCATCGTGCCCGTGGAGTCCTGGGTCAGGGTCTGGTCGATGCGGATCGAGATCTCGGTGCCGGGGATCAGCTCACCCGATACCAGGTGCGCCGCCAGCAGCTTTTGTGTCAGATTCATCGATGCTTTCCTCCTTGGGGGTCTCATCGGCGGATGGCGTCCGCCGCTCTTGAATGATAATATCTTATGCAAGGGATGTCAACCGCGGGGACAGGAAAAGAACAAGGGCTGCCGCGGAGGATCGTCTTATGATCCCCGCGGCAGCCCTTATCCATTTCACTTCAGGAAGCATTCGATGACCGGCACGATGACCGGCGGTTTCACGACCGGCAGCTCGAAGATGAGCAGGTCATCGCCCTCGGATCGGCCAAGGCTGAAATGCTGTACCTTGCCCTCGGTCATACGGATCTCGCTGGCATCGTGCAGGAACTGCGCGTAGGCCACCTTGCCCGCCAGGCCGGGCGCCTCCAGGAAGCTGAAGGGATAGTCGAACAGATGGATGTACAGCCTCCTGCCGTCCTCGCTCTGGGTCAGGCGGGTGCCCTCGGGCGCGGTGAGGCCGGGCTCGGCCATGGTGCAGCCATAGATGGAACGGGCGTTATAGCGCATCCAGTCGCCATAGACCTTCAGCGCGTCCTGCGCGCGATGGTCGAAATAGCCCCGGGCGGTCGGGCCCACGTTCATCAGCAGATTGCCGCCCAGCGACACGGTCTCCACCAGCATCTGGATGAGCATCTCGGGCGACTTCCAGGTCTGCTCATCGCGATGATAGCCCCAGGAGCCGGAGAAGGTCTGGCAGGCCTCCCAGGTCACCAGCTCGCCGGTCTCGGGGTGCTTCACCCACTGCTTCGGCTGATACTGCTCCGGCGTCCACAGGTCCTGATCGATGCCCGCGCGGTTGTCGATGATCAGATGCGGCTGCAGCGAACGCGCCAGCGCGATCAGCTTCTCGGCCTCCCAGTCGTCCTTGCCCTTGCCGCGCAGCCAGGGGCGGCCCTCGACGCGGTCGTCGGGATAGGAGAAATCGAACCAGAGGATGTCGATCTTGCCATAGTTCGTGAGCAGCTCGGTCACCTGGTCGCGCATGTACTGCGCGTACCTCTTCATATCGCGGGGCGCGTTCAGCGCGCGGACCGTCTCCTCGCTCTCGAAGCGGCGGGGATGGATCGTATCGATCGGGAAGTCGGGATGATGCCAGTCGATCAGCGAATAATAGAAGCCCACCTTCAGCTCCTCGGCCCGGAAGGCCTCCACATACTCCTTCACCAGGTCGCGGCCCGCGGGCGTGTTCGTGGCCTTGTAGTCGGTGTACTTCGAGTCGAAGAGGCAGAAGCCCTCATGGTGCTTGGTGGTGAGCACGGCGTACTTCATGCCGGCCGCTTTGGCCTGTCTCGCCCACTCCCGCGCGTCGAACAGATCGGGGTCGAAATACTTCAGGTAGCGGTCATACACCTCATCGGTCGTGCACTCATGGTTCTTGAGCCACTCATGCCTCGCGCCGAGCGCGTAGAGTCCCCAGTGGATGAACATGCCGAAGCGGTCATGGCGGAACCACGCCGTGTCGCCCGGCGTCTGGCGGATCGGATAGCTGGACATCGATGCTCGTTCCTCCTGTCGGTCGTTTGATGGATGATTTCGATGGCCGGCCGCCATTCTCCTCTTTGTCGATCGGATGACCTTCGAGCCTTGACGTTCCCGCCAGGATGCGATATCATCAGTCTGTCCGCTCTCAGGACATGATATATATCCAACGGAGGCGCATCTTCCATGCTCTATCGGCGCATCTCATGGCTATCGATCCTTTTGTGTCTGACCCTGTTCCTCTGCGGAACGGCCGCGGCCGACCCGGCTCAGGATCTGACGGCCTCTTGTTCCTTCTATGGCTCCGGTCTTAACGCAACGACATCAAAGCAGCTATATGACGGCAACGCAAAGACGAGCTTCCGTCTTGCCAAGGCGCATGAGATGCGCATCACCAGCGCCGAAGGAGATCTCACCTGCGTCCATATCACGCTCATGAAGGCGCCGGCCATGTATACCGTCCAGGCCCTGCATGGAGAGACCTGGGATCTGGTGCGCACCATGGTCGAAGGCAGCGATGATTGGTATATGCTGCCCGAAGGGACCACCGCCATCCGGATCGGCAACATCAGCACCAAGGACGAGCTCGCCCTGGGCGAGGTGCATGTCTACGGCGCGGGCGAGCTCCCCGCCGAAGCCGTCGAGACCCCGCTCCCGGAGGTGCCCGACCACTACACCTTCGTGTATGAGGACGGCATGAGCCTGCGTGTGGCGGAGCTGGCCCGCTTCGTCGACGACCCTGAACGCTTCAAGGGCATGGAAGACAAGACCACCGGCTACATCGATGCCTTCAACGCCGCCTTTGACGCGCTCCACGCCGAAAAGCCCGACATCCCCGTGTACCTCTATCTCTGTGAGACCTCCGCGACCCTGGACCTGAGCAGCAAGGAGATCGATCCCAACAGTCCGTTCTACCTGGATCTCACGAGCCGCCTCCATCTCAGCGCCCACGATCACTTGAAGTTCACCGATATCGAGACCTACTTCTCCTGCTTCACCTCCACCGATCACCATTGGAACTATCGCGGCTCCTATCAGGCCTACCTTGATATCATCCACATGATCTTCGGCGAGGACATCGAAGACTACTATATCCCCACCGGCACCCGCGTCTTCCCCTTCGTCTACAATGGCAGCCACGCAAAGTCGCTGAAACAGCCGATCTCCACCGAGCCCTTCACTGTCTATACCTTTGACGGGTTCCCCTGCTACACCTGCAAGATCAATGGCAAGAAGAGCACCTACGGCCGTTATGAGTCCTATATGAACGGTCACTACTCGACCTATATCTATGACGCACACTATGCGCTCTTCTACGGTGGAGACAAGGCTGTCATCACCTTCACGAACGAAAGTGCCGCCGACGCGCCGGACCTGCTCATCATCGGCAATTCGTTCACCAACGCCGTGCAGACGCTGCTGGCCAAGCATTACCACACGATCGTCAGCATCGATCCGCGCCACATCAACCAGAACACCTTCAGCCTGTCCGAGTTCGTGGAGGAGTACGGCATCGACCAGATCCTGCTCCTGAGCGACATCAAGCTCTACACGATCTATGACTATACGGTCCTCCCCTGAGCCCATGCCTCTATCTTCAAAAGAGCCACCCGAAGGATATGCTCCTTCTTGAGCAGACGGATCGGATAGCTGGACATCGATGCTCGTTCCTCCTGTCGGTCGTTTGATGGATGATTTCGATGGCCGGCCGCCATTCTCCTCTTTGTCGATCGGATGACCTTCGAGCCTTGACGTTCCCGCCAGGATGCGATATCATCAGTCTGTCCGCTCTCAGGACATGATATATATCCAACGGAGGCGCATCATCCATGCTCTATCGGCGCATCTCATGGCTATCGATCCTTTTGTGCCTGACCCTGTTCCTCTGCGGAACGGCCGCGGCCGACCAGGCTCAGGATCTGTCCTCCGTCTGCACCTATGAGGGCTCCGACATCAACGCGAATGCCGCCAAGCGTTTGCATGATGGGGACAAGAAGACGGGGTTCCGTCTCACCAAGGCCCATGAGATGCTGATCACCGGCCCCGGTGAGGAGCTGAGCTGCGTCCACGTCATCATCACCAAGCATCCCACAAAGGGGCTTGCCCTGTATACCATCCAGGCCCTGCGGGGTGACACATGGGAGCTTGTGCGCACCATGGTCGAAGGCAGCGACGACTGGTGCATGCTTCCCGAGGGAACGACCGCCATCCGGATCGCCAACATCAGCACCAGAGAAGGTCTTGCCTTGGGCGAGATCCATGTCTACGGCACGGGTGAGCTCCCCGCTGAAGCCGTCGAGACCCCGCTCCCGGAGGTGCCCGACCACTATACCTTCGTGCATGAGGACGGCACGAGCCTGCGCGTGGCGGAGCTGGCCCGCTTCGTCGACGACCCCGAACGCTTCAAGGGCATGGAAGACAAGACCACCGGCTACATCGATGCCTTCAATGCCGCCTTTGACGCGCTCCACGCCGAAAAGCCCGACATCCCCGTGTATCTCTATTTCTGCGAATCCTCCGCGACCCTGGACCTGAGCAGCAAGGAAATCGACCCCAACAGTCCGTTCTACCTGGACCTCACGAGCCGCCTCCATCTCAGTGCCTGCGATCATCTGAAGTTCACCGATATCGAGACCTACTTCTCCTGCTTCGCCTCCACCGATCACCATTGGAACTATCGCGGCTCCTATCAAGCCTACCTTGATATCATCCACATGATCTTCGGTGAGGACATCGAGGACTATTATATCCCCACCGGCGTGCATGTCTTCCCCTTCGCCTTCAACGGAAGCCATGCCCGAACGCTGGGAAAGCCCATCTCCACCGAGCCGTTCACGGTCTATACTTTTGATGATTTCCCCTGCTACACCTGCAAGATCAACGGCAAGAAGAGCACCTATGGCCGCTATGAGTCTTATCTGAGCGGGCGATACACCTCGCAGATCTTCGATAATCATTATTCGCTGTTCTATGGCGGGGACAAGGCCATCATCACCTTCACGAACGAAAGTGCCGCCGACGCGCCGGACCTGCTCATCATCGGCAATTCGTTCACCAACGCCGTGCAGACGCTGCTGGCCAAGCATTACCACACGATCGTCAGCATCGATCCGCGCCACATCAACCAGAACACCTTCAGCCTGTCCGAGTTCGTGGAGGAGTACGGCATCGACCAGATCCTGCTCCTGAGCGACATCAAGCTCTACACGATCTATGACTATACGGTCCTCCACTGAGCCTATGCCGCACCGCCAAAAGAGCCGCCCCGCTTCAACACGGGGCGGCTCTTTTTCAGCCCAGTCAGGTCACTTGCACAGGATCCCTCTCGCGCGCACGATGTCGCGCAGCTGCTCCATGTGCTCCGCGGTGGGCACATGGCTGTGGAAGCCGTTATCGGCGTTCTCCAGCTGCTCGCTCTTGGCCTCGCCCATGTTATGGAAGGGCAGCAGATGGATCTGGCTGCAGGTGGGCACGTTCGCCTTCACGAAGTCGGCCACCGCGGCGATGTTCTCGGGATCGTCGTTATAGCCGGGGATGGTGGGCACGCGCACCCAGATGTCGCAGGGCAGCTCCCGCGCGCAGCGGGCCAGGTTCTCCAGGATCAGCTCATTGCCGAAGCCGGTATAGGCCTTGTGCTTCTCCGAGTCCATCTCCTTGTTGTCATAGAGGACCACATCGCACAGGCGCAGCAGCGGCTCCATCACATGCCAGGGCGCGTAGCCGCAGGTCTCCATCGCGGTATGGATGCCCGCGTCACGGCAGAGCTGCAGCACCGCCTGGGTGAAGCGCGGGTGCGCCAGCGCCTCGCCGCCGGTGATGGTCACGCCGCCGTCCTCGCCATAGAAGAGCGCGTCGCCGGCCACCTCATCGAACACCTCGCCCGCCGTGGCGATCCGTCCCATGATCTACCTTGCCTCCACAGGGCAGGCCCCCGTGCAGGCGCCGCAGCCCACGCACAGCGCGCGATTCGTGCGGGCCTTTCCGTCCACGACGCGCACCGCGCCGTGCGGGCAGGCCGCCACGCAGGCCCCGCAGCCCACGCACTTATCCTGGCGGTAGAGCAGCTGCGGCACCCCGGACTGGCTCTCCGGGTTCGCGCACCACAGGCAGCGCAGCGGGCAGCCCTTCACGAACACGTTCGTGCGGATGCCCGGGCCGTCATGGATGCAATAATGCTGTACATTGAAGATGGTGCCGGTCACGGCCCTCAGCTCTTCAGTCGTCATGCTGTTCCCTCTCCTTCTGACGCACAGATAAGACAAATGGGCCCCACCGTTCCGGAGGGCGCCCATCTGTCAGGCCCTTTGCGGGGATCAGTACTCCATCACCACGATGGCGTAGCCCATGTTGTCCATGGACACCGTGTAGTTCTGCACACGGCTGTTGCCCACCACCTGCACGCCATAGCTCTGGGCCTCGCCGATATACTGGCGCGAGATCTCATACTTCAGGCTGCCGTCCTTGAACACGGCGATGTGCGGATGGTCCATCAGATACTCGATGTACTCCTCCATGCACAGGTCCATCGTGTTCATCACCGCGGCGTTGCCCTTGCCCACATAGCTGAAGGTCTGCAGCTGGCTGCTCACGCCGGTCTTGTAGCTCTTGTCGGTGGTGCCCTTCACGGGGTAGTCCGCCAGCTGGAAGCGGAACACGATGCCGTACTCCCAGCAGTGCTCATAGAACCACAGGCCCTCATCGCACTCGAAGAACACCTTGCTGTTCACGGTGTTGTCGCCGCGCTTGTAGAGGTTGATGCGGAAGGTCTGGCCGCCGTTGTAGGAGGAGGTGCCGGGATAGTTCACGCTCTTTTTGGCGATGTCGATCAGCCGCTCGGAATTGTAGTTCGGGTGGTCCTTCTGCACCGCGGTCAGGCGGGTCTGGAAGAGGGAGTTCTGCTCGTCCCAGGTGCGGTAGGCGTCATAGATCACGTAGTTCTCATAGCCCTCCGCCTTGGCCGCCACGATCAGCTCCATCAGGGCCTGCGCCGCGTCGGGGAACAGGCGGATGGAGGAGTCCTTCACGCCGATCACATGGCTGGAATAGCTGCTCAGGCTCACCAGGTCGTACTCCGAGAAGTCGTCCGGGCGGGAGTGCCATTCGTTCACCAGCAGCATGCCGTTGTACATGGTCTCCTGGCGGGTCATCTCCACCGTGGAAGCGTTCTCCAGAGGATAGTTCGTCAGGTCGACGACCTCCCAGCCGGAGCCCTCGGGCGTGGGCCAGGACTCGTTGGCGCCGTCGCGGGCCGCCAGCTTCTCCTCGTATTCCTCCACGGCATCCAGGTACTGGGCATACTGGGCGTCATTGTATTCGGTGGCTTCCTGCTGCTGCCGGGCGAGCTCCGCGCGCTGCAGCTGCGTATAGCGGCTGTTCATCAGGGAACAGCCGACCGCCACGGCCGCGGCGATCACCGTCACGATCGCCACCACCAGCAGCGCATGAGACTTCTTCTTACGAACTGCCATCTCCGGGCACCTGCCTTTCACAAAGGTCTGTCTTCAGCCGACAGGGCTGTTACTGGGTGATCTTGATCGTGCTGCGGAACCGGGCGTAGACCTTGTCCTTGTAGGTGCTGTAGTAGCCCTCGGGGCAGGACATGTGCACGATGTAGAGCTTGCGGTTCGCGCTCGCGCAGTGCACTCTGCCGCGGATGGCCGTGCCGTCGGACAGGACCGCGGAATAGTCGGCATAGACGCCGGTCTTGTCCAGCAGCGTGCGGTCCGCCGTCTTCGTGGAGGAGAAGCTGTAGTAGTCACCGCGCATCGAGCTCATCACCGTGGTGACCTCGGTCTTCAGCTGGTCCTTGGTGTAGTCCGAGGAGAGCGCCACCACCTTGATCTGCAGGAAGGCGGTGTAGTCGATATCATCGTTCGTGTCATAGATGATATAGGTGTCGCTCGCGCTGTCATCGATGGCCCAGCCGGTGGGACCCTCGAAGGAGATGTGGATGTTCGTGGCATCATAGGTCACATACTCGATGTTCAGCGGGGGCAGGGGCGTCGGGGTCGGCTTGTCGATGGGGTCGATGACCACGGGCGTGGCGCCGGCGTACTCACTGCGGATCGTGGGCGCGGGCGTCACCGTATCGTAGTCGTCCTCCTCATCCTCCTGCTCGATCAGCATGGGGGCCGCGGTCACGACGCCGCCAGAGATGACGGGCGCCTCATCCACCGTGCCCAGCACGTTCTGCGTGACAGCCGCCACCTGGGCGTTGGTCACCACATCGTACCGCTTCTCCTCGCTCGAGTTGCCCGAGCAGGAGCACAGCAGCGCTGCCGCGAGCACCAGCACCATGACCAGGCAGATCCTCTTCTTCATGATCGTTCCCTCCATGCTCTCCGGCCGTCCCGCCGGTCCCGTCTGCGTCGAGGCCCCGTCACAGGTCCTCGCTCTCCGATCGGCTCATCGTATACTTGGGGTGATAGATCCGGCGGCCGTCCAGGCTGTTGATCCTCTATGAGAAGGCGCCGGGCTGGGTCCTGTCCTCGATGCCCTGCAGCTCGTTCATGCGGGCGTCAAGGGTATCGATCCAGTTGAGCACCACCGCTTCCGGGAACATCGGCAGCCTGGGGCTCCCGTATTCCGGGATACCGTGGTGGCTGAGCAGCATATGCTCCAGCAGCTCCACCAGCTCACCGCTCACGCCGATCCTGCGCGCCGCCACCTCCAGGTCGACCACACCGCGCACGATGTGGCCCACGAGCAGGCCGTCGAAGGTGTAATCGCTCACATTGCCCAGCTTGTCGCTGTCCAGCTCCTTCACCTTGGCCAGGTCATGCAGGATGACGCCGGCCCGGAGCAGGTCGCCATGCAGGAAGGGGTAGGCCTCCAGGATGCGCTCCGCCACGTTCAGCATGCTGGTGGTGTGGTGGAGCAGTCCCGCGTACTCGGCGTGATGCATGCGCTGCGCCGCGGGGAACCAGTCGAGCTTCTCCCCCGCCATGCGGAGCATCTCCCGCACCAGGGCCTTCAGGTCCTCGCTCTTGAAGCGGTCGATCGTGTCCTCGATCTGCTTGCGCATGACCTCCGGCTTCTCGGGCGCGCTGGGCACCAGCTGCGTCATATCGAAGCTCGTGTCGTCCTTCGGCTCCCACCAGTCGTTCACGCGCATCTGCAGCTGCTTGTTGTATTCCTCCACCGAGCCGGAGATGTGCAGCACCGTGCCGGCCTTCGGGGCCACGGCGTTCGGCGCGCAGTTCCAGATCTTGCTCACGATCTATCCGGTCTTGTCGCACAGCTTCAGATCGATGTACGGCCGACCGGTCTTGCCCGTGCGGACCTCCGCCGAGCGCACGAGCAGGCAGCCGTTGAAGTCGCTGCCGTTCTTCAGGTCCTTCACCTTGGGCTGCTCGGGCGCTTCCTGCATCAGCCGGGCCTGCTCGTTCGCCGGGGCGGCGTCCTCCGACGCGAGCAGCTCAGCCATCGTCGGCTGCTCCGCGCTGTCGAAGGTCATCGAGGCCAGCTTGTCCTTCCAGTCCTCCCTTGCCATCCGGGGGGTCCTCCTGTCTCATAGCGTCCGGGATCAGAACGGCGCGTCGCCGCCCGCGCCCGGGGCCAGGTTCGCGTAGGTCGTGTACTCAGGCAGCCATGCCACCTTGACGGTGCCCAGAGGGCCCTGTCTCTGCTTGGCCACGATGATCTAACCCACGTTCTTTTCTTCGGTATTGGGGTCGTAATAGCCTTCGCGGTGGATGAACATCACCACGTCGGCGTCCTGCTCGATGGAGCCGGAATCACGCAGGTCGCTCAGGATCGGGCGCTTGTCCACACGGGTGGTGGCTGCGCGCGACAGCTGCGCGCAGCACACGAGCGGGATCTTCAGCTCCATGGCGATGGCCTTCAGCTGGCGGCTGATCTCGCTCACCTCCAGCTGGCGGCTCTCCGTCTGCTTGTCGGCATGCATCAGGCCCAGGTAGTCCAGCACCACCATATCCAGACCGCTGTCCATCATCAGCCTGCGGCAACGGGACCGCAGCTGTGAGGGGCTGATGCCGGCCGTATCGTCGATATAGATCGAAGCGTTGCTCATGGGGCCGATGGAGCGGGCCAGCCGCATCCAGTCGTCATTGGTCAGGCTGCCCGAGCGCACCGCCTGCATGTTCACCTTGGCGTCGGAGCAGAGCATACGCATGGCGATCTGCTCGCGCGGCATCTCCAGGCTGAAGATGGCGACCTTCCGCCCCGCGGCCAGCGCCGCGTGGGACGCGATGTTGATGGCCAGCGAGGTCTTGCCCATGGACGGGCGCGCGCCGATCAGGATGAACTCGCCGGCGTGGAAGCCCTGGGTCATCTCATCCAGCACCTTGAAGCCGGTGGGCACGCCGCTCAGGCTGTCCAGCTTCTGCAGCTCCTCGATCTTGGCCACCGTGTCCAACAGCACGTCCTTCATCGGGACCAGGCTGCCGCCCTCGCTGCGCCGCATCACGATATCGAAGATAGCCTTCTCCGCGTGCTGCAGCACATCCTGCACCGGATCCTGGCGGCTATAGCAGGCCTGTGAGATCTCCTGGCTGGCCCGGATCAGCCGCCGCAGCGTGCTCATCTCGGCCACGATCTGGATATAGGCCTTCACGTTCGCCGTGGTGGGCACATAGGCGATCAGGTCCATCAGATAGGCCGTGCCGCCCACGCCCTCCAGCGTGCCGCGCCGGGTGAGCTCGTTGTCCGCCGTCGTCAGGTCCACCGGGGTCTGGGCCCGGAAGAGCGCGAGCATGCAGTCGAACAGCTCCTTATGCTGCGGCTGATAGAAGTCCTCCGGCTGCAGCGTCTCGGCCGCCTGGAGCACCGCGTTCTGGTCCTGGAGCATCGCGCCCAGCACCGACCGCTCTGCCTCCATATTGTTCGGAGGCGTCAGCCCGCGGACCTCGCTCATCACCTGCCAGCCCCTTCCCTGTTACTTCGCCACGCCCTCCACATGGACGGTCATGGTGACGGAGATATCGGTATACAGCTTGACCTTGGCCTCATAGTCGCCGCAGGTCCCGATCTTGTCGGGCATGTCGATCTTCTTCTTGTCGACATCGATGCCGTACTGCGCCTTCAGCTGCTCGGCCACCTCCGCCGAGGTCACGGAGCCGAACAGGCGGCCGCCGTCCTTGCCGGCCTTGGCGGTCACGGTGACCACCTTGCCCTTCAGCTGGCGGGCCTTCTCCTCCGCAGCGGCCTTGCGCTCGGCCTCACGGGCCGCCTCCGCCGCGCGCTTGCGCTCGATCTCCTTCGCGGCGCCGGGCGTGGCCTCGACCGCCAGCTTCTTGGGGAACAGGAAGTTGCGGGCATAGCCGTCGGAAACATTGATGATATCATCGCGCTTACCGCTGCCCTTGATGTCCTGCAGCAGGATCACTTTCATAAAACAGTCTCCTCCCTGGCGTGCAGATGCTACACGCGTTCAAGCTATTATAGCGCGCATCGTCTAAAATTGCAATACTTTGTAGTAATTTCGTCACACTTTCGGGCCAAGCTCCCGGGATCCTGGCCGAAAAAATGCCTTCTATACAAAATAGTGAAAAGATCGCATAAAAAAGTGTAAGATCCGCCGATCGACTTTGTTCGTTCTGGCATGTATAATGGACATGGGTATCATTACATTTCTGGTATGGAGGCACATCATGGAGTCTTATCTGTTTTCCGGCATCGAAGCGGAGCCCGACAGCCTGGTCGTCGAGGGCTGGCACAAGCCCGGCAGCCTGACCCAGGCGAGCGGAGCCTGGATCCACACCGCGGGCAACGCCATGCTCGCGGAGCCCGGCGACATCACACTCAACCGCGTGCCGCAATGGGTCTGGCTCTCTGTGGCCCAGGGCTGCGCGGAGCTGCACTGGGGCGACCTGACCCTCACGATGGACGAGGGCGCCTCCACCTTCCTGCCCGCCGACCATGAGGGCGCTTTCCTGCATCTGGAGGCTCCCGCGCAGCTGGTGTGGATGAGCATCGAGGGCCCGCTGGCCCCCACCGTGGTGCGCAAGATGGGCGCGCTGCTGCATGTGCCGCTCAAGCAGAAGGCCCTGCCCTCGCAGATGTATCTGGCGCAGCACATCGTGGAGGTCACGGTGCGCCACAGCGGCACCAGCCACGCCACCTATCAGCTGCAGCACCTGATGTACGGCATGCTCGCCAGCCAGTGGGGCCAGCCCGTGGCCATGGACGCCATGCTCAGCCACGAGATCGCGAAGGTGGTCGACACCATGCGCGCCGACCAGTACCGCGTCAATTATTCCCTGGCCGAGATGGCCGCCATCAGCCGCATGCCCATGGAGACCTTCCGCAAGCGCTTCGTGAGCGAGGTCGGCATGCCGCCGCTCAGCTATATGCTCCACTGCAAGATGGAGCGCGCCAAGGAGCTGCTGCGCGACCAGGACTACACGGTGCGCCAGGCGGGCGTCGAGGTCGGCATGAGCGACCCCTATCACTTCTCCAAGCAGTTCAAGAACATCGTGGGCATCAGCCCCTCCGCCTTCATGAAGCAGGCGGCCGGTCCCGACGCTCCCGCCAGGAAGCGCCGCGGGCGCAAGGCCTGATGGGGCCGCGCGGCGCCTGGGACAGGGACGCCTGGAACAGAGACATATGGGACGAGCCGGCACGGGACGACGCCTGGGAGCCGACCTATCCCGATGGCTCGGTGAAGCACGAGTGCTGGGACAGCCGCTCTCTCCCCAAGGCGGCGCCCCGTGAGCCCCGCGATAAAGAGCGGCCTGAGGATGGCCGCGAGGACTGACGGTCCTCTCTGGAGCCCCCGCTCCGGGAGGACATTTTGCCTGTTCATCTATCGATACACGAGGAGGACGAGATGGACGAGATCGATAAGCTGCAGGAGGCCCTGGGCTATCATTTCCGGGACCGCGCGCTGCTCCGGCAGGCGCTGACGCACCCCTCCTGCGGACCGCACGACAACCAGCGCCTGGAGTTTCTGGGCGATGCCGTGCTCCAGTTCCTGATGAGCGACATCCTGTATGGCTCGCACCCGAGCGATCAGGAGGGCAGCCTGACCCACCAGCGCGCGCTGCTGGTGTGCGAGGCGGCCCTGAGCCAGGTGGCGCGTGGCCTTGGCGTGGGCCAGGCGATGAAGATGGATCCCGGCGAGGAGCAGACCGGCGGCCGGGACAAGGACAGCGTGCTGGGCGACGCCATGGAGGCCATCCTTGCCGCGTCCTATCTGGATGGCGGCCTGGACGCGCCGCGCGGCATCATCCTGCGGCACTGGCCGCGCCCGGAGGACGTGCGCCGTCCTCTGCAGGACGCGAAGTCCGCGCTGCAGGAGCACCTGCAGAAGCACGGCCACGAGACGCCCACCTACACCATGGTGGAGCGTTCCGGCCCGCCGCACGACCCGCGGTTCGTGTGCGCCGTGCTGCACCAGGGCCGGGAGCTGGCCCGCGGCGAGGGCGGCAGTAAGAAGGAGGCCGAGCAGGCCGCCGCGCTGCGCGCCCTCGAGAGCCTCAATAAAGACTGAGAACACAAAGAAGGAGCGTACACACGCTATGGATATGAAGTCCCGCATCGCTGCCCTGCTGGAAAGCAGCCTGAAGGCCCAGTGGCCCGAGGTCCAGGGCCTGCCCGCGGCCGAGGACATCCGCGGCCTGCTGGAGGTCCCGCCGAGCAAGGAGATGGGCGATTATGCCTTCCCCTGCTTCCGCCTGGCCAAGGCCCTGCGCATGGCCCCGCCGAAGATCGCCGCGGCCCTGTCTGAGGGCTGGCAGCACGGCACCGTGGCCGAGGCCCGCGCCGTGAACGGCTATCTGAACCTGTTCCTCGACCGCGGCAGCTTCGCCCGCGAGACCGTGGAGGCCGTGCTCACCGCCGATGGGCGCTATGGTGCCTCCGATCTGGGCAAGGGCAAGACCATCTGCCTGGACTATTCCTCCATCAACATCGCCAAGCGCTTCCACATCGGCCATCTGTCCACCACCATGCTGGGCCACAGCCTGAAGCGCATCCACGACTGGCTGGGCTACACCACCGTGGGCATCAACCATCTGGGCGACTGGGGCACCCAGTTCGGCAAGATGATCTGTGCCTATAAGAAGTGGGGCAGCCGTGAGGAGGTCGAGAAGGGCGGCGTGCAGGCCATGGTCGACCTGTATGTGCGCTTCCACAAGGAGGCGGAGCAGGACCCCGCCCTGGAGGATGAGGGCCGCGCCTGGTTCAAGAAGATCGAGGACGGCGATCCCGAGGCCATGGAGATCTTCACCTGGTTCAAGGACGTCACCCTCAAGGACACCCAGCGCGTCTACGATCTGCTGGGCGTGTCCTTCGACAGCTATGCCGGCGAGAGCTTCTACAACGACAAGATGGATCCCGTGGTGCGGTCGCTGAAGGAGAAGGGCCTGCTGACCGAGAGCCAGGGCGCCCAGGTCGTGATGCTGGACGACTGGGGCATGAACCCCGCGCTCATCCTGCGCAGCGACGGCGCCACGCTCTATATCACCCGTGACCTGGCCGCCGCCTTCTATCGCCACGATACCTATCATTTCGACAAGTGCCTGTATGTGGTGGCCTACCAGCAGGAGCTGCACTTCCGCCAGCTGTTCAAGATCCTGGAGCTGATGGGCTGCGACTGGGTGAAGGGCATGGAGCACGTGTCCTTCGGCATGGTCAGCTATGAAGGCGGCTCGCTCTCCACCCGCGAGGGCCATGTGGTCTATCTGGAGGACCTGCTGAACAAGGCCATCGAGAAGGCCGCGCAGATCATCGAGGAGAAGAGCCCCGGCCTGCCCAACAAGGAAGAGGTCGCGCGCCAGGTGGGCGTGGGCGCGGTGGTCTACTTCGACCTGCACAACGACCGCATGAAGGACATCGACTTCCGCTGGGACGCCGCCCTGAACTTCGACGGAGAGACCGGCCCCTATGTGCAGTACACCCATGCCCGCTGCTGCTCGGTGCTGCGCAAGGCCGAGGCGCTGCAGCTGCCCGAGGCCGACTACGCCCAGCTGACCGACGACGAGGCCCAGGCGCTCCTGCTGCTCATCAGCCGCTTCCCGGATGTCATCCGCGAGGCCGCCGACCGCTGTGAGCCCTCGCTGATCACCCGCGCCGTGACCTCCGTGGCCCAGGCCTACAACAAGTATTATTATGAGCACCGCATCCTGGATGACGATCCCGCCGCCACCGCCGCCCGTGTGGCCCTCACCCGCGCGGCCCGTGACGTGATCCGCACCGGCCTGTATCTCATCGGCATCGAAGCGCCCGAACGCATGTGACCGACCTGCGCTGCAGGATAAGGAGGACATCACGATGATCGACCGTAAGGAAGCCGTCGCCTTTGCCACCGACCTCGTATCGAAGATGACGCTGGAGGAGAAGGCCTCCCAGCTGCGCTTCGACGCGCCCGCCATCCCCCGCCTGGGCATCCCGGCCTACAACTGGTGGAACGAGGCCCTGCACGGCGTCGCGCGCGCCGGCACGGCCACCGTCTTCCCCCAGGCCATCGGCCTGGCCGCGATCTTCGATGAGGCGTTCCACCAGCAGGTGGCTGAGGTCATCTCGGAGGAGGGCCGCGCCAAGTACAACGGCCAGAGCGCCCATGAAGACCGTGACATCTACAAGGGCCTCACCTACTGGAGCCCCAACATCAACATCTTCCGCGATCCCCGCTGGGGGCGCGGCCACGAGACCTACGGCGAGGATCCCTACATCACCTCCCGCCTGGGCGTGCGCTTCATCAAGGGCCTGCAGGGCGACGGCAAGTATATGAAGCTGGCCGCCTGCGCCAAGCACTTCGCCGTGCATTCCGGCCCCGAGGCCATCCGCCATGAGTTCGATGCCTACGCCACCGCCAAGGACATGAACGAGACCTATCTCCCCGCCTTCGAGGCCGCGGTGAAGGAAGCGAAGGTGGAGGCCGTCATGGGCGCCTACAACCGTGTGAACGGCGAGCCCGCCTGCGGCAGCAAGACCCTGCTCGTAGACATCCTGCGCGGCAAGTGGGGCTTCGAGGGCCATGTGACCAGCGACTGCTGGGCCATCCTTGACTTCCACACCCATCATGGCGTGACATCCACCGCGCCCGAGTCCGCCGCCCTGGCCCTGAAGATGGGCTGCGACACCAACTGCGGCATCACCTATCTGCATCTGCTGGAGGCCTACCAGGAGGGCCTGATCGCGGAGGAGGACATCGACCGCGCCGCCATCCATCTGTTCACCACCCGCTATATGCTGGGCATGTTCAGCGATGACTGCGAGTATGACGCCATCCCCTACACCGCCTGCGACACCGACGAGCACGACGCGGTGGCGCTCAAGGCCGCGCAGAAGAGCATGGTCCTGCTGAAGAACGACGGCCTCCTGCCCCTCGATGCCTCCAAGCTGAAGACCATCGCGGTCATCGGCCCCAACGCCGACAGCGTGCCGGCGCTCAAGGGCAACTATCACGGCACCTCCAGCCGCCAGGTCACCTTCCTGCAGGGTCTGCGCGCCTGGTGCAAGGCGCACGGCATCCGTGTGCTCTACAGCGAGGGCTGCGGCATCGTGAAGGACAAGGTCGAGAACCTGGGCCGCCCGGGCGACCGCCTGGCCGAGGCCGTGCTATGCGCCGAGAACGCCGATGTCATCATCGCCTGCGTGGGCCTGGACGAGACGCTCGAGGGCGAGGAGGGCGACACCAGCAACTTCTCGGCCAGCGGCGACAAGGTCTCTCTCGCGCTGCCCGAGAGCCAGCAGCAGCTGATGAAGGCGCTGGCCGCCACCGGCAAGCCGATGGTGACCGTGCTGGCCGCCGGCTCCTCCCTGAACGTGCCCGAGGGCGACGCCCAGCTTCTGACCTGGTATCCCGGCCAGGCCGGCGGCACCGCGCTGGCGCAGATCCTCTTCGGTGAGGTCGTGCCCTCCGGCCACCTGCCCCTCACCTTCTATCATGACCTGGCGGAGCTGCCCGAGTTCACCGATTACAGCATGAAGGAGCGCACCTACCGCTACTTCACCGGCACGCCGCTGTATCCCTTCGGCTATGGCCTGTCCTACACCACCTTCGAGGCGGAGGAGGCTGCCTATGCCGAGGGCCATGTCTCCGTCACGCTGCGCAACACCGGCGATGTGGCCGCCGAGACCGTGGCCCAGGTCTACGCTCTGCCCGATGACCGCACCGACGCCACGCCCAACGCCCGCCTGGTCGGCTTTGCCCGCGCGCTGCTCCAGCCCGGCGAAGCGAAGGCTGTGGACGTCACGCTCGATCCGCTCGCCTTCACCGTGGTCGGCGAGGACGGCGCGCGCCGCGAGGTCGCCGGCGGCTGGACCCTGTGGGCCGGCATCAGCCAGCCCGACGCCCGCAGCATCGAGCTGATGGGCACCACGCCCCTCGAGCTGCACATCGAGCGCTGATCTCCCCCCGATATAAGGTCCTCAAATAGAAATGGCCTACAAAAGTGGGGATCCGAAGCAGTCCAGAGGGCGACCGGAAAGCCCTCTGGTCGACCGCCGCAGCGGTCGAGACCTCTGTTGATCTTTTTGGTATAAGTATAAACAGCCTCCCGTCCTTACTGGATGGGAGGCTGTTTTGGCAGGTCCATTTATTTGGCCGACCGGGCAAAGGTGTACTTGAAGATGGTGCGCACCAGCGGCTGGATGAAGAACACCTGCGTGAACCAGGCGAAGGGGAAGTTGAAGCAGACCAGCTTCAGCCAGTTCGCCAACAGGGTCCACATGTTGAAGCCCGCGTAATAGGGATAATACATCCATGCGGCGATGAAGCTCATGGCCGGGCACATGATGCCCACCGTGGCCGAGATGACCGCCGTCTCGAACAGCACGGGATGCGTCGTCCTGGGATCGAAGCACTTGCTGGCCAGCTTGAAGGAGTTGGGCTGGCCCACGAGCATCTCCAGGCTGTAGGCAAAGCAGAACTCGATGAGGACCACCGCCCAGATGGGCAGCATGCTTCCGAACATCATCACGCCGCCCTGGGCCGCGATGGCGCGAAGGACACTGGACTCGCCGGTCACTGACATCAGTGTGGCGCCGTTGACGACATACAGGCTGTAGAAGACATAGGCATGCACCGTGACGATCACGGTGATGAGAGCGAACATGGCTCTCTGGAGCTTGGACTGGGGCATGGAGCACCTCTTTCTTCCCATGATACAAAAGAAAAGACCTGCACCGCACACGCGTCTGACCGTTCCGTATCAGGCTTACGTGCCCGACGGGCACCGCGTGTGTCGTTGCAGGTCTCTTATTCTGTTCGTGCTATTATAGCATCTTTGGCGGCTTTTGTCGAGAGACCGATCAGGCCTTATCGGCGGGCTTCTCCTCGGGAGACTGCGCGGCGGCCTTCGCGGCGGCCTCACGCTCGGCCTTGGCCTTCAGCGCGGCGTCGATCTTCGCCTGCACCTCAGGGGAATACTGAGGCTTGGGCTTGGCCGCGGTCTGCGCCGCTTCGCCCTTGGGATCGACGGCCAGCACCGCTTCCTTCGTGGTGCCCACCTTGGCGTGACGGTCGCGGGTATGCTCGCGGGTCACCATGGTGATGCACTTCTTGGGGCACTTCTCGGCGCAGGCACCGCAGCCCGTGCAGGCCGCCGTCACCAGATGCTTCTGGCGGATCTGGCCCACGATGGCCTCGAACTGGCAAGCACGCTTGCACATACCGCAGCCCACGCAGGAGGCCTGGTCGATCTGCGCGATCTTGCGATGCTCCACATCGGCCCAGATGGCCTGGGTCGGGCAGGCCTCATAGCACATGAAGCAGTGACGGCACTTCTCCATGTCGAACTTCGGCAGATGCTTCTCCATGGTGATGGCGCCGAACTTGCAGGCGATCATGCAGCGCTCGCAGCCGATGCAGCCCGCCTTGCAGTTGTCGCTGACGAGGTAACCCTCCTCAGCGGCACGGCACTGGACACGCACGGGCTTGTCGATGGGCTGCAGGTCCAGCACGCCGCGGGGACAGGCCTTCACGCACTGGCCGCAGCTCTGGCACTTGTCGGCATCCACCACGGCGATGCCCAGCTTCTCATCGATATGGATCGCGTCGAAGGCGCAGGCCTTCACGCAGGTGCCCAGGCCCAGGCAGGCATACTTGCAGGCCTTGAAGCCGTCGCTCACAGTGGTGGCGGCCACGCAGTCCGGGATGCCCGTATAATCGAACTTGCTCTTGCAGTTCTCGTTCGTGCCGCGGCAGATGACGCGGGCGACCTTGCGCTCCCCCTGCTCCGCCTCGACGCCCAGGATGGCGGCGACCTTCTGCGCCACGTCCGCGCCGCCCACAGGGCAGGTGTTCGGGGCAGCCTTGCCGCTGGTCATGGCCTCGGCACAGCCGTCACAGCCGGGATAGCCGCAGCCGCCGCAGTTGGCGCCGGGCAGCACATCGCGGATCGCGTCCTTCTTCGGGTCGCTCTCGATCGCGAAGAAGTTGCCTGCCACCTTCAGCACGATGCCGAAGACCAGGCCCATGCCTCCCAGAAGGAGCACGGCATACAGGATGCTCATCTTTCCGTGTCCCTCCTTCTCAGATCAGACCGCTGAAGCCCATGAAGGACACAGCCATCAGGCCCGCGGTGATCAGCGCGCCGGGGAAGCCGCGCATCCACTTGGGCATGTTCGTCGCCAGCTCCAGCCTCTCGCGGATGCAGCTGAGCAGCAGGATCGCGAGGGTGAAGCCCAGGGCCGCGCAGCAGCCGCTCAGGGTGGACTGCAGCAGATCGTAGCCCGCGTCGGCATTGGAGATCGCGCAGCCGAGCACCGCGCAGTTGGTGGTGATCAGCGGCAGATAGACGCCCAGCGCCTGGTACAGCGAGAAGGACAGCTTCTTGAGCGCCATCTCCACCACCTGCACCAGCACGGCGATGACCAGGATGAAGGCGATGGTCTGCATGTACTCCAGGCCGAGCACGATGAGCAGCTGGTCCACCAGATAGGTGATGAAGGAGGCCAGCGTCATCACGAAGGTCACAGCCAGGCCCATGCCCAGCGCCGTGTCGAACTTCTTGCTCACGCCCAGGAAGGGGCAGATGCCCAGGAACTGGTTCATCACATAGTTGTTGACCAGCAGAGAGCCGATCAGGATGACGAGATAGGTGTTCATGCCTGGGCCTCCTTCCTGGCGGCCACGGCCTTGGTGATCTTGTCACGCAGGGCGTTGACCACGATGAGCAGGATGCCCAGCGTGAGGAAGCCGCCGGCGGGCATCGTGAGGATGCTGATGTTGGTGTAGCCCTCGCCCATCACGCGCAGGCCGAACAGCGTGCCCGAGCCGAACACCTCACGGATGGAGGCCAGGATCGTGATGGCCACCGTGAAGCCCAGGCCCATGCCCAGGCCATCGAAGATGCTGGCCACCGGCCCGTTCTTGAAGGCGAAGGCCTCGGCGCGGGCCAGGATGATGCAGTTGACCACGATCAGCGGGATATACATGCCCAGCGACTCGCTCAGCGAGGGCAGGAAGGCCTTCATGATCATCTCCAGGATGGTCACGAAGGAGGCGATGATCACCACGAACGCGGGGATGCGGATCTTGTCGGTGATGATGTTGCGCAGCAGCGAGATGAACAGGTTGGAGCAGACCAGCACGAAGGTCGTGGCCAGGCCCATGCCGATGCCGTTGGAGGCCATCGTGGTGATGCCCAGCGTGGGGCACATGCCCAGCATCAGCACGAAGGTGGGGTTCTCCCAGATGAGGCCGTTCAGAAAGACGGACAGCAGGGAGGTCTTCTTCTTGTCAGGCATGCTTCTTCACCTCCCCGAAGCGCGCAGGCATGGTGAAACGGTCGATGAGGGGCGTACACACGTTCATGAACAGGATGGCGAAGGAGCAGCCCTCGGGATAGCTGGCGAACTCGCGGATGACGAAGAGCAGCAGGCCGCAGCCCACACCCATGATCACGCGGCCCAGGTCGCTGACCGGGCTCGTGGCGTAGTCGGTCGCCATGAAGAAGGCGCCCAGCATCAGGCCGCCGGCCATGATCTATACCATCGCCAGGCTGAAGCCGCCCTTGATCAGGTAGCACAGGAAGGCCGTGCCGATGAAGCACACCGGGATCTTCCAGTCGGCCACCTTCGTCACGCACAGGAAGATGCCGCCCGCGATGATCGCCAGCTTGCAGGTCTCGCCCAGCACGCCGCCGCAGTTGCCGATCATCAGCTGCCACAGGCTCACCGCGCCGGCGCCGCCCTCGGCGATCTGCGCCAGGGGCGTGGCCGAGGCCACCGCGTCCAGCGCCGCCTGGGGCTGGGGATAGCTGGCCATGATGCCGGAGAAGGACACGAAGAGGATCGCGCGCGCCGTGAGCGCGGGGTTCATGAAGTTGGCGCCGATGCCGCCGAACATCTCCTTCACCAGCACGATGGCGATGACGCCGCCCATCACGGGGATCCACCAGGGCGCGCTCGCGGGCAGGTTGTAGGCCAGCAGCAGGCCGGTGACCACGGCGCTCCAGTCGCCCACGGTCACCTTCTGGTGGTTCAGCCGCTGCCACACATATTCAGACAGCACGCAGGTGATCACAGAGAGAAGGATCAGCTTGAGCGCGCTCAGCCCGAACCAGACGACGCTCATCACGCCGGAGGGCAGCAGCGCCAGGCAGACGGCCTGCATGATGCGCGAGGTCGACCACCGGTCGCGCAGATGCGGAGAAGAGGAGACTTGGGTCCTGCTCATTTCGGTCGTACCTCCTTACTTCTTCGCCGCCTGGGCTTGCCTGCGGCGGGTATTGATGATCTTCTTGCCGGTGCGGCAGCTCTGGGTCAGGGACCGCTTGGCGGGGCACACATAGGTGCAGGCGCCGCACTCCAGGCAGTTCATGACGCCGTTCTTCTCCGCCGCCTCCAGCCTGCCGGCGCGCACCAGCGAGTCCAGCTTGGCGGGAGCCAGCTTCATGGGGCAGGCGCGCATGCAGCGGCCGCAGCGGATGCAGGCGCTCTCCTCGGGCTCCAGCGCCTCGCGGCCCAGGGCCAGGATGCCGGAGCAGCCCTTGGTCACCGGGATATCGGTGCGCTCGATGGCCATGCCCATCATGGGGCCGCCGCTGAGCAGCTTCTTCACATCGTCGCGCAGGCCGCCGGAGCGCTCGATGAGCTCGGAGATCTGCGTGCCGATGCGCACACGGTAGTTCGCGGGCTGCACCACCAGGCCGCCCACGGTGGTCACGCGGTCGATGAGCGGGCGGCCCTCACGGATCGCCTGGTCGATGGCATAGATGGTGCCCACATTGCACACCACGCAGCCCACATCCAGGGGCAGACCGCCGTTGGGCACCACGCGGCGCGTGATGGCATACACCAGCTGCTTCTCACCGCCCTGCGGATAGCGCACGGGCAGCGCCTGCACGCGGATGCCCTCCACGCCGGCGGCCGCGGCCGTCAGCGCGGCGATGGCGTCGGGCTTGTTGTCCTCCACGCCGATGACCGCTTCCTTCACCTCGAAGGCGAGCATCAGCAGCCGCAGGCCGTCGACGATCTTCGTCGGCTCCTCCAGCATCAGGCGATGGTCCGCCGTCAGGTAGGGCTCGCACTCGGCGCCGTTGATGATCAGCTTCTCGATCGTCTTGCCCTGCGCCGGGGTCAGCTTCACATGGGTCGGGAAGGTCGCGCCGCCCAGGCCCACGATGCCCGCGTCGCGCACGATCTTCTGCACCTCGGCGGGCGTGAGCGTCTCGGGATGCTCCGCGGGATGCAGCTCGACCCAGGTCTCCTTGAAGTCGTTCTCGATGATGACGGCCGGGCACGAGGTGCCGTTGGCCAGCAGGGTGGGCTCCACGCTCACCACGGTGCCGGACACGGAGGCGTGGATGGGCGCCGACACGAAGCCGCCCGCCTCACCGATCACCTGGCCGATATCCACATGATCGCCCTTGAGCACCACGGCCTTGGCCGGGGCGCCGATGTGCTGGCTCATGGGGATCACGACGCGGGACGGCGGGTCCAGCGTCACGATGGCGTTGCCGCCGTTATCCAGCTTGCCGCCCCGTCCTTCATGGGGGTGCGTGCCGCCGGGAAACAGATGCTTTCCAAACACGGAGAAGTTCCCCTTTCCTTATCCCGGGGCAGGATGCCGCCCCGGAGCGCGCTTGATCGTCTTTCAAAAGATTATAGCACAAAACTTTGTTTCCGTATAGATATTTTATCAAGTCATCCCGGGAAGCCTTCAGGCGCGCAGCAGCGCCTGCTGATGACGGTAGGCGTCCGCCTGGTCCAGCATGTGCGCGGCATGGCTGCGGGCGCTGTCGTCGGTGCCGTCCACGCCGCCCAGCATGCGGCCCACCTCGGCCACGCGCTCCTCGCGGGTGAGCATCCGCACGCCCGTGTTGGTCCGCTCGCCGTCCACGCGCTTCTCCACCAGCAGCTGATGGGCCGCCATCGCGGCGATCTGCGGCAGGTGCGTCACGCAGATGACCTGGCGGCTGGCGGCGATCTGCGCCATCTTCTCAGCCACCACCTGTGCCATCCGGCCGGAGATGCCCGTGTCGATCTCGTCGAAGACCATGCAGCCCACGCCGCCCTTCTCGGCCTCCAGCGTCTTGATGGCCAGCATCAGGCGCGAGAGCTCACCGCCGGAGGCGATCTTCGAGAGGGGCTTGAGCGGCTCGCCGGGGTTCGGCGAGATCATGAACTGCACCGCGTCGTCGCCCAGCAGCTGGGGCATGATCTGCTTCCCCTCGGGGCGCGGCGCGAACTCCACCCGGAAGACCGTCTTCTCCATGCCCAGGTCGCAGAGCTGCTACAGCATCCGCTCCTCGAAGGTCTCGGCCAGGCGATGGCGGCTCTCACTGAGCTTCTTCGCCAGCTGGCGGTAGGCCCCCAGCAGCTTGCGGTGCTCCTGGGCCATCGCGGCCACCTGCTGGTCCATGGAGGCGAAGTTGTCGTACTCCTCCTGCATCTGCTCCTGGCTGGCCAGCACCGCGGCGATGTTCTCGCCATAGCGGCGCTCCAGCCGGCGGATCAGGTCCAGGCGGTCCTCCACCTGCTGGGCACGCATCGGGTCGAACTCGCTGCTCTCCAGCAGGCCGTTCAGCTCATAGCCGATCTCCTCCAGCTCATAATAGGCGGAACCGGCCCGGGCCGCCAGCTGGTCGTAGACCTCGCCCAGCCCGTTCAGCGACTGCAGCGCCGAGAGCGCCTCCTTCAGCCGCTGCAGCACCGGGTCGCTCTCCCCGGCCGCGATCTGTCCATAGGCGCTGCGCAGCGCGGTGGCGATCTTCTCGGAATGACGGAAGCGCTCCTTCTCCTGGGTCAGCGCCTCCTCCTCGCCCGGCTTCAGCTTCGCGCGGCCCAGCTCATCCAGGCTGTGCTTCAGCTGCTCCATGCGCAGCTGCTTCTGCTCGTTCGTCTTCACCAGCCGGGCGTACTGGCGATGGCAGGTGATGAAGCTCTGGTAGGCGTCGCTCACCTGGCGCAGCAGCTGCTGGTGCTCCTCGCCGCCGCTCTGGTCGATGAAAGCCAGATGGTAGCGCGGGTCCATCAGGAACTGGTGCTCATGCTGGCCATGCACGTCCATCAGCATCGCGGCCAACTCCCGCAGGGCCGAGACCGGCATCACCATGCCGCAGATGCGGCACAGGTTCCTGCCGGAGCGGCTGATCGAGCGGTACAGCGTGACCACGCCGCCCTCGTGGTCGATCTGCTGGGCGTCCAGGAAGGCCAGGGCGTCCGGCTGGTCGCTCGCGTCGAAGACAGCCTCCACCCAGGCCTGGTCGGTGCCGGTGCGGATGAGGTCCCGGTCGGCGCGGCCGCCCAGCACCAGGTCGACCGCGTCCACCACGATCGACTTGCCGGCGCCGGTCTCGCCCGTCATCACATGCATGCCCTCACCGAACTCCAGCGTCAGCTGCTCGATGAGCGCGATGTTCTGCATCCTCAGCGAAAGGATCATCTGTGCCCGCTCCCGTTCATTTCATCATCTCACGGATCTTCATGACCACGGCGTGGGGATCCGTGTCCTCGCGCACGACCATGAGCACCGTGTTGTCGCCGGCCACCGTGCCCAGCGACTCATACCAACGCAGATGGTCGATCGCCTCGGCCGCCACGCTCGCCGTGCCGGAGAGCGTGCGGATGACCAGCAGGTTGCCCGAGGAGGTCACGTTCAGGATGACCTCGCTCAGCATCCGGGAGAAGCGCTCCGAGACCTCAGTCTCGTCGTGCTCCGGCACCGCGTATTTGTAGCTCCCGCCGGAGAGCATCACCTTGGCCAGGCGCAGCTCCTTGATGTCGCGGCTCACCGTCGCCTGCGTGGCCTCGATGCCGCGCTCCCGCAGCGCGTCGACCAGCTGATCCTGCGTCTCGATCTCCTGCTCCTCCACGATCGACAGGATGTTCACCTGGCGCATGCTCTTCATATCATTTCCTCCGTCCATCGCCGTCTCAGCTCCACTCCTGCAGCTTGTGCCGCACGAGCCCGAAGAACTGCAGCTCCTTCAGTCGGATCATCTTGGCGCGCTGCTCCAGGCGCTTCACTTCGATCACATCGCCGCCGTGCAGCTCGCCGCAGTTCTTGCCATCGGCCTGCAGCATCGCCCACATCTCGTCATCGTCGCCCAGCTCCACGCGGATCTGCGCCCGGCCATGCACCACCAGCGGCCTGTTCACCAGGCTGTGGGCGCACACCGGCGTGATGACCATGCAGTGCACCCGCGGCGACACGATGGGCCCGCCCGCCGAGAGCGAGTAGCCCGTGCTGCCCGTGGGCGTGCAGATGACCAGACCGTCGGACATATAGCGCCCGGCCTCCTCGCCATCCACGAACACCTTCATGGTGATGAGCCTCGCGTTGCCCGCGCGGGTGATGCAGGTGTCGTTCAGCGCGGGCCAGGTGCCCTTGCCGCGCAGGGTGGTCGAGAGCATCCAGCGCTGCTCGATGGTATAGTTCCCGTCCATCAGCGAATGGATGACGTCATCCAGGGCGTCCGGCTTCGCCTCGGTCAGGAAGCCCATATGGCCCAGGTTGATGCCCAGCACCGGCACGTCCGGCGCCATGGCGTGCTTCACCGCGCGCAGCAGCGTGCCGTCGCCGCCGAAGGAGAGGATGCACTCCGGCACATGCTCCGCGTCCATCACAGGCAGGCCCTCGATGCAGTCCGGCTCGTTCGGCTCACAGAAGACCTCGATACCATCCGCCTGCAGCAGCTCCACGGCCCGCCGCGCGTACTGCGCCGCGTCCTGCCGCCGGGTCGGATAGACCAGTCCGATGCTCTTCATATCTTTCTCCTCAGTCCTTCTTCATCGCCGCGTGGGCGTCCTTCACCAGCCGGTGGATGACCTCGTCGGTGCACGGCTCCTCGCCGGAGGTCCGCACCGTGATCTTGCCCAGGAACTCGATGTTCCCCTTCTGGCCCGTGATGGGCGAATAGTCGAGCGCCTGCAGCTGCCAGCCCTGCCCCGCGCAGTCCTCGCGGATGCCCCGCAGGACCTCCTCATGCAGCGCCGGCTCGCGCACGATGCCGTTCTTGCCCACCTTGCCCTTGCCCACCTCGAACTGCGGCTTGATGAGGGTGTAGAACACGCCCTCCTCGCCCATCAGCGCGATGGCCACCGGCAGGATGAGCCGGATCGAGATGAACGACACGTCCATCACCGTGACCGTGGGGTGCAGCGGCACCATCTCCGGCGTCAGGTCGCGGGCGTTCGTCCTCTCCATCAGCGTCACGCGCGCGTCGTTGCGCAGGCCCCAGTCGAACTGGCCGTAGCCCACATCGATGGCGTACACATGGCTGGCCCCGGCCCGCAGGCACACATCGGTGAAGCCGCCCGTCGCGCAGCCGATGTCCATGCACACCTTTCCGGTCAGGTCGGCGCCGAAGGAGGACAGCGCCTTCTAAAGCTTCAGGCCGCCCCGCCCCACGAAGGGATGCGCCTTGCCCCGCACGTGCAGGTCGTCCTCCGGCGACACCTGCTCGCTGGCCTTGTTCACCTTGTTCTCTCCGATATAGACGAGGCCCGCCATGATGGTCGCCTGGGCCTTCTCCCGGCTCTCGCACAGGCCACGCTCCACCAGAGCCACATCCACGCGGCGCTTGTCAGCCATGTCGTTCCTCCTCTTTCAGGGCGGCGCGGATCCTTTCCGCCATATGCGCGGGATCCAGCCCCAGCATCGCCAGCAGCCGGTCCCGGCTGCCGTGCGTCACGAACTGCCCGTCGATGCCCAGCGTGAGCATCGGCGCGGGCTGTCCATGCCGCGCGCACCACAGGCACACCGCGCTGCCGAAGCCGCCCTGCAGCACATGCTCCTCCATCGTCACCAGGGGCCGCCCCCAGAGCGACAGGAGCAGCGCCTCATCCATGGGCGAGACCGTGGAGCAGCTGACCACCGAGGCCCGCACGCCCGCTCCGGCGAGGAGCTCCGCTGTACGCAGCGCCTCCTCCACCATCGCGCCCACAGCCAGCAGCGTCACATCGCCGCCCTCCGTCAGCGTCTCCCATCTTCCCGCGCGGAACGTGCCGAAGGGATGCTCCGCGCTCTGGTCGATGCCGGAGCGCCCGTATCGGATGGCCACGGGGTCGTCCTGCTCCAGCGTCCAGCGGAGCATGGCGCGCAGCTCACGCAGGTCGCGCGGCGCCAGCACGGTCATGCCCGGCACCGGGAGCATGCTCGCCAGGTCGAACACACCGTGATGCGTCTGCCCGTCCTCGCCCACCAGGCCGGCGCGGTCCAGCAGGAAGGTGACCGGCAGCCGCTGCATGGCCACATCGTGGATCATCTGGTCATAGCCTCGCTGGAAGAAGGAGGCGTACACCGCGAAATAGGGCCGCATGCCCGCCGCGGCCAGCCCGGCCGCCATGGTCACGGCATGCTCCTCGGTGATGCCCACGTCGAACATCCTGTCCGGATGCCGCGCGCGGAAGCGGTCCAGCCCGGTGCCGGCGGCCATCGCGGCGGTGATCGCGGTCACGCGGCCGTCGCCGTCGGCCATGTCGGCCAGCTCGTCCGCCATCACCTCGCCGAAGCCCGGCACAGACGGCACACCGATCGGCTCGCCGGTGGCGAGGTCGAAGGGCCCCACGCCGTGGTAGCGGTCCGGGTGCGCCTCGCTCTTGTCCCAGCCGCGGCCCTTCTGGGTCAGCACATGGATGACGCAGGGCTCATCGATCGCGCGGGCCGAACGGAACACGCGCTCCATGGCCTCGATGTCGTGCCCGTCCACCGGGCCGTAATAGCGGAAGCCCAGCGCGCCGAAGAAGCTGTCGTCCACCAGCAGCTGCCGCACGGTCTTCTTGCCCCAGTGGATGAAGCGATAGATCGGCTTGCCGATGCCCGGCACCCGCAGCAGGCGTGAGCGCACGCGCTTCTTCATCGAGGCCCAGCCATGGCTCACGCGCAGCTCGGTCAGGTGCACCGAGAGCGCGCCCACGTTCGGCGCGATGGACATCTCATTGTCGTTGAGCACGATGATGAGCCGCGTCTTGCTGGAGCCGCAGTCGTTCATGGCCTCATAGCACATGCCGCCGGTCAGCGCGCCGTCGCCCACCACCGCCACCACCTGGTGCGTTTCGCCCCGCAGGTCGCGGGCCCGGGCCATGCCCAGCGCGGCCGAGATGGCCGTGGAGGAATGCCCCGTCTCGAAGACGTCATACTCGCTCTCGCCGCGCTTCGGGAAGCCGGCCAGGCCGCCGAAGGATCGCAGCGTGGAGAACTGAGCATAGCGCCCGGTGATCAGCTTGTGCACATAGCTCTGGTGCCCCACGTCGAAGACGATCTTGTCCTCCGGCATATCGAAGGCGCGGTGCAGCGCCAGCGTCAGCTCCACCACGCCCAGGTTGGACGCCAGGTGGCCGCCGCGCTCGCTCACCGTGCGGATGATCTCCCGCCGGATCTGGTCCGCCAGGTCCTCCAGCTCAGGCTGGGAGAGGCCCTTCAGGTCGCGGGGCGAACGGATATCCTTGAGCCGCATGTCAGGCCTTTCCCTCCTTCCCTGTCATCCTGTCTGACCTCACAGCTTTGCCCCCGTGCCCAGCTTGACGCCCGTACCCAGCTTGCTCCCCTTGGCGCCCTTGCTGCCCTTGGCCCCGCCCAGGCTCACATTTTTGAGGATGTCGGAGGTGAAGGCATAGGTGCGAGAGGTACGGTCCTCATGGGCCTTCATGGCGCAGGCCACCATGCGGTCGATGAGCTGGGAGTACTTCACGCCCGCGCTCTCCCACAGATAGAAGGCCAGGGAACCGGGGATCGTGTTGATCTCGGTGATCCAGATGCTGTCGGTCGCGCGGTCGTACATATAGTCGATGCGCACCACGCCCTTGCAGTCCAGCAGGCGGAAGATGCGGCAGGAGAGCGCCTGGATCTGATCGCGCAGCTCGTCCGGGATCGGCGCGGGCAGCACGCGGGACAGGCTTGCCATGCCCTTGGTGCCGCTGCCTCCGGAGAGGTACTTGTCCTTGAAATCGAGGAAGGTGTCGTTCAGGGCGGTCACGGGCATCTCGATGGGGGAAGCCTCCACCTCATCATCATAGCCCAGCACCGAGCAGTTCAGCTCCAGCGGATGGTCGAGGCCCTTCTCCACCAGCACGCGCCGGTCATACTCGAAGGCCAGCTCCAGGCTGTCCGCCAGCTCCTCGCGGCTGTCGGCACGGCTCACGCCGATGGAGGAGCCCAGCTCCGCCGGCTTCACGAACACCGGGAAGCCCAGCTCCTTCTCCACCTCGCCGAGCACCGCCTCCGCGTCCTTCTCATACTGTCTGGCCGTGTACCACAGCCCCGGCAGCACCGGCAGCTCCGCGCCGCGGAAGAACTGCTTCATCATGATCTTGTCCATGCCGATGGCGCTGCCCGCCACGCCCGTGGAGGTGTAGGGGATGCCCGCCAGCTCCAGCATGCCCTGCAGCGTGCCGTCCTCGCCGTTCAGGCCGTGCATCACGATGACGGCCACCTGCAGCCGGGCCACCAGCACCTGCTCCGGCTTGCCGAAGAGGCCCTTGCCCGGGCGGGTGGTGAGCAGCGCGCCGGAGCCGGTGCTCACGTCCAGCGTCACCTGCTCGATGCCCTTCATCTCGGGCTTGAAGGCGCGGAAGGTCTCGATCTTCTTCAGCGGCTCCCCGGTATACCACACGCCGCGGTCGCTGATATAGACCGGCGTGACATCATACTTCTCCGGGTCGACATGGCTCATCAGCTGCACCGCGCTGATGATCGCGACCTCGCGCTCACAGCTGCGGCTGCCGAAGATGACGCCCATCTGGATCTTGCTCATGCTCTGTATGCCTCCAGCGGCTCCCTCTCTGTGGGAAGGAGCAGGTTCATTCGGAATAATTGTCCGGCAGGTCGTTCTCGAAGAGGACGGTATCGCCGGGGCGGCCCAGCTGCCGGAGCAGGGCGGTGGCCTCCTCCAGGCTGCCGGTCACACGCAGGCTCTCCTCCGGGAAGCCCGCGCCGCGCAGGCCCTGGGCGATGGGCTCCGTATGCTTCCGGCCCACCAGGATGGCGATGTCGACACAGGAGGCCATCTTCTCGCCGAAGGCCCGGTTCAGCTCCGCCTCCCGCGTGCCCAGCTCCACCATACCGGGCGTGACCACGATCCGGCGGCCCGGGAACTGGCGCAGCACCTCCAGCGCCTTGGCCGAGCTGGCCGGGTTGCTGTTGAAGGCGTCGTCGATGACCGTCATCCCGCCAGGATGGCTGATGAGCTGCAGGCGGTGCTCCACCGGCTCCAGCCGGGCCATGCCGCGGGCGATCTGCCGCAGCGTCATGCCCAGCGAGAGGCAGACCATGCTCGCCAGCAGGATGTTCTGGATGTTGTGCTCGCCCAGCAGGGGCGTCTCACACGCGATGCTCCCGTCCCGCGTGCACAGGCGGAAGCGGCTGCCCGAGGGGCCGACCGTCACGTCCTCGGCCCAGACCTCGGTGTCCTCCGTCCTGCGCAGGCCACACAGGTGCTTCTCCTTGGCCGTCCGGCCCCACAGCTCCAGGCAGATGGCCCCGTCGTCCGGGAAGAAGCAGCGCCCGTCCCTGGGCACGGCGTCCATCAGCTCATACTTGGTGCTCTTGATGCGGTCGATCGTATGGAAGGTGTCCAGATGCTGCGGGCCCACGCTGGTCAGCACGCCCATCTGCGGGTGTACCAGGCGGCACAGCTCTTTGATGTCGCCCACATGCCTCGCGCCCATCTCCGCCAGGAAGATCTGGTGGCTGGGCTGCAGCTGGGTGCGGATCACCTTCGTCAGGCCCATGGGCGTATTGAAGCTGGCCGGCGTCACCAGCACCTGAAAGCGCTCCTGCAGCAGGGTGCCCAGGATGAACTTCACGCTCGTCTTGCCATAGCTGCCCGTGATGCCGATGCGGATGAGGTCGGGGTGCTCCCGCAGGATCCGCTGCGCGTCACGGAAATAGAGCTCGCTGATCAGCTTCTCCACGGGCCAGGCCGCCAATCCGCCGAGCATCACCAGCAGCGGCAGCAGCACGGGATACAGCACCAGCGGCAGCATCCTTGCGAACGGGGCCGCGATCGCCTGCCTTGCCGCCTCCAGGGGCAGCAGCAGCAGGAACAGCACAGCGGTCGAGATGCCCAGCAGGCGCTTCACGCGCGGGGTCACGGCCAACGGCTTCTTGGCCTTCTTCTCATCGCAGGAGCGGCCGACGACCCAGCCCGCCGCCGGGCACAGCACCGCCGCGGCCACACAGAGGACCGCCTCACCCGCGCCGCTCACCGCCATGGAGGCCAGCGCCACGCACAGCGTCACGGCCGCCATCAGCAGCCCGGGCTGCAGGCAGCGCACCAGCCGCCTCTTCAGCGTGCGCAGGTAGCCCATGAACTGGTAGCTCTCCAATTGGAAGAAATGGAACAGCAGCCGGGCCGAGAGCACCAGCCCGCAGGCCAGCCCGGCCTCCGCCAGCATCCACCACGAAAGCTTCATGCGCGGCCCTCCATCAGGAAATGATGCGCGATCGTGCCGAAGCGCGCGATCTGCTCAAGATACGCGAAATGGGTCCCGCCCTCGAGCACCACCAGGCCCGCGTCGGGGATCTCCTTCTCCATCTTCTGGCCCATCCACAGGGGCGTCTCGGTGTCGCGGTCGCCCCAGAGCAGCAGCGTCGGCTGCTCCCCGCGGGGCAGCCGGTGCGTGAGGGCCAGGCTGATGGCCGTCACGAAGGTCTTCCGCCTCTCCTCGTCCAGCGCGGTGTAGTCCGCGGGGGCGTAGCGCTGCCGCAGCTTCTCCTGCCACTTCTCGGCCACGCCGCTCAGGGGCTTCACCTTCTTCATGCCCTCAGCCAGGCCGCGCAGGCGCTTGTACTCCTCCGAGCGCTTCTTCGCCTCCTCGGTCTACGGCTTGCGGATGCCCGCCGCCCCCGTGAGCACGATGCGGTCGAACAGCGTGGGATCCTCCGAGGCCAGCCAGATGGCCACCCGGCCGCCGAAGGAATGCGCCACCACGCTGCAGGGCAGGAACGACAGGTCCCGCAGCAGCCGCTCCAGGGCCCGGCCGTATTCCGGCACGCCCCAAGGCTCCGGCGGGCGTCCGCTGGCCCCATGGCCGGGGAAGTCGATGACGAGCACCCGCATGTCCTTTGCCAGCGCCTCCGCCACCGGGCGCATCAGGCTGATGTCGCAGCCCCAGCCGTGCAGCAGCACCACCCGGGCCTCGCCCTCGCCCAGCAGCTCATAATGGATGGTCGTCCCGCTGACCTGTGCCTCCATGCGCCTCTTCCTCCGTTCCCTCAGCCGATCCGCCAGACGAACCGGCGCTTTGCCGCGCTGACCTCATACTTCTTCCTCAGCCACGCGGGCACGGGCACCACCCGCTCCGCCACGCAGCCCAGCCTCTCGCAGGTGCGGCGGCTGGCCTCGTTGTCCAGGTCGCAGGTGATCACCACGCTCTCCAGCCCCTGCTCCCGCATGAGCGGCACCAGCAGCCGGCAGGCCTTCTCGGCCCAGTGCTTCCCCCGATAGGGCGGATCGATATGGTAGCCGATATGGCCGAAATAATAGACGCCCTCGCTCTCGCCCAGGCGCAGGCTGATCTGCCCCGCCTCCCGGCGCGAGCCCGCGGGCGTGATCCTGAACGTGTACTCCCGGCCGAAGCCCAGCTCCGGCTCAGCCTCGCCCGGATGGAGCTCCGCCAGCGCGATCTCGCCGTCGCTATAGCGTCTCCTGTCCCGAAAGAAGAACATCTTACAGGTCCTCCACCGTCACGCGGGGGAGCAGCGCCTCCGCCTCCCCGCGGCTCACGCGCTCCGTGCCGGCCTTCGTCACCGAGGCCGTGGCCGCGGCCACCGACCAGCGGAACGCCTCCCGCAGGCCGAGCCCCCGCTCGCACGCGGAGAGCAGCCCGCCCAGCATCGTATCGCCCGCGCCGACCGTCGACCGGACCTCGACCCGGACCGCCGGCGCGTACCAGGCCCCTTCCGGTGAAAGGAGGACCGCGCCGTCCCCGCCGAGCGACACGAGCGCCCGCTCGGCCCCCAGCGTCCGCAGCTCCTCCGCGGCCCGCAGGATGTCCTCGCGGTCCTTCAGCTCCCGGCCCACCGCCGCCTCCAGCTCGTCGCGGTTCGGTTTGATGAGCCACGGCCGGCCGCGCAGCCCGTCCATGAGCGGCGCGCCGCCCACGTCCAGCACACACCGCCGTTCCGGCAGCGCCTGCATGATCTGTGTATAAAGCTCCCCCGGCGCCTTCGGCGGCAGCGAGCCCGTGAGGACCAGCAGGTCCCCGGGACGCGTCTCCTCCCGCAGGAGCGACAGCACCCGCGCCGCGCCCTCCTCGCCAAGGCAGGGCCCCGGCTCATTGAGCTCCGTCAGCGGCTGATCCGCCAGCGAAAGGACCTTCGTGTTGGTCCGCAGGGTACCCGGGACCGTCACCGCCGAGCAGGCGCTGTCGAGCCCTTCCCGGCGCAGCATATCAAGGAAGCGGCCGCCGCCATCCTCGCCGCACACCAGCACGCAGCGGGCCTCGCAGCCCAGGCTCACCAGGGTGCGCAGCACGTTCACGCCCTTGCCGCCCGCGTCGGTCCTCGCCGCGCTGATGCGGTTCGTGCCACCGACCCGCAGCCGGGGCACCGTGACCGTCCGGTCGAAGCTGGGATTCAGGCAGAGCGTCGTGACCATGGTGCCACCTCCTTGTAGACCGCATGCATTATACCATGGTATGCGATCTTATGCAAGCATGCATGATGACGCCTCGGCGCAAGGCTTGACACGGCCGCGCCCCCAAGGCTATACTGCCCCTGTCTTTTTTCGATATCCATACAGGGAGGAGGGATGAGGCATGGCGCCATCTCGTCTGCTGCTCGGGGGTGAGCCCGTGCGGATCCGCGTCCGGCGGGACCTGGGCAAGCCGGAGCTGCTGCGGGAGCCCCGCGGCCGCCGGCTGCTGCTCCTCCCCCTCGGCGCGCCGGAGGATGCGGGCGAGCGCTTCATCAGCGCCTGGCAGGCCGCCGATGCCGATATGCTCCGCCCGCCCCTGCCGCCCGACGTGTTCCTCGAGTCGCTCCGCGCGTCTGCCGTCCCCCTCTGCGATCGGCTCGGCGTAGCGGCGCCGCGGCTCCTTCTGTCGGAGGGGAGCGGACGCTGGGGCAGCTGCGATCCGGCGCGCGGCCTCGTGCGCGTCCATGGGGCGCTCGCCGCCTATCCGTGCCTTGTCGCCGAGGAGGTGCTGGCCCACGAGCTGTGCCATCTGCGCGTGCCCGACCACGGCCCCGCCTTCTGGCAGCTGCTCACGCAGGTCTTCCCCCTCTGGTGTGAGGCCGAGGGCACCCTGCGATCCCTGGCCCCGGCACGGAAAAAGCAGAAAAAGCCCGGCGCTCCCTCTTGAGCCCAGCGCCGGAAAGTGGTATCATGCTCCTGTTTTTGTTCATGTCTCTGAGTCAAGGAGGACGATGGGATGAAGATCGGGTTCGACCATGACAAGTATACGCAGATGCAGTCGGAGCACATCCGTGAGCGCATCAGCCATTTCGGCGGCAAGCTCTATCTGGAGCTGGGTGGCAAGCTGTTCGACGATCATCACGCCTCCCGCGTGCTGCCGGGCTTCCGGCCCGACAGCAAGATCTCGATGCTCCTCAACCTGAAGGACCAGGCTGAGCTGATCATCGTCATCAACGCGGAGGACATCGAGAAGAACAAGGTCCGCGGCGACCTGGGCATCACCTATGATGTGGACGTGCTGCGCCTGATCGACGCGTTCCGCGGCATCGGCATCTATGTGGGCAGCGTGGTCATCACGCGCTTCAACGGGCAGGCCAAGGCCATCGCCTTCCAGAAGCGGCTGGAGTCCCTGGGCATCCGCGTCTACCGTCACTATCCCATCCCCGGCTATCCCGCCGCGGTGGACTTCATCGTGAGCGACGAGGGCTACGGCCGCAACGATTATATCGAGACCACCCGGCCCCTGGTGCTGGTCACCGCGCCCGGCCCCGGCAGCGGCAAGATGGCCACCTGCCTCTCCCAGCTCTACCAGGAGCACAAGCACGGCGTGAAGGCCGGCTACGCCAAGTTCGAGACCTTCCCCATCTGGAACCTGCCGCTCAAGCATCCGGTCAACGTGGCCTATGAGGCCGCCACCGCCGACCTGAACGACGTGAACATGATCGACCCCTTCCATCTGGAGGCCTACGGCAAGACCACCGTCAACTACAACCGTGACATCGAGGTCTTCCCGGTGCTGCAGGCCACCTTCCAACGCATCTACGGCGAATCGCCCTACAAGTCGCCCACCGACATGGGCGTGAACATGGCCGGGAACTGCATCATCGATGTTGCGGTCTGCCGCCAGGCCGCCTGCCAGTAGATCATCCGCCGCACCTATGCCGCCCGCTGCGCCGCCAAGCAGGGCAAGGGCAACGAGGCCGAGCTGAACAAGCTGGACCTGCTGATGCAGCAGATGGGCCTCTCCGATGCCGACCGCCCCGTGATCTCCGCCGCGCGCACCCGCGCCGAGGCGACCGGCGCCCCCGCCGCCGCCTGCCAGCTGGAGGACGGCACGCTCATCACCGGCCGCACCAGCGACCTGATGGGCCCCGCCGCCGCCATGCTGCTCAACACGCTCAAGGCGCTGGGCGATATCCCGGACGACAAGCTGCTGCTGCCCCGTCAGGTCATCGAGCCCGTGCAGGAGCTGAAGTGCCGCTATCTGGGCAACCACAACCCGCGCCTGCACACCGACGAGGTGCTGGTGGCGCTCTCCGTCTCCGCCGCCACCGACCCGGACGCCGAGCAGGCCATGCGCCAGCTGCCCCGGCTCAAGGGCCTGGAGGTCCACACCACGGTCATCCTCTCGCAGGTCGATATGAACACCTTCCGGCGGCTGGGCCTCAATGTCACCTCCGATCCCATCTACCAGACGCCCGCGCTCTATCATAAATAAGATCGATGAGGATCTGCCGCCAAGGCAGGTCCTTTTCTGAAGAAAGGAAAGACCCGGATGAGATACATGATCGCGTCCGATATCCACGGCTCCGCCCTCTGGTGCGGCAGGATGCTCGAGCGCTTCCATGAGGAGAAGGCCGACCGGCTGATCTTGCTCGGCGACCTGCTCTATCACGGCCCCCGCAACGATCTGCCGGACGGCTATGCGCCCAAGCAGGTCATCGCCATGCTCTCGCCGCTCAGGAGCAGGATCCTGTGCGTGCGCGGCAACTGCGAGGCCGAGGTGGACCAGATGGTGCTCCCCTTCCCCGTGCTGGCGGACTACGCCCTGATGGAGGTGCGCGGCCATCTGCTGTTCATCACCCACGGTCACCTGTGGAACATCGACCACATGCCGCCGCTCTCCGGGGGCGATATGCTCCTCTATGGCCACACCCATGTGCCGCTGTGCGAGGAGCGGGACGGCATCCTCTGCCTGGATCCCGGCTCGGTGGCCCTGCCCAAGGAGGGCTCCTGGCATGGCTATATGACCCTTGAGGAGGGCCTCTTCCTCTGGAAGGACATGGACGGCAGCGAACGCATGCGCCGCGCCCTCGAACAGTAAAGGAGACATGGAACATGGATCTTTTCCTCACCAGCAGCCCCTGTGACGATGATGTGCCGCGTGGCTGCGACCTGCCCTGCATCCTCTTCCGGCGCAACGGCTTCGTCTCGGCGCTGCAGACCTGCGTCGATCCCAGCCGGCCCATGCTCGTCATCGCCGCCACGCCCGATGCCTGGGGCCTGAACGATGAGATGGTCTCCACCTTCCACCGGGCCTTCGCCTGGCATGGGATGGTCTTCCCATTCTCCACCGTGCTGGATGACCGCAACGCCGCGGACCTGCCGCGGCTGCTCGGCTCCTGCGGCACGGTCATCCTGGGCGGCGGCCACGTGCCCACCCAGAACGCCTTCTTCCGCCGGCTGGGCCTGCGGGAGCGGCTTCGGGGCTTCGATGGCGTGGTGATGGGCATCAGCGCCGGCAGCATGAACTGCTGCGATCCGGTCTATGCCCAGCCCGAGGAGCCCGGCGAGGCCACCGATCCCGACTACCGGCGCTTCATCCCCGGCCTGGGCCTGACCGACCTGATGGTCCTGCCCCACTACCAACGTGTGAAGGACACCTGTGTCGACGGCCTGCGCCTCTTTGAGGACATCTCGATCCCGGACAGCCGGGGCCGCGTGTTCTACGCCCTGCCGGACGCCAGCTACATCCACCAGCAGGACGGCGCGGCCACGCTCCACGGCGAGGCCTGGATCCTTTAGGACGGCGCCATGCGCAAGCTCTGTGATGACGGCTGTTCGCTCCGCCTGCGCTGATCTGCCCCTTGCATCCCGTCCCGAACTGTGCTATCATGTTTATGGTCAAAGATAGTCAGTCTTTGATCGAGGAACGAGGTGTCTTGCATGCGATTGAGCGATTCCATCGAGAGCTTCATCAAAGAGATGCTCTCTCAGGAGGAGCCGGAGGTCGAGCTGAAGCGCAATGAGCTGGCCGAATACTTCGGCTGCGCTCCCAGCCAGATCAATTATGTCCTGGCCACGCGCTTCACGCCCGAGGCCGGGTATCTGATCGAATCCCAGCGGGGCGGCGGCGGCTACATCCGCATCGTTCGGGTGGTGCGCACCGCCGGCCAGCACCTGCTCTATCTGGGCAATGAGCGCGTGGGCGACGCGATCGGCGAGGCCGAGGCCACGCGCCTCATCGCCCATCTGGTGAACGAGGGGCTGGTCACCGCGCAGGAGGGGCGCCTGATGCAGGCCGCCGTCTCCTCGCAGGCACTGGCGGTGCCGGTGCCCCAGCCCATCAAGGACGCGGTCCGTGCCCGCACCCTGCGCGCCATGCTCACCGCGGCCGCGCGCAGGCAGGAGCCGGAAAAGCCCCAGCAGAAGGAGGAAAGCGGCGATGCTCTGTGAGGAATGCCATGAGCGCGAGGCGGTCTACACGGTCGCGGTGGTGACCGAGGAGGGCCGCGTGGAGCGCCACCTGTGCCAGGAATGCATGACGCGCATGAACAGCGACATCATGGCCGGCAACATCAAGGCCCTGCTCTCCTCCATCCTCTCCGCGATCACCGGCAGCGCGGCGGGCACGGAGGAGCAGAAGCCGGAGGAGGAGCAGCCGCCGGTCGATGATGTGACCTGTGAGCGCTGCGGCACCACCCTGGCCCAGTTCACCCGCAGCGGCCACCTGGGCTGCCCGGGCTGCTACCAGGCCTTCCATGAGCAGCTGCAGCCCATGCTGCTGCAGATCCACGGCCGTGTGCAGCACGCCGGGCGCCGTCCCCTGCGCAGCGAGGGCGAGCAGCAGGTGCGCAGCCGCCGTGAGCAGCTGACCCGCCTGATGGCCCAGGCCGTGGCCGCCGAGGACTTCGAGACCGCGGCCCAGCTCCGCGACCAGCTGCGGGCCCTGGCCGCCGCCGAGGAGGTGCAGTGAGCATGGGGGACGCTGTGGTGCTCTCCAGCCGGGTGCGTCTGGCCCGGAACTATGACGATCTTCCCTTCGATACCGCGGATACGCCCGAGCTGGCCGACCGCTGCGTGGACCGCACGGCCGTCGCTCTGGCCAAGGCCGGGGAGGATGCCGGCTTCGATCTCATCCGCCTGCGCGACCTGAGCGAGGTCCAGCGCCAGACCCTGGCCGAGAGCCATCTCATCAGCCGCGACCTGCTCCGCGCGCCGGACACGGCCGCCGTGCTGCTGTGCGAGAAGGACGCCTCCTCGGTGATGATGAACGAGGAGGACCATCTGCGCATCCAGGCCATCTGCCCAGGCATGGACCTGCCCGCCGCCGCCGGGCGCTGCTTCCGCATCGACGACGCGCTCTCCCGCCAGGTGAGCTTTGCCTTCGACGAGCAGCTGGGCTATCTCACCTCCTGCCCCACCAACACCGGCACCGGCATGCGGGCCTCGCTGCTGCTGCATCTGCCCATGCTCACCGTCTATAAGCAGATGGGCAATGTGGGGCAGATCGTGGCCAAGGTGGGCCTCACCATCCGCGGTGTGTATGGCGAGGGCTCGGAGGCCCTGGGCAACATCTATCAGGTGAGCAACCAGGTGACGCTGGGGCGCACCGAGCAGTAGATCATCAGCGCGCTGAACGCCGTGGGCCACCAGTTGGCCGACATGGAGCTGCAGCTGCGCGACAAAGCCCTGCAGGACGGCCGCGTCCAGCTGGAGGACAACATCTTCCGCGCCTGGGGCATCCTGACGAACGCGCGGCTGATGCAGCTCCCCGAGTGCTACCGCCAGTGGAGCTATGTGCGCCTGGGCGCGGCGCTGGGGCTGGTCGCCTGCCCGCTCGAGGACCTCGACGCCATGCTGGACCAGGTCCAGGATGCCCACCTGCGCTCCTACAGTGAGGGACCGCTGGAGGGCCAGGCGCTGGCCGCGGCCCGCGCGGACCGCCTCCGGGAGCTCCTGCGCAGCCAGTGATCTATGGAACGAAACGACCTTGGAGGACCTATGCAGCCATTAGGAAGATTAACCGACAGGGCCAAGCGTGCCCTGAACGCGGCCCATCAGGAGGCCATCGGCATGCGCCTCACCCGTGTGGGTACGGAGCATCTGCTGCTCGGCCTGCTGAGCACCGATGACCGCGTCCCGCCGGCCATCGCCGACAAGCTGGACCATGACCGCGCCCGCGCGATGGTCGAGGCCCTGCAGGAGCCGGCCGACCCCTCCTTCCCCCAGAGCGGGATGGTCCGCATGGAATTCTCGCCCCGCATGAAGAAGCTGCTCGACCTTTCCTTTATCGAGAGCCGCAAGCTGGGGCAGACCTATGTGAGCGTGGAGCATTTCTGGCTGGCCATGCTCCGCGAGACCGACGGCACGGCCGTCGATATGCTGCGCGAGGCGGGCGTCGATTTCGGCCGCGCCCGCGTGGAGCTGATCCAGATGTTGCGCCAGGACCGCCCGGCCAACGAGGCCCCGGTGCCCGAGGATGAGCGCTCCGCGCAGCGCCGCGGCGGCAAGAACGAGCCTTCCGTGCTGGCCCAGTTCTCCCGCGACCTGACCACCGCCGCCCGCTCCAATGAGTTGGACCCCGTCATCGGCCGCGACACATAGATCCAGCGCCTGATCCAGATCCTCATCCGCCGCACGAAGAACGACCCCGTGCTCATCGGCGAGCCCGGCGTGGGCAAGAGCGCCGTGGCCGAGGGCCTGGCCCAGCGCATCGTGGCCGGCAACATCCCATAGATGCTCTCCGGCAAGCGGCTGCTCTCCCTCGATATGAGCAGCATGGTGGCCGGCACCAAGTTCCGCGGCGAGTTCGAGGAGCGCATGAAGAACTGCATCGACGAGGTCCGCAAGGCCGGCGATGTCATCCTCTTCATCGATGAGATCCACACCATCGTGGGCGCGGGCGCGGCGGAGGGCAGCCTGGACGCCGCCAACATCCTCAAGCCCGCGCTGGCCCGCGGCGAGCTGCAGTGCATCGGCGCCACCACGCTCACCGAGTACCGCAAGCACATCGAGAAGGACACCGCCCTGGAGCGCCGCTTCCAGCCGGTGATGGTGGGTGAACCGACGGCCGAGGAGGCGCTGGCCATCCTGCACGGCCTGCGCGACCGCTACGAGGCGCATCACAAGGTGCGCATCACCGATGAGGCGCTCAAGGCCGCCGTCCGGCTCTCGGACCGCTACATCCAGGACCGCTACCTGCCGGACAAGGCCATCGACCTGATGGACGAGGCCGCCTCCCGGGTGCGCATCCAGGCCTACACCGCGCCCCTCGATGTGAAGGAGCAGGAAGCCCAGCTGGAGGCCATCATCATCGAGAAGAAGGACGCCATCGATCACCAGGATTTCGAGCGCGCCGCCGCCCTGCGCGACCAGGAGCGCAGCCTGCGGCTATAGATCGAGCAGAAGCGCGAGCGCTGGAGCCGCCAGCAGTCCGCGAGCCGCGATGTGGTGACCGATGAGGACATCGCGCAGATCGTGGCCAGTTGGACCGGCATCCCCGTGCGCCACATGACCCAGTCTGAGGCCGACCGCCTGCTGCACCTGGAGGACGTGCTCCACGCGCGGGTCATCGGCCAGCATGAGGCTGTGAGCGCCGTCGCCCGCGCGATCCGCCGCGCCCGCGCCGGCCTCAAGGATCCCCGCCGTCCCATCGGCAGCGTCATCTTCCTGGGCCCCACCGGCGTGGGCAAGGCCGCGCTGGGCAAGGCGATCGGCGAGGCTGTGTTCGGCGACGAGGACGCGGTCATCCGCGTCGATATGAGCGAATATATGGAGAAGCACACCACCTCGCGGCTGGTGGGCTCGCCTCCCGGCTATGTAGGCTTTGAGGAGGGCGGCCAGCTGACCGAGGCCGTGCGCCGCAAGCCCTACAGCGTGGTGCTGCTGGATGAGGTAGAGAAGGCGCATCCCGATGTGTTCAACATCCTCCTGCAGATCCTGGAGGACGGCCGCCTGACCGACAACACGGGCCGCGTGGTCTCCTTCAAGAACACCATCATCGTGATGACCTCCAACGCGGGCGCGCACCAGATCCAGGAGCGGCGGGCCATGGGCTTCGGCTCCTCCGGCAGCGTGGCCGCCGACGCCCGCAGCTATGAGCTGATGAAGGACACCGTGATGAAGGAGGTCAAGGAGCTCTTCCGCCCCGAGTTCATCAACCGTGTGGACGAGCTCATCGTGTTCCACGCGCTCACCGAGGAGGAGATCCGCCAGATCACCGGCATGCTGCTGGGCCAGGTGGCCGACAGGCTGCGGGAGCGGGACATCGACCTGCGCTGGGACGATGCCGCGGTGGAAGAGCTGGCTCGGGAGGGCTACGATCCGAGATATGGCGCGCGCCCCCTGCGCCGCGCGATCCAGCGCGCTGTGGAGGACGGCCTGGCCGAGGATCTGCTGGCCGGCAAGGTCTCGCTGGGCGACACGCTGCTGCTCACGGTGAAGGACGGGCAGATCGCGTTCGAGCGTGTGCCGAAGGAGGAAGCGCTGCCTGGAGCGGCCCCGGCGCTGCCTGAGGCCCCTTTGGAGGCGTCGAAGGCTGATCGGGCGTGGACGGAGGGAGTTTCCGATGCTGAACACCAAGTTCTTTGAGATCGTCCGTCGGGCCGGGGAGCTCATGCGGAGCTACAGCTGCCCTGCGGTGAGGCAGAAGGAAGGCCACGCTGACTTCGTGACCGAGGCGGATGAGGCGGTACAGGCCTACCTGATGGAGGCGCTGCATCGGCAGATCCCCTCGGCCGCGTTCCTGGCGGAGGAGGGCGAGCACGCCGCGCTGACCGACGCGCTCACCTTCATCATCGATCCGATCGACGGCACCACGAACTACTTCCGAGGCAGGCGCAGCAGTGTGATCTCGGTGGGCCTGGTCGAGGGCAAGCGCGCGGTGGCCGGAGCGGTCTATGATCCGTATCATGACCTGATGTATCATGCCGAGCGCGGGCAGGGGGCCTGGTGCGAGGGGGAGCGGCTGCGGGTATCCGAGCTTCCCATCGGGCAGGCGCTGGTGGAGCTGGGGACATCGCCCTACCACACCGATCTGAACGCGCTCACGGCCCACGCGCTGGAGAAGCTGCTGCCAAGGGTGGCGGACGTACGCCGGAGCGGCTCGGCGGCGCTGGACCTGTGTCATGTGGCTTCCGGCACCGCGGAGGGCATGTTCGAGTGGCTGCTGCAGCCCTGGGACTACTGCGCCGGCTCGCTGCTGGTGGAGGAGGCCGGAGGCAAGGCCGGGAACATCTTTGGCGGCGAGGCCACCTTCAGCGAGGGCATCCCGTTCATGGCGGGCAGCGCTGTGTGCTTTGAGGCGCTGAGGCAGATCCTTTGGGAAGCGCGGGATGAGATCGGCGCAAAGGGATCGGTCGACCGGGGATGACCTTTGAGGCATCACTGTCCGTATCCTTGTAGGGGCGGGCTTGCGAGCCCGCCCCTTTTGTGTGCCGGCTTCCCTGCCGGGGCAATGCTGTCAGCTTAAGCCAGCAGCAAGGTCGGAGCAGCGTAAACGGGCGGGTCCGCAAGCTCACCCCTACAGGGGGAACGAATCCAGCCGTGTCGCATATCACCGCATATTGTAGGGGCGAGCTTGCGAGCCCGCCCTTTTGTGTGCCGGCTTCCCTGCCGGGGGCGTACTTTTCGCGCGGCGAAAAGTACCAAAAGCCGCCGGCACCCACCTTTCGGCGGGTTCCGGACCTCCCCTGCTTCCAAGCACGTTGGTCGAGCGGCGGGCATAGTCCGTGGCCCCTCGACCTTGACCTGTCCCCGG